>LUMQ01000002.1_pt1 | contig 66971 bp, 65 predicted proteins | sample 729621 | NCBI WGS metagenome assembly LUMQ01 (sample SAMN03860259, study PRJNA289734) | marine metagenome | biome: seawater column; feature: ocean; material: water; isolation source: Red Sea water column Station 12 - depth 25m | place: Saudi Arabia: Red Sea | collected 2011-10-15 | depth 25 m | reverse complement strand
CATGTACCCTATCGAAGACGATTTCGATGACATTCAATGTGAAGACTTTTATGGAGATGACTATGAGGCCGTGGAAACTGACTCTTGATATCGACGCTACTCACAAGTATGATGGTGAGAACAGTGGCACTAAAGTTGCATACTTTGTAGACACCATGGCTAGCAAAGCTTGGTGTCAAACTATTACATCATACAATATTAATGTGACTAGAAAGTATGGCTATCAACAGAACTATGATGATGCTTTCAAACGTTATGAACTTGTAATCAATGGTGAATTCTTAGACAAAGCATTGGAACAATGCCGTACAATCATGCGTTCATTGTCCGTTACATCTTACCTGAATTACTGTCAGGTAGAAAGAGAGTATCATAATGCAGAGAAAGCAGAAGAAGAAACCGAAGTTTCCCCGCCGTATTGATTCAGATGGGGAAGTACGCCGCCCTAAGTCTAAGACTTGGGGTGGAGAACAACGTAGGTCTAACAGACAACAACAAAAAAGGAGACTCCGTGATGGAGACTACGACATTTAGGTACGACTGTACCGGGGATGCACCTCACATTATCAAACAAGAAGTGCATTTTATTGGAGAAAATTATTTCTTTGTAAGTAAAGTTAATCGACCAGAAGATGGTGAGCCTGAGACTATGATCTTTCATTGTACTGAGGCAGGCAATGTCTTGAACTGGAGCGAAGAGTATGTAACTTATGACGATATAGATATCAAAGAAACGGTGGATAGATTCCACGCTATTCTTCTAACTCATGGTCTTGTTGAAAAATCAGAGGCTGATGCTTGTAACGAAAGGTTCCGACAAAGTGATGGGGAGTAGACTACTATTGTTTTTTCTTTGTGGCTGCTCAACGCAACCCGTGTTCGTGCAGCCTAATGAACCTGCCTCCCTATTCGGAGCTGGTGATGAGCTTGGTTATGATACTTATATGGACTATGAACTGAAGGAAGATTTTAATGTCCGATTCATTTACGATTGAAGTTGAAGTAACTTCTCAATACTATGAGACTGTACAATTTACATTCTCACAAGAAACACTTGACAAATGCAACTATAAGAATAAAGATGAACTTCTTGAAGGCATTCGATCTGGGGACTTTGAACCCTTTGATTGGTCAGAAGAAGAACATTGGGATTCTTATGACAGTGAGATCAAGCATATTTATTGGGAAGAAGCTAAACATGTTGTATAATTATGAGGATATCACGCCTGATCAATGGCTGGATATCAACATGCAACATGACATGAACAAAGAACAGGAACTAATAATGCCACATAACCGCGCAGTCTACTGTGCAGATGGAGAACAAATGCCTAACTGGTGTAACAATGAAGTTAGTATGAGTGGTGGTAAGTCTGATATGGAAGACTTTCTTGCTGAATACTGTGAACAAGATCCAAGCGAGCCAACTCGGTATCGCTTTGTGTATGATAAGATCTCACCTATGGAAGAGCCTGAACCAGATGAGACTGGTTTCTCTACCATTGAAGCTCAGCGTGAAGCTTGGGGCTGCAAGTGGGAGATGACTGAGTATGCTCTTAGTGTATTCACTGAAGAGTGGAATGACAAAGAGTGGATGCACCTTGACGGTAACTATGATACCGCATGGGGTCCACCCTACAAAATCTACGACAGGATTGAAGAGATCATTGAAGAGCGTGGCTGGGATATTGAGTTCAATGAATGGTTCTTCAAAGAACCTGGCATGCGACTTGCAGGATGGTTGCCAGAATGAAGTTCTATCACCACCTTACACTGGATGAAGCAACTGCTAGGCATGGTTCATGCGAAGACTTTCGCTTCTGTTTTCCAGAAGATAGTGCACCTAAGATTCGTTCAATTGATATCCCCCGTATCATTGAGCGTTTGCAATACCACTATGAGTCGTATCAAATCTTGGAACAAGAACATTGGGACAAGATGCAACACAATCATGGAGATGATGAATGAAAGTTGAGAATAAGAATGCTCACCAATCTGCTAACAAAGTGTATTACTATGCTACCTGCGTGGATGAGGTGGGTAAAATCAAACACCTGCTTCTTACGGAGTCTGAGCTGGATAAGTGTGAAGAGCGGGCCAAGAAGAACCGTGAAGATTTACCGAGCGGGTTCACTGCTATTTATGTTCAGCGTAATACATTCTGGTAAAAAATAAAATAATTAACACAACCTTAACCTGAAAGGAAGTATAATGTGCACCATGCCTGATGATGACTGGTATGATCTTGAAGATGATATCCATCACTATTGTTCAGACGATGAAGATGAAAATAATATTATCTTTCAAGAAGAAGTTGACAGACTAGACTATAACCCTTATAATATAGAGGATGAATAATGAACTATATTGATCTTGCTATTCCAGAAGATGATGACATTCGTGATGAATGCATGTCAGTCATTGAAGACTGGATGATGAATGATGAAGACATGGAAAGATTTGCCAAGTATCTTTTCCCGTATCTTAAACCACACTTGGACAAACTGAAAGATGAGGAGACTACTCGTGCATGAGATGTATGAAAATGATTCTGCGATGTATGCCGGAAGCTCTGCTTGGCATGGGCTTGGGACTGTTGTTGCTGATGCTCCTAGCCCCTATGATGCACTCCGACTTGCTGGGTTGGATTGGCGAGTCATTCCGTCGCACAGCATTTGCTGTAACTATATGCGTGACGGTGTTGAGCGGTGCAGCGTTACAACTGATAAAGTAGCTAATGTCCGTGAGGACACAGGCGAGGTGCTTGGTTGGGTTGGTAACAACTACAAGCGTATCCAGAACATTGACGTAGCCGAGCTGGCTTATGCTGTGGCTGGTAATGATACTAAGGTGGAGACTGCTGGCAGTCTTCGCAATGGTGCTCGTACTTACTTCTTATTGAAGTTCAACGAGTTCTCAACACAGTACTCTAACGATGTAACCAACGAGTATCTGTTGCTTGCCAACGGACACGATGGCTTGATGGCATTCAATGCTATCCCAACTGGCATCCGTGTTGTGTGTGCTAACACTTTGCGTATTGCCATGGATCAACCCAACGCTTATCGTATTGCCCACAAGGGTAACATGGAAGATAAGCTGGCTGATCTGTACGATGCTATCGCTGCTGCTAAACAAGATAGCCGTGTCTTTGAAGATAAGGTTCGACACCTTGCTAATCAAGGCATGACTCGTCATACACTCAAAGAGTACTATGATTTGATGTACAATAAATACTTCAATCAAGTCAATGATGATTCATCTGACCGTGATTGGAAGAAGAAAATTGAAACCACTTTGAAGTGGGAGAATAGATTTGAGATTGAAGCTAAGGATGCAGGTAACAACCTGTGGAATGCATTCAACTCTATCACTTACTTCGTCGAGCACACCATGCCAACGCGTGGTCGTACCGATGCACAACGTCGAGAGAATCGACTACATACAAACATGTTCGGAACCTCTGGTTCTCTGAAGACTAAGATCTTTGAGAACACTTTGGAACTGATCTAATGAATCACGCGCACGCCCTCTCAGCGTGAACCCCCGAATACTACTCAGGAAACTGGGTAGTATTCTTTTTCCAACATAAGGAGTATGCATGCTTTGGGATAAACTATCTTATGAAGAACAACAAAGAAGAATTGATGTCGAGTCTACTATGGAAGAGGAGACTTTGTTGTCTTCTATCCAAAAGTATTGGGATGATTATGACAGGGCACCTGATGAGGGCATCCCTGAACAAAAACTATTAGATGATTTTATTAATGAGCTAGCTCCTAAGTATCAGGAGTGGATTGATAAAGTATCTGATAGTCCCAAGTGTCCGCAGTGGGTCTATCCTATGTTTGCCTTAGGTGCTCACAAGATGGCAGACCTTACGTTACGATCAGTCATGAGGCTGTGGCTAAACAGTAATGCTTTCAGAGAAGATAGCGATGGTATCGTACACCCACCACTTGCACAGCATGTGGTTCGAATGATATCTAAAGATGCAGTAAATATTATTGCTTATCAACTTGCTAAAGAAGAACACAGGGATGACTGGCAAAGACAGTCTAAGTTTATTAAAAACTGGTCAGAAAAAAGATGTATTGCTTTTGCTACTAAGATGGCTAAGATTCCAGACATGACACTCAAACAAAAGGATGACTTTGGTCATCATATGTTGCGTATTGCAGAAGCCTCTGGTGTGGTGCAGACTACTAAGCGAAGTAAGCGTAGGGGTAGAGGGTGGACTCATGCATTGCATGTAGAATTTAGTCCTGCTATCTTAGCCTATCTTAATGAACGGCATAAGTTGATGGAAACATCTATGCTAGTATATCGACCAATGATTGTACCTCCTGTTGAGCACAACCTAGATAGTTCTGGTGGGTATCTTCATCATTGGATTCGTAAAGAAGTTGTACACAGGTATGTGTCTGAGTATGCGGAAGATAAAGTTGTACATCAGAAACACTCAGAGCCATCACAGTTTGTCCTTGATGGTGTTAATGCTATGATGCAAACAGAATGGGCAGTCAATGATAGAGTGTTAGAAGTTATGGAGAACATGTTCAAGTCAAACAATCAGCTGGCTAATTTACCTGCGTATGACTTTGATGAGTTTGTGTACAAAGAACCTTATCCTGAAGACGGACCCAAAGAACAACAAGCTAAGTGGTGTCAACGTAGAGAAGAGATGTATAGTGACTGGTTTAAACAGGAGCAGGCTAGAGCTAGGATGTTAGTTCGCCTGTCTCTTGCCAAGAAGATGCAGAAGTATCAGTTCTTTTATATGCCAATGACGCTCGACTTCCGGGGGCGAGCGTATACTACATGTGAGTTGTTATCTCATCAGAGCTCTGATTTTGATAAAGCATTAATTCATTTTGCAGAACCAGTTAAACAAACTGATCGAGGTTTGTACTGGGTCAAAGTTCACGTTGCTAATATGTTTGACCAAGATAAACTTTCATTTGATGAAAGAGTAAAGTGGGTTGATAATAACATTGAAATGTTACAAGCAATCAATGATGATCCTTATACAAACAAAGAATGGATTTCAAATAAGAAGAAAAAGAATCCATCGTTTCAAAGATTGGCAGCTGTATTTGAGTTATGTAGAACAGATGGACTTACTCAGTTAGCACCGCAGATGGATGGTGCCTGCAATGGTTCGCAGCACTGGGCTGCTATCATGGGTGATGAAGTAATTGGTTCACTGACCAATGTGTTGCCTGAAGAAAAACCGCAAGACTTGTATCAATTTATTGCAGACAAAACCACAGAGTATTGTAGGAAAAATATTGAAAATATTTCTTGGTGTGAAGACTTCCTTGAGTATTGGCCTGAAGGTATTGACCGTGCCGTGACCAAACGACCTACTATGTGTGATGCATATGGTCTTACGTTTTATGGTATTCAGAAATATATTAAGATTGAAGGTCATGTTGACTGGGTGCCAAAGGATAAACAGGGTGGGGCTATTGTCGAATTAGCACGAGCAATTCAACACGGTCTAGGTGAGGCATTACAAGAACCAAACAAAGGCAAAGAATGGTTAAAAGAATGTGCAGAAATCTGTGGTAATGCTGGCTTTCACTTGGAGTACACTGTACCTAGCGGCTTCAAGGTAGTGCATGCTTATTACCAAATTAAAAAGAGGAGATCATTAGCGTCACTCTTTAACCACAAAGAACTTATATTCTGGAATGTCTCTAAAGATGTGCATAAAGATAAGGCGATGCTAGGTATACCGCCAAACTATATACACTCACTTGATGCAAGCCATATGTTCTGCACTGTAAAACAAATGATTAATGCGGGTATTGAAAGATTCAGTATGATCCACGATTCCTATGGTTGTCCCGCACCATATGTGGATATGATGAATCAATTTATTAGAGATGAGTTTTTAAAAATGCACAAGGAGAATCAGCTTGAAGTATTCAAACGATGCGTCGAAGCAACCACGGGGGTCACACTCCCTGATGTCCCAGACAGAAGAAGCATGGAACTCGAACGAGTCTTGGACTCCAAGTACTTCTTTTCATGAGTTGGTGGAGATCTGGTGGGATGATGCGGAAACTTGCGGCGGTCCCGGTTGGGTTGATAGGGATGATGCTACTGATTATATATACGGTGATCTTCCTACTATTAAATCTGTTGGCTTTCTTTGTGCTATTACCGATACTCATTATTCTATTACCGACAATGTGGGTCACAACCAGATTGGCGGGGTTACAAAAATCCCCATCGGTATGGTAAAGGAAGTGTATTACTTAGAAAGGACTAATGATGACACACTTAATAATCAATTCGGAAGGCGACATGGAGAAGGGAATTAAAGAAGCAACTAAACTAGCAAAGATTGATGGCAGTAGTCTAACACTAGAGCTACCATCTGAATCATTTGCTAAAATGTTTATGGAAAATATGTTCGTAGCCTTTGTTGAGGCTGGTGTAAAGAAAGATACTAACATGCAGTTGAACGTAATGTTCCCTGTAGAGGAGGATATGGATGAAGAAGAAAGCGATGGAGCAGGCGAAGAGTAAGCCTGCCGCTAAGTTCTTTCACAAAGGAGAATGGTTTGACGTTCTCGAAGTGAAAGAGTATAATAAGGATGAGCTCAATGCTCTGCAGCAGTTGCATATTGAAGGTCTGGTTGACTTGTATGCACCTCGTAAAGCTGAAGCTTGTAAGTACAAGCACAATGCTGATGAAAAAGGTCAGTTCATTTCAGCTGAGTATATTGAAGGCTCGGAAAGAATGGTAGATCTTCCTTCCTATGTTGATCAATGGAAGGATGACTACAAACGGAGATTTAGAAATGGCAAGAGTACTCGTAATAGGTGATACCCACCCGTAGTACATATCGGTGATGTTGTTGACTGGGCTAGCATCTCTTATCACGAGAAGATGCCGGGGTTTGATAACCCAGCCTTGGAATACCAGAAAGCTCTGGATCAAGTGCAGATGTTGTACAAGTTATTCCCTAAGGCTACTGTCATGACAGGCAATCATGATGATCTACCCCGGAGACAGATGACCACTGTTGGCCTACCAGAAGAATGCTTAGTAGACTATAACTACTTATGGCAAACTCCGGGGTGGCAATGGAGGCCAAGATATGATTCTTACAATATTGATGGGGTTATATATCGCCATGGTGATTGCGGTCGTGGTGGCAAGTACGCTGCCCTGAACAATGCTATGGATAACTTTAACTCTTATGTGCAAGGTCATACACACTCACTATCTGGTGTCAACTACTATCGTAATGAAGGTGGTAGAGTCTTTGGTATGAATGTAGGTTGTGGTGTAGACCACGATCAATTAGCTATGTACTATGCACGTCGATATAATGCTAAACCTATCTTAGGTTGTGGTATTGTATTGGATGGTGAGTATGCATACTGGGAACCATACAATGGCATTGCGTGATGACTTAAGAGAGAAGTGGTTTAAGAATAACAGCCGCAGTTATAAAGACCGCGATGTAAAATTTGGTAGAAAAAATAAAAACAAGTGGTATCCTACTAATATGAATGAGCAGAATGGCAAGGGGTCAGCACCACGAAATAAAAATATTTCTTATGCTGAAGAAGACTTGCGTTGGAAGCTCGCTTTTGGTAAAATATCCGAACAAGAATTCAATGAGGCCATGGAGAAATTAAATGGCGAAGAAAACAATTGATGATAGTACTGTTGCCCGTATGAAGAAGGCGGGAAGAACTCGTCGGCAACATAAGAACAAGTATGGTCAGCGTAAGGCTGGCAGAAAGAATTGAGGTAATCATATGAATGATCCTACTAAAGTGTTTAACACTCACACCCTAGATGTGAAATGGTCACATCTGCATCGTCCCGATGATAAGTTTGGTGCCCCCGGCAACCACAATGTAAGCGTCGTCGTTGATGATCAGCTTCAGACGCAGCTCAGTGAGATTCAAACTGCCCTTGGTGGTAAGAAGATCAATGGTATGTACGAGAACGAAGGTGTTCAAGTCCTTAAGGTCAAGTCTACCATCTTCACTAACCCACCAGAAAATGGCGGAGAGAAGAAAGACACCTACCCATGTGTTGATGCTAATACCAATCCTACCGAGGCTGTGCCTTTCGGTGGCGACAAGGTTCGGCTTCGTCTTAAGCCTATGCTTCTCAAGCGTGATGGCTCTGTATCATTCTTCTTGAATGGTGTCCAGATCATTGAGAAGGGTGAACAACAGCAGAGCAGCGGCTTTGCTAAGACTGAAGGATTCGATGGCTCTGAAGCCACGGCTCCTGAGGTTGAGACTCAAGACACCCCGTTCTAATGGAGTGGTCCTTTCCCATTAGTCCTGTTGCGGCTAGTAGACCCCGTGTGTCAAAGCACGGGGCCTACTTCGCCGGACCCTACAAGAACTTTCGACGCGAAGCAGCGGAGATTGTAGACAATGTATTGGGAGAATGGGAGCCGTTGTCTGGTCCTTTGACTGTAGATCTTGAACTGTTTATCGGCAGACCTAAGACTACTAAGTTAGATGCACCAAAGGCGGACATTGATAATTTTGTAAAGGCTATCTTCGATGTCATGAATGGTAGACTATGGGATGATGACTCACAAGTAATTAAACTATACGCTACTAAGCAGTGGGCTGAAGATGCAAATGGATATTTTGTTTTGGGAATTAACAAGGAGAAACCCAATGAGTGATTGTAATGGAACTAAGTGCTGCCCTTCGGACTGTGTAGATCAAGCAGCTATGTATCTGAGTTTCTTTGATACTGTTGATAATGATTTGTACATTAACAAGATTGCCAATGGCTACCTTGTAAAGATTGATGGACAAGATCACAATGGTAATTGGATCAACAGACAGTTCGCCATGCCAACGATTGCATGTGTCGAACAAGTCTTTGTCGCATGGGCAGAGCACAAGCGGGACAACTAACCGCAGGCTCCATAGCCCAACGGCAGAGGCAGTGGACTTAAAATCCATACAGTCCGGGTTCGAATCCCGGTGGAGCTATTTGCTTTTGTAGCTCAATTGGATAGAGCAACTGCCTTCTAAGCAGTAGGTTGCAAGTTCGAGTCTTGCCAAGAGCGTTATGTGTCACCCAGTCGGTCGGGTGGCACATTTATTTTAGGAGATAACGTATGTTATTAGAATTATTGTTTGCTGGTCTGAGTGGACCAGACTATACTGAACAAACCTATGTTGGTGATGTGTCAGAAGATTTCCAATGGACGGGTAGCTTTGTGGCTTCCTACTTCTTGGATGAAGAAGCCCAGTCAGAGTTGTTTGTGTATACGTTCTCAAACGACGCAACGTCTGACATTGCTATCTTTGATCTTGTAATTGATGATACAATTACTTGGAATGTAGAAGTGAACCCCGGTGATACTGTTAGTTACAGCTACGTTACTGACGATGTGTATGGCTACGAGTATCAGTCGGCAGTTCTCTTCAATGCTGAGGAAGGATCGTATGATTTTTTTACTACGATTGGCACTCAGTTTGGAGGTAATGTTATTCCTGCCCCCGGTGCTCTCGCTATGCTTGGGCTCGCTGGGCTTGGTAGGAGAAATAGAAAGGAATAAGTATGAGTGTTTGTACTCATCACGAACCCTGTCCTCAATGTAGAGGGCAGGGTCGTGATACTAAAGGAGACAACCTTGCGGTCTATGATGATGGTCACAAGTATTGTTTCGCATGTGGATATTGGGAAGGAGATAAACCCATGAATGATATGAAACCAGAACCTGTTTATGATGAAGATTGGAAACCTTACAAGGGTACCTGTCAAGTTCTTTCACATCGTGGTATTAATCAAGATGCTACTAGAAAGTTTGACTATCAATCTTCTAACATGAATGGTCAAGAAGTAGAGATTGCTAACTACTACAGTGATGGAGAGCTTGTTGCTCAGAAGTTGCGTGGTCCTGATAAGCAATTCAAATGGGTGGGCAAAGCTCACAAACTCCCGCTGTATGGACAATGGCTGTGGCAATCCAAGGGTGGCAAGAAACTTGTCATTACCGAGGGTGAAGTCGATGCGATGACTGTCTACCAACTTAATGGTGGCTGGCCTGTAGTCTCACTACCAACGGGAGCACAAGGTGCATTGAAGTCTATCAAGGATAACTTGGAGTTTGTTAACTCATACGACGAAGTTATCTTGATGTTTGATGAAGATGAACCGGGACGAGATGCAGCCAAGAAGGTTGCTGAGGCATTGCCTCCGGGTAAATGCAAGATTGCTAACTTGCCATTCAATGATCCTAACGATTGTTTGCTGGCAGGTAAAGGCAAAGAGGTGATGAATGCTATGTGGAATGCACAGCACTACAGCCCCGACGAGATCTTGCACATCTCTAATATTAATCTTAATGAAGATACAGAACAGAGTGTATTCTCTTATCCTTGGGGTAACATGAACAAGTTCTTGATTGGTCAACGATCAGGAGAGATTACTCTTTGGACATCGGGTACTGGCTCAGGTAAGTCTACTATCATTCGTGAAATCATTTGGGATCATCTCAAACGAGGACGCAAGTGCGGTGCTATCATGCTAGAAGAATCACCCAAAGAAACTATCGAAGATATTATCTCTTTGATTATCAACAAACCTGTTCGATCTATTCGTGCCGAACGATTGATGCATAAGTTGATGGAATCAGAAGGTCAAGATACTTTACCTACAAATGAGATTGACACATTCAATGATGCAGAGTATCATGATGCCTTGGGTAAACTTAGCAAGACTGGCTTCTACATCTACGACCACCTTGGTAACAACGGTGTAGAGAATCTTGTGCAACGCTTGGAGTTCATGGCTGTATCCTTGGGTGTAGAAGTTATTGTGCTTGACCACATTACTGCTGCTGCTACAGGTATGCTTGGGTCTATGAACGACAACGAGCGACTGTTGATTGACAGTCTTATGAAAGAGTTGCGATCACTGGTGTCACGCACTGGCGTACACATTCACATCGTATCTCAGCTTGTCAAGAATGGCAAGGCATTTGAAGAAGGCGAACGTATTACCATGCAGGATCTTAGAGGCTCAGGTTCTCTTGCTTCTGTACCTAATACTGTTATCGCATTGGAGCGTAACCGACAAGACCCAGATGAGGTGGTCAAGAATACAACTACAGTTCGTGTTCTGAAGAACCGTCTGACTGGTAAGTGCGGTATAGCTTCAGCCCTCTACTACAACCACAACTGCGGTAGACTGGAGGAAGTCGAGTATCAGGAGTCTGATGCAGGCAATGTAACGTTTAACTAATAGGAGGAAGAGTCTCATGAACCGACTCGTACTAGACATTGAAGCCAACGGCTTGAACGAAATTAATCTAAATACAAAAGGCGATGTGATACCTGAGGTAACTCAGGTTCACTGCCTTGTTATCAAGGACGTAGATACAAATGAAATTAAAACTTATACTGGTGTGGATATTAGATCTGGTGTTGATGTGTTGCGCAATGCCGACTGTCTTATTGGCCATAACATTACGATATATGACATTCCTGTGCTCGAAAGGTTCTACGGTCCTATTCACACTGAGCAACAAGATACTCTCATTATCTCCCGAATGATGTACCCTGAACGGGGTGATCATCCTTTGGGTGGTAACTCGCTTGAATGTTGGGGTAAACACCTTGGCTGTCACAAGCAAGACTATCAGGGAGGATGGGAAGAATACTCAGACGAAATGCTAGAGTATTGTATTCAAGATGTAGAAGTGTCTCACAAAATCTGGGAGGCACAACAGGAGTTTATTAATGCAAATCCCAAATCCGTTTGGTTGGAACAACAAGTTACAAGAATTATTTCTAATCAAATTGCTAATGGCTTTTGCTTTGACATTGATGCTGCATACGATTTGGAAGAAGAGTTGCAGTACAATAAGATTTCTATTGAGGATGAAATGAGACAATCATTTCCACCTATCACTGAAGAACGCTGGTCCGAGAAAACAGGACGGCGACTCAAGGATAAGGTAACAGTCTTCAACCCGGGTTCCCGCAAGCAGATTGCGGAGCGGCTTAGTGCCAAGTATGGTTGGGTACCCCCACTGACCGACAAGGGTAATCCAAAGGTTGACGAAGCTGTGCTTAGAGAACTCAAGTATCCAGAAGCTAAGGTACTTATCAAGTACTTTGATACTATCAAACTACAAGGTCAAGTATCTGACTGGATCAAGCGGGCTTACCATAGCCGTGATGGTAAGATTCACGGCATGGTAAACCCACAGGGTACGGTGACTGGTCGTATGACCGCATCGCAACCTAACCTGCAACAAGTGTCAGGAGACAAGAGAGCACGAGCATTGTTCAAACCTTCCGCTGGTAATGTACAAGTCGGTATTGATGCTAGTGGTCTTGAAGCACGCATGCTTGCATCCCGTATGGCTAAGTATGATCAGGGAGCGTATGCTAAGATTATCTTGGAGGGAGACATTCACTCTGAGAATCAACATGCTGCTGGACTACCTACAAGAAACGATGCTAAGACTTTCTTCTATGGTTTCTTGTATGGTGCAGGTAATGAAAAGATTGGCAAGATCATTGGCAAGAATGCTAATGCTGGTGCTGCTCTTAAGAAAAAGTTCTTGACTCGCTTGCCAGCTTTGAAGAAAGTTATTGATGATGTCAAGGCACATGTAGATCGTACTGGTAAAGTCAAACTGCTTGACGGTAGACTTGTACCATGTCGATCACAACATGCTGCACTAAACGTGCAACTGCAAGGTGATGGTGCTATTGTTATGAAGGTAGCACAAGTTCTTCTTGAACGCAAGATCAAAGACATGCCTGTTAAGTTTATGGCTACGGTGCATGACGAGTGGCAGTTGGAATGTCCAGCAGAGATTGCAGAAGAGGTAGGCAAGCTTGGTGTGCAAGCTCTACTTGAGGCGGGCGAGAAGTTAGATTGCAAGATGCCCATTGATGGTGAGTATCAAATCGGAAAGGACTGGTCAGAATGTCACTGATTAGTGTAGACTTTTATGAATTCAGGGACGATCCAGTGGCTAATTTGGTTTGGCTTACAACTAAGCCTTTGTTTAGAAAAACACCGTATAAAATTAGCCATTGCAATCTTGTATTAGAATTTGGTGGTAACACTTATACTGTAATAACTAGCGATAAGTTCCCCGCTAGAGTGGTTGATAGAGATACATTCCACAAACTATATGAGCCGCCCGTGTACAGTCATGTGTTTGGTGAAACTAATCTTACTTACAGTACATTAAATAAACTAGTTACTGGTTACCAAGGTAGTATTCTACAAACTGCATGGTGGCGATTGACTGGCTACTACCTAGGTTGGAAACCAAAGCTGTGTACAATTCTTTCACAAGAGATTTTACGAAGCAGTGGATATATGGTAGAATATAGCCACAAACCTATTCAGTTTTATGAGGAGTTAAAGAATGAAAACTATTATGTTCTCAGGCAAAGCAAGGGTTGGGAAGACTCACGCTGCGAATCTGATTGCAGAGCTCGCATTTGCGGACGGTCTGAGGCCAGTATTTCTGCCATTCGCCAAGCCTATCAAAGATAGAGCCAAGGCTCAAGGGTATACTAAAGAAGATAATCCTCAAGAGTATAGAGCTTACTGTCAATTGATGGGCGAGACTGCCCGTAAGGTTGATCCTGATCATTGGATTAAAGCTTGGCAAAAAGAGTTTGAATCCTATCAGGAAAAAGAATTTAATCTTATCAAAGAAGATAAGAAACATTGGGAGTATCTTATTATTGTAGATGACTGCCGTTATCTAAATGAGATTGCATTATGTAAAGAGATTGATGCACATCTTTGTTTTGTAGCACACGGTCCTCGCGAACTAGAGGATCATCATGGAGATTGGAGAAATCATGAATCTGAAGAATGGGCTAATGAAGTTGAGAACAATGGTCAAGATTATGATGTGGAACATTGGATCGAAAATCATAATGGCATCAAGACGTATGAAAGGATGATCAAAGAAGTCTATTATCAGGTCAGCAAGACCGAGGCTTTCTCTATTGCTAATATGAAAAAGAATATTAAAAAATTATTGGATATGTTAGACGATGAAGAAACCAAAGACAGCGATAATTGACGGAGATATCTTAGTATATCGTGCCTCATTCTGGGCAGATATGGAAGGCATTGACGAGCTTCCTGTACGTCTGAAGCATGATGTCAAGAAGTGGACACCACGGGGCTGCAAACCTATTGTAGCCCTGTCCTGTCCCCGTAAACAAAACTTTAGACGCAGGGTGTGGCCTGAATACAAGGCTCACCGTGATGATACCAATCAACCTGATTGTATTAACTATGCTATTGAAATTGTAGTTGATGACTTTGATATTGTTAAGTATCCTCAGCTAGAGGCTGATGATATTATGGGCATCGAAGCATCGGCTGGTAATGCTATTGCTGTAACTATTGATAAGGATCTTCGTTGTGTCCCCGGCTGGCACTGGAATCCTGATAAAGAAAAGAAACCTATCTGTATATCCGAAGAGGATGCAGATAGGTTTTTTTATGAGCAATGGATGACTGGAGATACGACCGATAATATTCCCGGTCTTTGGAAAGTGGGACCTAAAAAGGCTCAAAAATTCTTAAACAGCACGCCTCCAGAAGATTGGGTAAAAGAGATCCAAGAAATGTATCGTGTCGAAGAGAGGCCAGAACATAAGGGTCGAGCAGGTTTAGATCCTATAAGATTTGGTAAGGCTATGGCTTGGTGTGTAAGAATTCTTCGTCATGAAGAGTATGATAAGTCTAGTCAGATTATAAACTTATGGAACTTTGGGTATAAAGGAGACAAGAATGGATTCCAAATGTTCTAATTGTGGTGCTACTAGCATGGTTCAAGCGGGCGTGTGTTCTGTGTGTACTAATTGTGGTTCAACCAGTGGTTGTTCCTGATGTATTTTGAGAAAGTAACAAGATGTAACTCCTGTGGTCGTTTGACTACAGGAGTTTATGTTCATGGACATACACAATGTTCATGGTGTAAGGTAAATATAGAGCCCTGTTGTCAGGGTCAGGAGAATATTCATGCCGTATGTAAAAGAGACAATCCTCAACAAAGCTCAGAAAGCCGTGGCGTTAACACCGGCTGAATTATCTATTGTTTTAGGACACATGCTTGAAAAAATTGAGGAGTTAGAAAATGAACTCAAAAAAGTTTCCGCTAATCGACAGCCTCGTGCCAAAACTGCTAAGCGAAATGTACCCTCCATTGGAGTATCAGGAGAAAGTGACTCGTGAAGAGTGGGCTTTTCGCGGCGGTCAACGAGACATCATTAGAAAATTAGAAACAATTATTAAACAGCAAGAGAAAGGAGGCCGATAATGCCACATACACCATATCACCAAGAAAGCGAATATGAAAGGCGAGCAAGAAAACGGGCAGAAAGACGAGCTAAAATGAAAGAAGGTGGGTATGGTAGCGGTAGATTCTCTCGCGAATTGTACGATCAGATGCAGGGCAAAGATGCTTCCAAAAGTTTTTTCTCACCTAAAATAGGCAAAACTGTAGAGGGTCTTCAAAACAGAGGCTTTTCTGATAGAGAAATTAAAAAACTATTTGCTGATATGGATAGAGATCCCGGCGAATATGGTATTAAAGACATGAAAGTTTTTAGTAATGAAAGCGAATTACATAGATATGTAATGGCATATGTTGATGAATCCAGTCAATTATATCAACAGACTTTAGATACTGAACGAGAAATGAAAAGGGAGGAAGCCGATGCTAGACTTCAGCGCGACTTTGACAAGGCGGTTTCTGAAGCTAATCAGCTTACTGAAGAAGAAGCTGGGATGGTAGCAGAACGAAAACGAGATGAACAAAAAAGTAAACAATATATTCAAAGTAAAGGCGGGGTATCTATGAGAGAAGCCCGTAAGGGCGGTGCTGTTATGATTCCCCAGAGGAGGCCGATGTGATTTTTACTAATAGAGGTACTACTACTAGCTTACTGTTTGGTAGAAGTAAAAGAAGAAGAGCAAGAAGACAGGCAAGAAGAGATGCCGCCTTTGCTAAATTTAGAACTGGACTTTCTAAAAAATTTAACGAACAGTTTATGGCTCAACAAGAACGCAGAAGAGAATTTATGATGGGCGGTGTTGTAGCCAAGTATCGTCAAGGACAAAGTAGTGCTGATAAAGCAGACTTTGATATTAAAGCTCGTCAAGCTGCTGCTGATAGATTGGCAGAACAAATGTTAACAGAATCAAGAGAGTCTTATAGACCTCGCAAACAATCATTAGGCATGCTTCGTGTGCCAAGGAGGATGTAAGTATGGGTATGGGAGCAAGCTATGATCCGTCTGCAATGCAAGCACAGACTGAAGCCAACTTAGCAAGAGAAAGAATGATGCGTAAGCAGGACCAAGAAGAGGCTCGAACTGCTAGGTTAGAAGAAGAAAAGCTTAGATTATCTTTAGAACGTGCTGCAAGAGAAGAACAATATGCCGCTATGGAGGCTGAAAAAATGGAGATTGAAGAGAAGGAAGAAGAGGCTATTCAAGAACAAGTAGGCCAAGATAAAACTATGCAAAATGTTATGTCTTTCTTTTCTGAAAGACCGGGAGTTCAGATTAATAAAGCACCCGGAAGTGAAGCGAGGCCATCATGAGTATTAAAGAACGGTTTCGTGAGCTAGATAGTAGACGTATCCGAAAGCTGGAGCGATCAAGATATGTAGCCTCCTTAACTGTTCCTTCTGTTCTTCCACCTGCTGGCTGGACTAATGAAGAACAGCTCCCTCAGCCATTCAGTTCTGTTCCTGCTCGTGGCGTGGTTGGTATGGCATCTAGAATGCTTTCTGCTATGCTTCCTGTTAATGATACACCATTTTTTAAGTTCAGTTTAAGACCGGGTACAGAACCTGATCCTGAAATTAACAGCTATCTTGAGGCCATGAGTACTCAGGTTTATCGTAAGATTAATTCTAAAAACTTAAGAGAGATTATCTTCCAAGCATTGCAACATCTTATTGTTGTTGGTGACTCTATTGTTATTATGGAGGATGATTTTACTTTTAGAGTTATTCGATTTGATCATTTCGTGATGAGGAGGGAAGTAACTGGGGAACCAAAAGAAATTATTTATCTTGAGTTTGTAGCACGCAGTAATGACGAGGCTATTGAAGATAACTTCCGATCTCAGTATAGTGCAGACTATGCCTCTGAAGGTTATGATGTTGTATACAATAGATTAACTAAGGAGGAAGATTCAGATGAATGGTTTGTGGAGCGTGAGCAAGACGAAAAGATCATTGAAACTGGTTCGTACAAAGTGTTTCCTATTATCCCTTTGCGTTGGAGTTCTGTTGCTGGTGAAAATTATGGGCGATCCCATTGCGAAGATATCGCTGGTGATATCCAATCCTTAGAAGCATTTACTGAAGCTTCGCAAGAAGGTATGGCTGCTGCTTCTACATTCTGGATGGCTGTGGATCCTGCAGGTATTACGGAGATTGATGACCTTGCTGGTCAAGCTAATGGCTCATGGGTTGCTGCTAGGCAACAAGATGTTGTTACCTTATCACCAGCTCAAACTATGAACCCACAGATTCAAGCTACGTTTCAAGCTGTAGAAACAATGCGTAGAGAAGTTGGTCAGGCATTCTTGCTTGACTCTGCCGCTATTCCTAGCGGTGATAGAGTTACTGCTACTGCTGTTCGTAAGATCGGACAAGAGTTAGAAACTGTTCTTGGTGGTGCATTTAGTTCTATTGCTAGAGAATTGTTTGTTCCTATTGTTGAGCGAGCTGTATTCTTAATGCTTGAAGATGGTGAGATTGATGAGAGATTACAGGATCAATTCTTTGAAGATGGTGCTCTTAAAGTAGAAATTATTACTGGGTTGCAAGCATTGAGTCGAGATACTGATCTTATGAAGTTAATGCAAATGGGTGAGATGATGCGTAATCTGCCACAAGAAGCTATGCAAACATTTAAGTTTGAAGAGTATGGTCGTGCATTGATTACCGCTCTTGGCTTTGATGCTAACAACTGGATTCGTACTGAGGAAGATATCAAGGCTGAGCAAGCTGAGCAGCAGCGTGAAATGATGCAAGCTCAACAGCAGATGGCTACTAATCAGGCTGTTACTCAAGGCGTATCACAGGCTGCAATGATGGATCTTCAACAAACAGGTGGACAAGGTATTCAACAGGCAATGCAAGGGATGCAAGGACCACCAATGTAAATAAATTAGGGGGCGGGGCGTGGATAATACAGAATTACAAGAACAACTTGTTAGGATTAAACAACAGTTAGAAGATTGTCGTGAAGAAAACAATCGAAAGTTAAAAACTGCATACGAAGACTGTGCTAATATTAAGCAGGGTCTTGAAAAGAAAGTGCAGAAGATGACTCTTGCTGCTGCTGTTACCGGCACTGTGGTTGGTGGTGAAGTGTTGAGCAAGGTGACTGAGACTGTAGAGCAAGTAACTGGTCTTACAGATACGTTAGGTGCTGCTCCTAAACCAAAGAAAGATCCTTATGCTCTTGACTTAGATTGGATTACACCTGAGATTGAAATGCCTGATAGAGATACAACGGGAGGTACTGTATTGGCTAACGCAGATCAAGACAGCATCTTTGATGCCAAAGAAGGTATGAAGTTTGATTTATTTGAAGACTCATGGGCAGATATTCCTGATCCTACACAAGAACTAGAGACGGAACCTGATCTCACACAAGCTGCTGAGAAAGAATATTACTTCTTAACAGAAGATGAAGACTATTCTATTGCAGAAGGTTTTGGTTATTTTATAGCTAGAGCTGAGGTAGAAGAGCTTGTTGAGGAACTAGAGCCTGAAGAATCATTAATTGAATTGGTTACTGAAGAAGAGGAGCCTATGGCTATTGAGCAGCCTGCTGAGAAAGAAGTTACATTTGCTGAGCCAGATACATATACTCCTCCACCTCCGCCTGTTGTTCTTCCGTCCGAGCCAGAGATGATTATCGTGGCGGAATCCAAGGGTGTGTGGGCATTGCCCTTATTATTATTCTGGAAAAGGAGAAAAAGAAATGGCTAAAAAGAAAGCAGCAAAGCGTGATGCATGCTATAATAAAGTAAAGAGTCGTTATACCAAATGGCCTAGTGCCTATGCGTCTGGTGCCTTAGTTAAGTGCCGCAAAGTCGGTGCCAAAAATTGGGGTAATAAGAGCAAGGGAAGGAAGAAGTAATGGCTAAGGAAGGTCTTAAGAAATGGTTCAGTCGTAACAAAGGCAAAGGCTGGATTGATTGCAAGACCGGAAAGCCATGTGGTCGCAAGTCTGCTAAGGGTGGATCAAAGCGTCCATACCCTGCCTGTCGCCCAACAAAAGCTCAATGTAATTCTGCCAAGTCCAAGAAAAAAGGACCGGCTCGTATCTCGTGGAAGAAAAAGAAAAGGTCTAAGAAATGAGAAAAAACGGTAAGAAAAAAACCATGACTAAGAAAAACGGTAATGGCAAGAAGTTGACAGCAGCACAAAAAACGTTGCCTCCTTTCTTGCAAGCAAAGATTAAAAAAGCTAAATCAAAGAAGGGTAAGAAATGAAATATATTGCATTATTATTATTAACTGGTTGCTGCTCTGGCAGATGTATCTCTGTTGAGATTGAAGCTGGTGGCGATGTGGTTCTTGGTGGCGAAAGCGAAGCCAAGTGTCCTGTAGCACCGGCAATTCGCAAGAAGATGGTTGAAAAGAAATTCAAACCAGACTATAATATTCGTGGTGAAGCACTTTAAAGGGGGTTAGTCATGGCAAAACGTAAGCGTAAAGGTACGGGCATGAAGGGTATGTCTATCAAAAGCGGAGACAAACGTCCTACCAAAAAGGGTGCAGGAATGACCGCTAAAGGTGTGGCTAAATACCGTAGACAAAACCCCGGATCAAAGCTTAAGACTGCTGTGACTGAAGCAAAGCCTACTGGTAAGAGAGCTAAACGACGTAAGAGTTATTGTGCTAGATCTAAAGGTCAAATGAAAATGCATGGTGTTAATTGTTCTAAGACTCCAGATAAAAGAATTTGTCAGGCACGCAGAAGGTGGAGATGCTAATGTCTATAACTAGGTTTGGAAAAAGTGCTGGCGAGTTACCACAAGGTATCAGATCATTAGAGGTTCATGGTACTGTAAATGAAGCTGGTAATGATCATGTTGTTACTGCTAATAAAGATACTATTCTTGGTAGAGGAACAGAAAATTATTGCCACTCTATTGTGGAATCTATATTAGAACATAGAGATGTTGGATATGTAGTTCCAGAATACTGGGATCAGTTTTGGAATTATAAATTAGGTGCAATTTGGCATCCTGATTCTGATCTTGTAGACGCAGGTACTACAACTGTTCTATGGCAAAAGTCTGAAGAAATTGCAGAGTCTTCTTCGATTCCGGGTAATTTTTCTGCATGGGGCAATATAACAGCTCAAAATGATCCTGCTTATATTAGCAATTCATCTAATAATAAATTTCCTTATATTGATTTTGATGGTACAAATGATGATATATTTTTGCCAAATGCCGATATTCCAGCAGAACTAACAACCGCCGATAATAAAGATTTTATTTTTGGAATGGTATTAGATTTAGCTGATCAAGATGCATTTACAACTATTTTACAAATTAATGAAAGTAGTAATGCTGGATCTTATAGAATTCGTCATGATTCTCGTGGTAGTACTAATAGTTTTGAGTGTCGTATAAGAGATACTTCTTCTACTAGTACCGGAAATTTAGATGTATCTTCTAAAAACTTTTCTTTTACAGATACTAATATTGTTATGATTGGTAAAATTAATAATGAACATTTTGTGCGTGTAAATGGAAATACTGCAGTTACATCTTCAGCTATTGCTAGAGGTATAGTTAAGGGTACCACTGATTTAACCATTGGATGTGGATATGCATTGGGTTTAAATAGTGGTTTTACTGATATGAACTTATATGAATTTTTATTTTTAAAATCTAATGGTAAAAATAACGCAGAATTTTTAGATGATATTATTAAGCTAGAGGGAGCACTAGCTCGTAAATTTGATATTGTAAGTGTTCTCCCTAATAGTCATACTTACAAATCGCATCCCCCTAGAGTAATTAATATTTAAGGAGAATTACTATGGCTAAGAAAAAAATGAAAAAAGAAGAAGAAAAAGGCGGATCTAAAGCACGCAAGGCTAAGGCTCGTGTTGGCGGTAAAAAATTAGGTGCTAAGCTTTCAGAGAAACGTACTGTCACTAAACCTAAAGTTCTTAAGAAAAAGGCTACTCCAAAGCGTGGTACAGCTTTAGGTGGTAAACTTGGTGGTAAAATTGGCGGTGGCAGAAAGCCATGAAAACTAAATTTAAATGTGCATGTGGTACTACTACCAGATACACAGATAAAGATGCTCAAAAACTTGTAACTAAAAATATTCCAAAGGCTAATCGTGGACCTAGATCTAATCAAAAAAGAAATTGAAAACTGGATTTTTAATTACTTAGATATACCTTCTGCGTTTTACATGGATAATAAACCCTGCCCATTTGCAGCCAAGGCTTGGCGTGATAACCAAGTCAAGGTTGTAATGGGGGATAAGTCTACTGTTCGCCAACAGGTATATTCTTGGAATGACAGTTATCAACTAGTAATTGTTGTTTTTGATCCTTATGATTGGACAAATGCCGATTATTGGGCAGAAAGGTATAATGATCGAATCGTTGACAAAGATCTGTATGTTATGGTATTTGAACCGGGGGATGAACCACCGGATGATCCAGCATTAGATCCCGAAGAATATGGTCAAGTTGTAGACTATGAATATGGCATGGTGCTTATTCAACGCCGTGCTGAATTAAATAAATTTTCTAAATTTTTAGAAAGTCAGAACTATTATGCAAACTGTTCTGATCACTTCATGAAGTATGTTAAAAGGAGATTGGCATGAGAGGAAAAGGTTCTAAGAAAAAAGCTATGGGTATGAAGAAGAAGCCCATGACTAAGAAGAAGCCCGTCAAAAAGAACGGCATGAGAAAGATGAGGTAAACCATGACTAGTACTATTTCAGCGGCAACGCTTACGGTTACTCACACTGAAGCTCTTACGCTGAATGGTGTGGACCGTGGTGTTACCAATACATTTTCAGTGGGATCTATTAATGAGGTAGACCACAGAATTATGACATGTCTTCACAGTGGAGTGCAGACGGTTGCTGTACTCGGCGCTGCTGTAGCTGCCGGTACATACATTGCTGGCAATGTTAAATATATTCGACTGACTAATAAAGATGATACTAATTTTATTACTATCGGACTTATTGATACAGGCGCAAAGTCAACGTATCTTAAATTAGAAGCAGGTCAGACGTTCACATTTTACAATCCATCTTTAGATTGTGATGACAATAATAGTGGTGCAGCGTTTAATACATTTACTGATCTTGATACAATTAATGCTCAAGCTGATACTGCTTCTTGTGATCTTGAAGTATTTATTGCTAGTACCTAATAGGAGATTATTATGGTAGATTTTATTATCGGATCATGGGGCTTTATCTTGTCCCATGTGCTTGTGTTTGCAGCAGGTGCTTGGATGGGTAAGCCATTGTTTAGTTGGCTTAACGCTAAGTTACCATGGACTGCAAAGTAATTCTGAAGGCGTGCGCGTGGCTCTGCCTTCTTGGGGGTTGTAAGACAACCTCTTTGTTTAAAGATAAGGAAGTTATTACAGAACCAGTACCCAGTATAGTTCAACCACTCTCAACTGATTACAGTTATTTAGGAGGTGGTCTTGTGGTTTTAGCTATGCTTTGTATGGGGTATCTATGGTTCTCAGAATACAAGAAGGCTGATGCCAAAGGAGATTAATTATGGCTTTAACTTACTCAATGACAGATAAAGAATTTGATCCTGAATCTGTAGATACTGTGATCACTCACACATTTAGTCATCAAAGTGCTGTAGTAGCAGATGGTGCAGGCAACTGGGCTGATGGTGCTATTACTTTAAATATTAATGGTTTTAATTACGATCAAGATTTTATTGCTACTGATACTACTCACCCTGATGCAGTTGCTGCTGACTTAGATGTAGAAGTAGCTTGGTATAATAATGGTGTAGAGGCGTTTGATGCAGATATTGTATCTGGTTCAGGAGACGGTATATCGTTAGGAAATTTAGATACTGTAGGTTATCTTGAGTTTCAAGTAACTGGTCTTGAAGAAGGATGTGAGCTTTCTATTCAGTATAACTTAGAAAATAATGGTGATCTATCAGCTAGTCAAATTGATAAGATTAGTGTTGCTCCTGTCAAAGGATTAAATGGCTGTGATTTCCAAACTGTTTTAAAATATCAACAACTTAATCAAAAAATGAATAACCGTTTTGATGCTGATACTAAAGAGTTTAGTAGCTTCAAAACAATGCGTAAACGCATGAAGAAGATTAAATAATAAGGAAATATTATGTCTGAAGAAACTACTGGTGAGACTCCGGCAACGGAACAATCTGCACCACAAGAATTTGTACAACCGGCAGATCAGAATGCTGCCAATGAGAGGGCTGCTTTTAAAACCTACGTCGAAAGTAATGGGCAACAGGTTCCAGAAAACTTTAAAGACGCAGATGCATGGTTTGATTCACTGAAGAATGCTCAGGCTGAGTATACTAAAACTCGTCAAGAAATTGCTGAACTTAAGGATCAGTATGCTAAGACGGGTGAGATTGGTGAGCGATCACAACCAGTACAACAAGAGCAACAACCCGCCGAGGTTGTTCAGACTAGGGAAGATCTCAGAATTGAGAAGCCCGAAGAACCACCACAACTATCAATGAATGATCAGTGGGCAGCTTGGCAACAAGAACTTGCTTTGAGTGGTGACTTTAGTGCCGATACTCGTGGTGCTATTAAGTCTGCTATGGGTGTCGATGATGCTGTAGTAGATACATTTATTGCTGGTCAGAAGGCTTTGCGAAAGGAAGCCTACGATTCTGCTGCTAATGTAGTAGGAGATCAGGAAACTTTAAATAATATCCTGTCATGGGCAGGAGAGTCTTTGAATGATCAAGAGCGTGATGATCTTAACCACATGCTTGCCGGTCCTTCGTATAAGACTGCCTTACTTGGTCTACAAGCCAGATACAACCAAGAACAGGCTAGCAAGCCAAGGCAACAAGAACCGGCTCCGGTTCAGGGTAGAGAAAATGCAGCAATGGCACAGGACGCTGACGCTATTAAACCATTTTCTACTACACAAGAAATGAACTTCTATATGAATAAACCTGAGTATAGAACGGATCCTGAATACAGAGCTCAAATTGAAGCTAGGCTTGTTAAAACTATGCAAGCTGGCGTGTTAATCCGATAATCATTGGACACGATATCGGATAGACAACATTAAAAATACAGAACAATTAGGCTTACGAGTTGAAAAAGTATGTATGGATAATGTCTAGGGTTGACTCCAAAAGGAATAATCAACACTATCTATAAATTTAGTCCGTTTAATTTTTATGACACATTTATGGAGGTGTTACTATGACTGCTGTAGGTTCTCTCGGCAATAGCGATATGGGATATCGCATTGATACTACTATGGGCATTTCTGCCCAAAATCCCGGTACTGGTGCCGGTCGTTTAGTTCTGCCTATTTGGGCAGGCGAGGTCATCAACGCGTATGACCAATATAATATCTTTGAACCACTGGTTGATGCAAAGACCATTTCTAGTGGTACTACTATGGAATTCCCTGTTACGGGTTATGTGGACCTTAAGTCTGCTTGGAACGCTGGTGAAGAACTCACTGGTGGTACCAACGGTAAGGCTACCACTTTCCGTATTGCTTTGGATAAGCGTCCCATGGCTGCTCACTTCGAGCTGGACAATGTGGACCTTATGCTGACGCAATGGGAATTCCGTTCTGAGCTTGCTCGTCAAGCTGGACGGACTCTGGCTGATGCCCGTGACCGTCAAATTGCTGCCTATCTCTGTCGTGCTGCGGCTGAGAATGGGTTAGCTGAAGACCCGCGTGCTACCGACTGGTTCGGTGGTAGTGCTGTTGGTGGTCTTGGTGGCAAGATCTTCTGCAATAACAAGTTTGATAACTTGGGACTGTCGACTGCTACCGCTGCTAACAGAACCGACGCTGCTCTGAAGCTTCTTGAGAAGATTGAAGAGTTCCAAATCCGTCTGCAAGAAGTTGATGCCCCCACTGAGGGTGTCTTCTGTGCTGTGACTCCGCGTACCTTCCAAGACATCCGTGCTCTTGGTGTGGCTCGTGACAGCTCTGATCTTGCTGGTGGTGCTGGTCGACCATTCTTCGGCGGTGTTGCCGATGCTGGTGGTCTGGGTGCTGGTCTTAATCAAGGTATGTTCAATCTTGCTGATCGTCTTGAGTATCAAGGCTGCACGATTGTTAAGACCAACCACTTGCCAACTACTAACCTGATGGCTAACAAGATTGGTGAGAAGCGTTATAACAGAAGTTTCCATGTGGTGCCTACTAAGGCTATCATCTGGCAACAAGCCTGTGTTGCTTCACTCCGATTGACTGGTCTGAAGGTTGATCAAGTGGATGACGTTCGTCGTAACACCGTGTTCACGGTTGCTTCGATGATGGGCGGTACTGGTGTGCTCAAGCCTGAGCATGCTGCTGTCTGCATTGGTTCGTTTGCTCCTACCGCTCGCGGTAACGCAAATGACGTTATGTTCTCTGGTGCGGTTGATGGTACTATTCTTGAGTTTGGTGATTTTGCATATGACGGAACCACTGGTGACTTGACTGGTTATGAGACCGACCCTGAAGGCGGCGGTACGCCCTCCGATGCGGTTACCGCTAACACGGACGCATTGGTGAGAGATGCTTATCAAGCAGCTTTGGGTGCGAAAAAACTCGATGCTAATGCTGATGGCACTGCCACTGATGTTAGTGGTTACAGCACTGAAGGTGACTTCGTTAAGGAATACGTTGACGCTGGCAACATTGATAACTTCGGTGTTACTGGTCAAGATGACGGCCTTGGCGGATAAGACAATTAAATACACATTCGCCCGGAGCCCCCGAAAGGGGGCCTCGGGTCTTTTTAAAGGAGGATACTATGGGACTAATGAGTAAATTAGATGCTGTTAATGAAATGCTTTTTAATTCTGGTGAACAACTTGTTACCAGCCTCACCGATGATCTTAATACAGATGTTAACTTAGCGATTTTTATTTTAGATCAAGCTACTTTAGAAGCACAGTTACGAGGCATGGCAGTAAATCGTAGACCTATTAAAGTGTATCCTTCTCGTACGGGTCCAACTGGACATGCTGCTCGTCCTATTTCAGACGCTACTAAAGGTCGTGTAGAATTATCTCCTTATAGTGAAGATATGACTACGGGTTCTTTAATTTCTGCCCAGTTAGTTACTCAAAAAGTTAGTGATGATCTAGATATTAAAATTACAACTGCACCTAGAAGGTTTGGTATTGAGTCTAATGGTACAGATTATAATGTATTGTATAATGTTACAGATAATACTGATGAGTTTGACACCAGTGAAGAGTTAACAATTTCTATTGTAGAATATGTAGAATTTAAAGACTTAGAAACCACTGTTCAAAAAGGTATTGCTGCGTCTGCATCTAGACAATATCAAATGTTTGTGCAGGGAGATAGAGATGTGGACCGATTATTAGCTGAAAGAGCTGCTATGCTTACTGCTAAGGGTAGATCTGCTGATGTTAACGACAAAGCTCGTAATATCTTTGCATCTGGTGACAGTGCATTGAAGAGAGTCGTAAGTCAAAGGGGTAATGCTCATAATGATCCTAGTAGATTTAGATATTGGAGATACACGACATGAGCGTGCATCAAAAGATTGCAATTCCTACCTTAGCTGGCGGCGTGGGGAGACAGGCTAGCAACAAACGTTTGCCTACCGAGGCTCAAGACTTAGATAACGTCTTAGTTACAACAGAAAGATCTGTTGAAAAACGACCACCACTAGAGTGGATTGCTGGTGCTGATATTAACTACGGTGATAATACTACATATGCACCCGGATCGCTGTTATTTAATATTTTAGAGGATGGTAGTAGATACGTTCCCAATCAAAATGACGATATCTTTTTTAAATGGATCTCTATTGACCAAGAAAATAGATTTTTAATTGCAATTAATTTCAGTTTACAATTAGGTAATAGCGGTTTTACAGACGATATTAAGAAAAAATTTATTACTGTTTGGAAATTAAATAAAACATCTAAGAGAATGGACCTGCAGAGTTTTGATAACACTACCATTACACGGGCTCACTTTGAATATTTGACTGCGAATCCTGATGGTGTAAAATCTGATAAAGCTTTATCTTTTGCTTTATTTGGTACAGCATTAGTAGCTTTAAATAATCAAGTTTCGGCTGGATATAGAGAGGGAGCACAAAAGACTGTATTAAATTCATACAAAACTAACAATCCCGAAACCTCTTTAAACAGTAGTAACTATAACTTTACCCTTAAAACAAATTTTAAAGACAATATTTTTGAATCATTTACTTTACAAAATTTTGATGGTGATGATGTTCTTATTACTCACCAAGGATTTCCATTTAATGACGCTAATCCAAACGGATTAATCCCTGAAATTTTTGTCATTAGTGCATATACAAATTCTGATAGAACATCTTTACAAGGAGTATATAAACTTGTAAACTTTAAAGAACCATCTGATCGTTTTAATCTTAAACGAGATGATTTAGAATTAGTTAGTGGTACCTTTCCTACTTCTGATGCTAATTTGTATTGGGATGTAGAGATTAGGCGAAGAGATAATAAAGGTAAACCTATTCAATACAGAGTTGCAGCGTTGCCAGATACTAAGAATCTTGTTCCTATTTCAGAAACTACACCGTTAGCTTCTTTAGATGTAAATCCCACTACAACTTTATATGATGGGGATCAAGATATTCCTAGAATGCAACTTATTAATAACTTTACAAATGATAGTTTATCTGGTAACGCTAAGGATCCTAGTTCTGCTTCTACTAATGATGCCTATTTTGCCGATAAATTTTTTATTAGCCGTGGTTCTGTACAGTATGCTGTAGAATTAAATGAATTCGATAACACTAAAACCCCGGGGGATACTGTTTTACATCCAATTTTTTTTGGTAGTAATCAGTCTATAGATTTATCTGATTTAAAAGTTACTCAAAAACTTAGACCTTTAACTGCATTTAGTATTGTCAATCCTAATGGTATAAGCATTAGCGGTGGTACAATTACTGATGCTGGTACTATTGTTACTGAAGATTCCGCCGTAGATAATACAAAAACTCTTAAAGATCTAAAAGATATTATCGAAAACTCTGGTGCTGATGCTACTCTTAAGATTGATAGCGGTACGAATCGTCTTTCTATTGTAGACGATAGCCAAGAAAATCTTACTTTGCTGGCTACAGGAGAGAACTTTAATAGCAATCAACAGGGCAATCAAAACTTTGTAGAATCTTTGGGTTTAGGGAACAGTAATTCTAAATCTTTGCGAACTATTAACTCTACAACTAAATTGTATTCTGAGCTTTTCAACGAAGATGGCACTCTTTTAATTCCTAATGAAAACTATGTAAATAATATTAGGTTGTTTACTCGACAAGTAAACCCCGGAACTGGTGTATTTGTTGATACATCTAGTTTTAATATTGATTTATCGCAATTAGCTGCGCAAGCAACACCTACCTTGGCTGATCTTGCTGGTAAAATTCACGACCAAACAGGTGAAGAGTATGTATTATGTTTTGCTGATAATAATTTAGAAGTAGCACCGGGCAATAACTCTGATCAAAGTGTAGGGTTACAGATTTTAACAAAAAACGATGTAAATGGAAATGCTCCAGATAGTGAAAATTTTGATGCAAAGAAACGAAGTACTGTATTTGTTGTAGATTCTGCTAATGTTGTTTCAACAGAGCAAGATACGCAAGAGGTATCTTCCGCTAATTTTGCAAGTTTATTGGGCATTCGTAATGTAACAAGAGATCACAAGCTGGTTGTAGAAGATAAGAATTTTAATCTTTCTCAGCAAACAGATTTAGGACAGTCTGTTGTTTCTTTTCAAAATGTACCTATTCCTACAGAAACAAATGATACTATCAAAGTTAATAACGCAGAAGATACTTTGTTTTCTTTATATGAAATCGGTCCTTTGTCTACTAACGCTACCTTTAGTAGCCTTGGTAGAGGCAAGGTTTATGAGTGCAGGGAAAGATTTTTTGATTTTACACCGGGATTTTACCGTGCAGTTAAGGAACCAGACAAGGGTAATCCTTACTACGAAAGAGTAAGAGCAGAATCTCAATATTCTGTATGGGATGAAAACACATTACCTATTGTTATTGACTTTAACTCCGCTAATCAGGTATGGAGTTTAAGAACGCCTGCATGGCAACCAAGACAATCAGGCGATATGACAAATAATCCGGGTCCATCTCCGTTTATTGACGGCAGCGACTCTAATAAACGTATTCGTAGACGTATTACTGCTATTACTACATGGAGAAATAGGCTGTGGTTCGCAGTTGACGATACAATTTTCTCTTCTGAGTTTGGTAATTTCTTTAATTTGTTCTTAACAGACCCCGGAACTATTGTAGATAGCGATGTAATTGATGTTCGCTCCTCTATTGACAAGGTGTCTAAAATTAATAACATGATTTCTTTCTATGATTTCCTGTTTATTAACACAGATAACGATGTACAGTTTGAATTACAAGGATCTGAAAATCAGATTACTCCATTTACAGCAGAACTGTCGCCTACTACATTCTATTCTACAGATCCTATTGCTAGACCACAGCTATTGGGTTCTCAGATTTACTTCTTTGCACCACAAAAAGTATACTTGTATTATTCAACTGCCAATAAAAACGTAATTACACAGGCTATTGAAACCTCTGCTCATTGTGGAGGGTATCTTCCAACCAACTATGGGTCTATTACTAGAGCACCAGCTCAAGATCTTATTGCTATGGTAGATGCTGATGCACCGAATAATTTGTATTTTTATGTGAACAAATTTACGGGAGATAAGATTCAACAAAATGCATTATATAGATATGTTTTTGACGAAAATCTTCAAGTGGATGCCATGGAGTCATTTGATAACTATATCTACATGGTAGCAACTCGACCGTATACAGATCAAAACGGTAACATTACTCGTCAATTCTTTGTGCATAGAACATTCTTAGAAGAAGCAGATGTTAATCAACCTCGATTAGATAATCTAATGCTTATTGCACCTGATGGTGAGGGTGATGATGCTACAATTAGCTATGATGAGGATACTAATAAGACTACGTTTATCTTGCCTATGCAAGATCCTAGTATAGATACTGCTGTATTTAGTGCGAATCTATTTAGAGAAACTGGCAATAACAATGTTCAGTTCCAAAGTCCAAAAATTTCTGTATCAGAATTATCTCCGGGCCAAAGAACTAGAGTTATTATAGACGGTAACTTTAATGATGTGATAACTACCATTGATAATCAAGGTAGTATTAATGATGAAATTCTAACTCAAGAATCTCAAGGTTTAATCAACGATAATTTTATAGGAGATTCTGAAGATCAAGGCTTCTTGTTAGCACCTATTGATGGTGGTAGTGTAGGTGTTCTTTTTGGTACTAAGTACAATATGAATGTTGAGTTATCTACTCAATTTATTAGAGATGGTGAGATGAATGTTGTAGATGGTGTATTGAATCTAAGAACTATTTCGACTAGATACTCTGATACAGGGATTTATAATATTAAGGTTCAAAGAAGAGGTGAAGAAAACTTTACCAGTATCACTACAAAAAGAAATCCTTTTTACAAAAATGTTCTTAATAATAAAACAACCTTAGATCAAGTTGTTCCTATTGATGTAGAGGGAGAATTTATTGCTAAAGTGTTTGGTGATTCCGAACGTATGAGAGTATTTATTACAAGTGATCACTATACCCCGTGTAATATTACACATATTGAATTTAAAGGTGTCTTCAAACAGACCTACAGATCAGGTCAAAATTAAGGAGTTAATATATGGCTAGTAGAGTACAAAAGCGTAGAGGAAGTAAGTCCGATCATAATAGTTTTACCTCAGGTGCAGCAGGAGAAATTACGGTAGAAATGCCCGCTAATAGAAACTTTAGTGCAACTGATGGAACTAGAGAATTTGGCGCTATTCATTTGCATTATGGTGATGGTCAAATTGGTGATAGGGTTCCTGTAGGCGAAGAGCTTAACAATCAGGTGCGAACTGTAGTTGATGAGCAAAGATTTTTAGCCCGTATTACGCACTTCAAACCTTTAAATGCTGACTATAGCACCGCAACTCCTAATGCTTTGCCTAACCGATTCCTGTACGCTTGGGAAGAAGTATCTATTGGCAGCACCTTTTATAATGTAGCACAGGTTTGGACGTTGACTATTGAGAATAATGCAAATAGCTCATCAGCTGGCGATCACACTCTTAAAATTCCTAGAAGCGATGGAGCATTCCAAACTGTTACAACAGCTGATATTCTTACTGACGAGACTCCAGAAGATGCTGCTGCTAAAATTTTAGAAGATGTTATTGACTTAGATGATGAAGCTGATAGTGGAACTCTTAAGTTATGCGTTGCTGGAGATACAGGTGGAGTTTACAAAGCAGAAAGAGATGGAGCTGTAATTACCTTTACCGCATTGGGTGACTATAAAGGCCATAGACCTTTAGCACAATTCTCTACTACAGATGCTGATCAGATAGGCACCATTGCTATACAAACTGAAGGTCAATCTCATGTGCCGCAGGTTGATATTTCCAATGCAGATTTGGGAAGAGAGTCTGATACTGAAACTGGTGGTACTCACCTTGATGCTGCTTTGAATATTCACGAGTTAATGAATGACAAAGATTTTGTATTCCCCGGTATTCGTACCAGCCCCGGTCAGGATACTACTGGTGACTGGCCTACCAATGCTAGAGTTATTCCTATTGGTGGCGTAGCCGCATACAACTTAGGTAGCGCCAACAACCAAGCTGAAACTGAATCAGAAGATGGTGTAGATTATGAGTCTACTAACTCTGAAGACGGCGGTCAAGCTTTAGGTTTTACTTCTAATGCTCTTGGCTGGAGAACTGTAGATGAACAAGTTGTTGTTGAAATGGTAGAACGTCGGAAACTTAATGTTGGAACGGCTACTGATAAAACAGCTGGTCGTATTGGTACTGATGGCATTAGCCGTTTGTATTACTTCTGTGCAACTAATGCTATTGTAGGACCGTGTTGATATGCCTTCTACTGATATTACTAGTCGTTGTTGTCCCGATTACTATAAATGCACACGATGTGATCAAAGTTGTTTCTTTAAAGAAGTAGCTTATATTGCAACTAGTGCGTTAGCAGGTGTGGATGCAGCTAAAGTTTATGTAAAATCTCAATTTGATGATTGCGATCCAGCAGGAACTAGTGGAGATAAATTAGGTTGGTTTATAGATAAAAGCGTTACAATTTCTTCACCACCGCAAGGGGCTTTGATTCTTACAGGGACTTCAGGCAGCGATTTTTATGAAGCTGTTAGTCCTGTACCTACAGGTGGCGATGCCTGTGATAATATCTTAGATGAATCTGTAGCTCAAGATAATCAGCTTTGGGTAGTTGTTTGTCTTTGCAATAAGAACGATTATTTTCAAATTTTAGGTGGTGGCTCAAGTCCAGAAAAAGTAGATACTGCCCACAATTTACAAGCATTAAAAAACAAATACAACTGTAACGGCGATAATCATGATGATGATTGTGCTAAACCTCAGTATTTTGCTTTTAATGTTATTGGTGCTGATATTGATGGATCACCTAATAATGCCACTAATCCATTAGATGTGGGAGATTATATTACTATTTCAGGAGACTTAGAAACTGTAAGTGGAGCAAGTGCAGGAGTGTATGGAACACCAAGTGGATCTACTGCAAACGCAACTGAAGCCCAACTTGTTGGCGGTGGTAGTGATGATTTATTACGATCAGCTACATTATCTGAAGATATCTTTAGAGTTATTGATAGAACTAAGCAAATTCAACCCGGATGTACTGGTTCTTATGTAACAAGACAGGCTTATCCTTATCCGATTGCCGCTTATATTGCTAATCCTGTAGTTAAAACTCATGCTAATGGTGGAACTACGGCAGGCAGTGCGTATGAATACTTAGAAAATTGTCAAGATTGTTTGCAAGCATATCTTGGATTGATGCGTGGTGATGCTAATAGAACGAGTAAAGGATTAGATGATATTATTGATATTACTGATACATCATATAATCAAGCCCTTGACTCTTGTCCTTCTACTTGGCCCTGTAGTGTTCAGATTACCAGAACCTATTCTCTTGATTGTACTATTGCTCAAAACTTTGGAGATCAAAATAATTTTGCTAGACCTGTATATCCTTCAGCACGGGTTCCTAGTGATTTTTCACCTGATATTGTAAATGGTACTATTTGTCATGATACATCGACTAATGTAGATCAAGGTGCTCAGCTTTCAGGATTGTACTATGAAACGGACAAAAAAAATAGTCTTGAAGGTCACTTAATGACTGATAATATTATTGGTGCTGATAGAGCAATGATAGGTACAGATGGATTAATTGTTAATCAATCTAGTCCCACAACAATTACTATTACTGCAGAATACAAAAGAAATATAGAGATTGATCAAACGCCTCTTAAGGATTCGCCATGTCCTAACAATACTAGAATAAATGGAACACTTGATTTTGACTATACTCTTAACAGTGTATCTGTTAGTACAGATGTACCTTCTAGTAAAGGAACTGTTGTTGCCTCTATTTTATCACCCACTCAAAATCAATTACATACAGGATGTGTTGATCCAGCGTTAATACATGCGGTACAAGATGTGCAAGGATCAGCATGTGGGCTTGCGGGCGATCAGACATCTCCCGGATTCATAACGCAAAGATTAAAAAAATCAACAACAGTTAATATTTTAGATGCTCCTACTAGGGGGCTAGCTATTAAGGAAGATGTTTATAAAGGTAGATTGTATATTCAAAGACCTACTGGACATGTTACTCCATTTTATAAATATATTGGATACTTTGGTAATCACTTAGCAGACGTAACAGTAGATGAAAATGGAAATGGTAGTTTTTCAGACGGTTTCCCTGATAATTATCTTTTACCGGAAAATGATTCTAGCAGATTTACAGAAGTAGAAAGAGATATTTTTCGACAAGATGGTGTTCAAATAGGTAAATCTATTGATGAGGTTATTCCTTTCGCCCCCTATCTTGAGTTAGCTGCGGGTTTTAATGTTAATGGTTTTAATCATTTGCATCAAGAAACAAATGATACTATACCCGGAGTATCACAAGGTGGTCGTAGTGATCGACAAACTATTACGGTAGATGGTTTAGATTATGAAGTATACCCCGGTAATTCAAATACTTCAAAGATTACTTTTGGAGATGCAGGTACGTCAGGCAAAAGTCTAACAGGTCTTCCGTTTTATTTTGATTCTTATTGCACTGCACTAAGCAGTATGCAGGGTAGTGCAGCCCAAGCTGCATTGGCTCAGTATTCTGACAACGTGCAAAATGATAATGACACCAATAGAAATTTTGTTAGTAGAGGAAATCAAAACTTTATTAATGCTATGGAAAATGCCGCATTATTGCATAATCCTCCTCGTAGTGTACAAAATGATGGTACTTATGATATAGACTCTGAGGACTTTTGTGATGATGGAAATTTTAGGTGCAAAGATATTTATAGATTTAGTTCGGATGCACATTTTATTGCCGCTTGTTATAACAATGAAATTACCAGAATGAACGGAAGTCGCACAGGAGATGACGGTGCTGATGATGATGATGTTATTGGTGGTAGTGTAATTTTCCGCTATGCGGGAAATGGTTTGAATTTTAAAAATAGCGGTCTTAGTGGAAACTCTGCGGAGGAGATTGGAATTGACAGCGAATGGACGCAGGTTTACATTACGGCACAAGATCCATGGTGTCGTAGTTGTAATGGCTGTATTAGTAAAGTTGTTCCATTTACCGAGGGCAGTCCAGATAATTACCTTTTAATCGGTGATACAGGTCGCCAAAATAGAAAATAGGAAGTATATATGGCTAAAGCAACACAAACATTAAGTTTTATTGATATTGATCAGAGTGTTAAAAGTTTATCTATTGTTGTAAATGATGACTATTCTGTGAGTGTAGATTGGGTGGATGACAAGGGTAATGCTATTGAAGAACCTTTACCACCAAAAGAAACATTAGGAGACAAAGCCGAGCGGTTAATTGATGGTTTAACTGGCGGTAAATTAAAGAAGTGTGGCGGCTGTGCTCGTCGCAAAGCAATGTTAGATAAGTTAGGAGCTTTAAATGAACAAGTTACAGAAACTGCAAGAAATGTTGATTGATGCGTTGATTGAAGATCTTAACGATCCAACTATTAGAGGCCCGGGTTTGTATGGAGTAGTTCGTGGTGTCATTAATGACCACAAAGAAGATGTAAATATTCTACCGCAAAATACTATTAAAGAGATCGAAGATGCTATGTCTTCGGCTGCTCCATTTAAGATTGAGGCAATCTAATGAATGAGTTAGTATTTATTGAGCTAGTTATTGGTGGTGGTATTATTAACTTTCTATGGCAAATTCAAAAAGAACTTGGCAAGATAAATGCTAACTTAACTAATTTACATCACATTGTAGAGGACCATGAGAACAGATTGAGGGCAATTGAAGGAGAGCATTAATGGAAGTACCACCAGAAATGAAAGATGATTTTAGAAATCATTTGTGGGCGTGCTTTAAGTATTTAGGATTAGGCGAGCCTACGCCGGTGCAGTATGCTATGGCAGATGCTTTACAATCTGGGCCAAATGACATGCAACTTCAGGCGGGTCGTGGTTTTGGTAAGTCTGTTATTACTGCATGCTTGGCTTCTTGGTTCCTTGTGCGAGATCCAAACTGTACAATTATGGTTGTGTCCGCTACGGGCAACAAGGCTGTAGAGTTTATTAGTATGACTCGTAGGATCTTAGATCTTGTTCCTTATTGCGAACATCTTAGACCCGGAGATCACACTACTGATAATGCTTTTGGTTTTAATGTAGAATCTAGAACTCGGATTGGACAGGATAAATCTTGTTATGCCAAAGGAATTACCGCTCAGATTACAGGTTCGCACGCGGAGTATCTTATCTTTGACGATGTGGAAATTGAGGGTAACTGCGAAACTGCAGTAACCAGACAAAAGCTATTAAACAAATGTTTAGAAGCGGAGCAAATTAGAAATGTGGGTGGGCGTGTTATCTTTCTAGGCACTCCTCAAATTAAAGACAGTATCTACAACCAACTTAAAGAAGGGTATCCAGTAGTTAAATTTCCTGCTGTTATGCCTAATCCTGATATAGAGTCTGAATGCGAGGATGTATCTCCTTGGATCTTTGAGCAGGGCTATGAAGCGGGAGATCCCACGCAGCCAGAAAGATTTAGCTTGGAGACTTTGATGGAGCGTCAGGCTAAGGTTGGGCCTACGCTCTTCAGTCTTCACTACAAATTAGATACTAGTCTTGCAGACAAAGACAAGTATCCGCTTAAGTTACAAGATCTTATTGTTATTGATGTGAGTCCAGATTTAGCACCAGAAAAGATCGTGTGGGCTACGTCACATGCCAACAAAAAAATTCCATCCTTTGGCATGTCGGGCGATTGTATCTATGATCCTATGTGGATCTCACAAGAGTATGTAGAATATCAGGATAGAGTAATGTTTGTCGATCCTTCTGGTCGAGGTAAAGATGAGACTGGAATTTGTATTGCTAGTTTTAGTAATGGTTACATATTTATTCACGAATTATTGGGCTTAGAGGGAGGCTATGAGGATTTCACTTTGAAAAAAATCTCTAAACTGGCCTATGAATATGATGTTAATCATGTTAGAATTGAATCTAATTATGGTGATGCAATGTTTAATTCTCTGCTCAGACCTGTTATTACTGCTATCTGTGGACAGGTAGCTATCGAGGAGTATCGAGTAACTGGTCAGAAGGAGCGTAGAATGCTTGCCGCTCTGGAGCCTACAATGGCCCAGCACAGGCTTGTGTTCGACAAGAAGGCCATTAAGGATGAAACTAATCAGAGGCAGCTTACGCGGCTTACAGACCGCCGTGGGAGCCTTACACATGATGACCGTGTAGATGTACTCTCAGCAGCTTGTTCTTACTGGGAAGAGCGTCTACATGTAGATGTTGACAGTGTTATTCAAAAAAGAAGAGATCAAGTCCATATGGATACTATTGAAATGTGGCAATCTGATAAACGTGTAGAGGGTTTATTTGGCGATAGATTATCTGGTGCTTTGAGACACCACGATGATGTTTTTAAAAACAACCAGCCTAAACGAGTAGGTAGGTCTGGCAGAATGCAATGGGGAAGGAGAGTCTAATGGTAGCAACACTAGTAGGAATGCAAGTAGCTGGTCAGATTATGGGCAGCATTATGGGAGGATATGCCCAAGCGGAACAATATGCTAGACAGGATATGCAGTTTAGACAACAGGAGTTTCAACGCAATCTTGAAGTAGATAGACTTAATGATATTGCAAACCAAAAGAATGCACAAAGACTTATTACTAATAGACAACTCGCTGTATCAGCAGCCAAACAATATGAAGCCTCTCTGCAAGATAATCTGCGAGGATTTGAAGCTAATCAAAGAGCTCTATTTAATGCCTTTGCTGCTAGCAAATCATCTACAAAGTCGGCATTGGCTGGTAAAAATATGTCTAGTAATTCAGGAACTGGAGCAGCATTGTTAAGAATGAGCAAAGAAAATGCTCTTAAAAGTCACAGAAATCTAATTATGAGTAAAAGAATTGCTGATAGAAATGCAGATACTCAACGTCAAAATGTTTTAAACAGTAGAAATTTAAATATGGAACCCGCCACTCATTTTGTACCCGGCGTTTCTCCAGCTGGCGATCCCGGTTCTGCTATTGCTGCAGGTTGGATTGGTGCTATTGGAGCAGGTGTTGGTGCATATGCTGGATCAAAGATGGGATAAGGAGAAATAAATGCCAAGACCAGATGATAAACGAGCAAAACAAGGTAGACCAAAAGATCCTAGAACTACAGTGTTTCAGGAAGCATTTACTCCTAACATGCCATCAGGACAGCAAAATGTATTTATTAAACCCGGACCTGAAATTATTGATCAACCGTCTCGAACATCTTATGGCAATATGGTTCCCGGTCCATCCGGTGGTTTAGAAATTTTAAAAGGGATTGTCGGTGGATTTAATAAAGGTGTAACTGCTTACAATCAAGTGCATCAAGATAGAGTGAGAAGAGATAAAGAAAAGGCTAATAAAATTTTATCTCAGGAATATGTTAAGGTAACTAATAGTGATGGCACTACGGATATGGTTAAAAAGGGTGGCAGACAACATAATAAATATTTAGAAGAATATGAAGAAGAACAAAAGCTAGCAAAGTCAGATGAATTTTATAAACCTGTTATTGCTGATATTACTGATGGTACAGATGTATCTTCTTTTGAACACAAGAGAGAAAGATTACAAGGCTTACTGGGTGAAATGACTAAAGAGGGTAGGCAGTATGCTAAAACTCAATTAAACACTGCAGGTAAAACTCATAAGCGTGATTTAGATCGACAAGCAGCTAATAAATTAAGAATAGATTTAGCTAATGCTACAACTGAAAAAGAACGAGAAACAATTTTAGATTTAGCTGAAGAAAATGGCTATGTTGAAGATGGCGATGAATGGACAATGATCCAAATTGAGCGGGCTAAAATTGCCAATAGACAAGCTGATGCTGCTATGGATATGGCAGTTGATGAGTTTAATAAAGGTTGGAAACTAGAATTTGATAAATTAGATCCAGTGGAAGCAAGAACACTAGATGGATCATTTATTAGAGATAAAATTATTGAGAGTAAAGTATTTGACGATATTCTTAATGTTCCAACAACAAACGAAAATGGTGATGCCTTACCTCCTGAGGAGATAAAAGAGAATAGAAGGCAAGCTTTAGAAAGTGCTGCTACCTTACAAGCTCGTCTTGAAAAGGTTGCAACTCAATTTGAATTAGAGAGATCATCAGATCGTAGAGAGCACCGGGAATATTTAGAAAAAGCAAATGAACAAGAATGGGAAGATTCTTGGAAGAATATGGATGCTACAAGAAAATTAGAAAATATTCAAGAATGGGAACGAAGGTGGAAAAGCAAAAGAAAACGTAATGACCAGCCTGACGATGAGCCAATTATTCTAAGAGAAAAAACAGAAATCTTAAAGGATTTGCTTGAAGAAGTATCTGCTGATAACACTGGTGCTGGTCTTTTAAGAGTAGCTAGAGATTTGGGTATTGAAGGTCCAGAAAATTATAACGGTATGGACTTGGCTGAATTAGTTACAAGACGTATGGCTGATAAATTAGGTCTTACAAAACAATTAGAAAACGATGATATGTATATTCCAGATGAAGTGCGCAAAGCAGAAGATGCTTTTATTGCTGATCTATCTGGCAAAGAAGAGTATCTTCGATCATTTTTAACTCAACGTAGCAATATAAATAATTATGAAAGGCTTTCAATTCAAGAAGAGGTTAAAGAAATTGATTCTAGAAAAAATGCCTATACAACTGCAGATGAAGAGGGCAAGTTAAAAATCTTAAAGGATTTAGGATTTCTTGGTAAGCCCACTGATTTAGATGGAGAAATTGGTAGAATTCTAGATGGTCCAGATTTCCGTGATGTATATGAAGGTTTAGCTAGACAAAAAGCGGATCAATATGTTGATATTGCAAGGACAGCTCTTGATTCTTCTATTGAAAAATCTTTAGATGATCCTTCAATACCGCTAATGCAATATACTGACTGGTTAGAAAGTTCTCAATATAAACCCAGTTATATTGATAGTCGATTGACAGCTTTAGATAGAGATACTGATTTTCTGGTAGAGTTTATGGAAAATCCTGAGGCTCGATTTGATTTAATGACCGAAAGATTAGAAGGCAAAGGATATGCTCCTGAAGTTGTAGATGAATTAACTAATGCATTATCGGCACAATTAAATGCCGAAGAAAAAAAATTTGAACAACATAAATCAAGTGCTCAGAGTGCTATAAAAGCTAGACGCAAAGCTGAAGAACAACAGGCAGAATATCTACAAAATCGAAGAGGTGCTGTTGCCAGATTGTCTACTAATGGTCTGAATGTTTTTGATTTAAATCTTAACCCTAGTGACTCTGACCACACTGAGCTAGCTAAATTATCAGCATTTAGAACAGTTGCAGAAGATGCTTATACTAATTTATGGCTAGGATTATCTAAAGGTGCAGGTCCTGAGGCTGTTTTACCTTCAGCTTTGTTTGATACAACAACTCCCGGGGGTCAAATTTTAACCACTTTGATTAGTGATGATGGCTTAAAAACTGCTATCAGTGCGCTTCAAGAAGGTGATACGGAAGCTATTGGTAGATGGGTTGTAGGTTTACAAGAAAAGGGAGTGTTAGAAGATCAAGATACTCAAGCAGTTGGAGAAATTTTACAGATTTTAGATTTTAATAGTTACTATGATAGTGATGGATTCAGTATTAGAAATTTCCAAACTCCAATCGCACAAAAGTTACAAGCTGTTATGTTTGGTCAACTTCTTGCATTAGAAGGTAAAGGTTATGATTTAGAGGATCCTCAGTTATTTGGCGATACGCCTATGGGATATCGGTTTAGAATGGGCAGAGATGCAAAAGTAGATATTACTGAACAAGTTTTCCAATCTTATGCACAAGATGCAGACATTCGAGAGTATGGGCAAATGGAATTAGATGTTGCAAGATTTCTGGCAGAAATGGTTCAGTCACATCATACAGCACAAACTCTTGTACGCATGGAAGGTGACGATAGAGCGTTAGAGCGTCAACAAACAGCTGATGCTATTCGATCTGGCACTTTTATCCGTAGTGATGACTTTATTGCTGCTGCTGGTAAATTTGGTTTAACTGAAGAGTTTGCTCGAAGTATTCAGCTTACATCTACTATCCTTCCTAATTTTGATGAAACTGCACTTGCAACTTTATCTGAAAGTGATAGACAGTTTGCTATGGACGGATTAGCATACTTAATGTCTCCTAATAATGGCGAGGTATTCTCAGAAGATGCAACCTATAGACAAGAGGAACAAAGACTAAGAAGATGGTTCCGTAGTACTATGTCTACACTCTCTGAGTCAGGGGCTGAAGCAACCTACTTACAACAAATGCAATATCTTTATTTATTTGCATCAGGTCGTGGTATGTCTGCGGATAAGGCTTTATCTGGAAACATAGGCTCAATGGCTATTGAAGATGCAGCATTTGATGCAGATGAATTTGTAGAAGCAGCAAGTCCCTATGTACCAGCAGAGTTGGCTGAAGAAGGTGATGCAGAAAAAATAGCTGAATATATTTTTCATGCTGTAAATAACAATGTACACTTAGAAGGTTTAAATCCTTTTTCTGTTATGAGTATGTTGAATAGAAAAAACGTAGCAGATAGTCCTCTTGTTACAAGAACTCCACCTTTAGATGCCATGCTTTTCATGGCACTAAAGCCATATGAGCTTCCTGATAATATGCGATTTGAACCGGGATTAAGTGCAGCTGTTAGCGGATTTACTCCTAGAGGCTACACCCATGCTTCTAGTCTTGGTGGTACTATTAAGTTTAATCCAGAAGATGCTTTATTTGCTGCTGCTGTACGAGGAGATCATAGCCGTGATTTCTTAAGAGGATATGTTATGCAGACACAACATCATAAAGATTATGGTGGATTAACTTTAACTCAGTTAGAGGAAGCACAATCATTAGCAGATGAGTTAGCAGATGAAGTGATGAGAAGAGAAGACGCTGGTCATCCTGTTGATACATTAACTCTTGCAGTTGCTGGTGAAATGATCTTAGAAGAAGTGTCTGGAGTCAGCCGACAATCCGCATTGTTAACAAATCTTTTTGCAGGAGTTCCTGAAGGATTATCTCGTCCTGCTAGCTTTATGGATTTAGATGCTATTGGTACTATGATTTTTGTAGGCAGTGGATATGGTGATCCTACTGCTGAAGAAAACATGGCATTTAGATTTAAAGGTAGCGATGAGCGTATTGCCTCTATTCCAGATAGAGAACCCTTTGGAGAAATCCCTCCTAATCAACAGTTTGTTCAACTAGGTGGACAAATAAGAATTTTAACTTTAGGTGAAATGTCAGGAGATCCTGATGGGTTATCATATATTTACAGGAATGATCATACTCTTCCCACACAGTTATCAGAAGTTAGTAAAATTGTTAGAGATACCGATAGATTTACTTCAGGTATTCCTTATCTTGGTACGGGTAGAGCAGGATTTAGTGTTCCGTTAGATAACATGTCAGAAGATGATCAAGCTGCAATTCTTAAACGAGTAACAGATAATTATGAAAATACAGTTTTATTAACTCTACAAGATTTGGGATATATTCAACTTGATAAAGAGACTGGAGTTATTCGGGGTATTACATCTGAAATACCCGCTAGTATTTTTGCAGGTAGTGGTGTTAATATTGGTAATGTTGATCCTGATCATTTAATTTCAATAGATGTTGCTATGGAAATGATTCAACAACCATTGTTATTAAAAAGATATTACTTAGAGTTTTTATTAGCTGGCAGACAAGGCGAAGATATGGAGTCTTACATAGACTTACATCCATCGGAAAAAGCATTTGTTAATCCTAGAATGGATAAAGCAGGTCTTCCTCAAAGGGAAGCAGTAATATCAAGCGATGCAGCTAGGTATGGAAGAATGGAAGTATTAGATCCCCAAGGAAATGTTAGTGATTTGCAGCCATATCAACTAACACCAGCAATGTATGATCAAGGCTATACCTATCGCAGTGTAGATTTGCCATATTTTTATCAACCTATTATGACTGCTAGTAGATTTGATCCCATCATTGTTCAAAATCCTGATGGCAGTATTAACTATGAACAATCTGATATGGAAGCTAATAGATACGAAGGTTATGGTCTGGGTGGAGCTACTGATTTAAGAGTTGGTGGACAGGCTAATGTTACCTTTGGTCATATCCGTAATATTTTTTGGCCCGGACAACCGGGGAAAGATCAAATTATAAGAGGTAGAGCACAAAAGGCTGCACAACCTATTAGGGTATTAACAAGAGGTTCTAGATATCCTATGACTGCTGGCAATCTTGCAAACTTTAGATTTAAAATGAACGATGATAATGGCGATCCTATTTATGGTTCAAATGGCTTTGGACCTATTTTAGCTCCATATGAAAGAATGGGTATAGAGGACTCTGAAGAACTCGAAAGATTGAGAAGGCAATTGGAAGAAGATCAAGAAAGAACTATTCCTGAAGGAATTGGATAAGGAGATTATTATATGGGAGAAGCGGAACGTAGACTGTTTGAGATTGAAGATCTAAAGAGTATTACTCGAAATCTTCGCAATAAACATATGATCAACGATGGTCGAAACGAATCTGGATTAAGTCGACGGGACCGCACTAGAAACCTTACCACAGAAGATCGAGAAAGAAATTATGTTCATAGCGAGCATAGCCTGAGCTCCCAAAGAGCTAATGCTAGAGAATCTGTATCAGCAGCTCAAAAACGCTTTGGCGGAATGAAAGATTCTTTATTGATGGCTAAGGCATTAGGGCATAAAGATCCTAAAGATGCTCAAGCATATAATGATTTCTTATACAAAATTGCCGCACCGGATGCTAAAGGTAATTTGCAGATTATGGACGAGCGAACCATTGGATGGTCAGAGGCTTCTTCTGCTAGCTGGTTCCTTTCTAATGCAGAAATGGAAAGAGGTATTACCGCTCGTAATGCAAATAACATTCAAATTAATATGAATCTTATGCGGGGCGGTATTAGAGAGTATTATGAATCAGAAGGTTTGCAACAATATCGAGGTCAAGAAGAAACAGAAAGAGAGCTTGATGCAACAACCGTTGCGGGTGATGGCTGGAACATGAACCCATTAAACTATGCTGAATCTTTTGATGCCTTTGGTTTAATAGATTCTCCTGATTTGCAAGCATTAAGATATAAAGATCCTAATTTTAATGCTGAATCGTATTTAGATAATATTGCAGAAATTAATCCTCAGTTTGCTTCATTGATGACCAGATCTGGTGTAGATATGGAAACCTTAAAACAAACTGGTAATGCTAATCAATTTTGGTGGCATGTCAATCGCGGTATTGCTATGGTTGGTGCAGCAAATACTATTGCTCACTGGAAAGAAAGTGTACCTGCCTACCAAGAGTGGGCAATGATGTCTAAAGACTTTGTAAGAGACTCTTTAATGAATGACCCTGATTTTGCAGGGGAACTTGTTGTTAGTGGTTTATTGGCACTGGCTACAGGTGGTAGTAGTTTGGTAGCGTTGGGTGCTTATAAATTAGCTAAGAATGTTAATAGAGGTAAAAAAGCTGCTAGAGTTATGGTGAGAGCGGCAAGACAAATGAGAAAGGCGGCACAGAAAGCCAACAATGCTTTGCCACAAAACTGGGGTCTTAGTATTGGTTATGGACTTAGAAAAACTGCTGTTGGTAGATTTTTAAATGTAACATCAGATGATTTTATTGTTGATGGTATGAAGTTTGGAACTACTAGAAAATATGGTTCTAAGTTTACTGGATACTTAATGGCTGAACTTCCTGCTGGTTTTGTGGAAGAAGGTATTGCTGGAGCGTACAATGCTTACAGTATGAACAAAACTCAGGTTGGTAGAGATCAAAATTTATTTAAAGCTTTTATAGACGAAGGTATTTCTGGTTCTTTAGTTAGAGCTTTGGGTATTAACCCTGCTTTGAGAAGTATTAACTTTGGTATGAGATATACTGGAGCTAGAGCAGAAAAGTATTTAATTGATAACTTTGGCAGTATGTTTGATTCAGATGCTGATGGCATGGGGTGGAGCAGAAGTATTGGTGCATTCTTCCAACGAGCTAAACAAATTGCTTCAGTTGGAGATACAGTCTTTTTAGAGAATGAACTTGACGCTTTAGATGTTATGATTGCGTTAGATGATTTAAATCTAACAGAAGCTGAACTTGTTGCTGAAATTGAAGGTTCTACTATGGAAGAACTTGTAAATAAACATCCGGCATTGGCTGCTATTGCTACAATGTTAGAGTTTGATACCGAGGGTAATATTATTGGTAGAGAAACTAACGCAGACGGAACTCAGGGTGAGTTAAAGCTTGTTAAATTAATTCGACAAACAAGAGAACAAATTGCTCGTAAGAGACTGGGCATTGATAGAAATGAAGATTTAAGAGACAACCCAGACGATACTGAAGATGTTAGAAAACATAAGGCGGCAGAAAGAGCTAAGATTGATCAAGAGATTAAAGAGGGAACTGTTACTAAGGATGAGTTTAATCTGGCTTTGATGGGTGCGGTGTGGGGTAAATTAGACAGCAAAGCAAAAAGTGCTTCTGAAGCTAGAGCACACAGGGATGCTGCATATTTCCAAATGAATTTAAGAGCCTTGGCTTTAGAAAAGCATCAAGAAATGTTAAAAGAAAATAAAGATGCTACTTTCCAAGATGCTTTTGATGCTGTTTTAAATGATCCTGATTTGTTGATTAAAATGGATCAAGGTGGTGTTACGCGAGAAATTGATCAAATTATTGGCGAGCAACATCCAGAATTGTTTGATAAAGTAACAGATGAAGTTACGGGTGAAGAATATTTTGTACCTAAGAAAGATACTGAAGATAGAAAGTATAGCGAAGAGGTTGCAAAACATCGTCGTAATACAGATTTTGATACACAGTTAGCAGCTATCAAAGCTCATAGAAAACGATTGGGTATTGTTAAGGATGTTAGATTTGCTATCAGTGATGCATTGCAAGAGAAAGCTAATACTGCATTCCGCGACTTAAATGCAAAGATTAATCACGAGGCTAGTTATAACACTGTTAGAGAGTTTCTTTTAGCCAATGATGATGGCAGTACTTTGCTTATTGATGAAGGTAAAGGACTGGTTGAAGATATCGAAGACGCAGATATTATTGAAGTACGGGTTAACATGCGAGGTGTTAAGTTACCGTTAACGTTAACTGTTCGTAGACCGGGAGCTTTTGATGCTAAGCGTAAAGGACAAAAACTTAAAAAGGTTAGTGTTATTGTTCAAGCAAAAACTATAGAGAGTTATGGCAAAGTTACTGCCATGTTAAATAAACTTCAAATTGTTAAGAGTATTGATGAAGTTAAAGCAGCAGAAAAACTTAGACCTATTATTCGACAAGCTATTGCAGAAAGACTTGGTATTGAAGATGCCTCTGATGCTGATCTTGTTGCCATGTTTACGGGATTACGTCGTGCTCAAGGCAGAGAATTGACGGAAGCTGAAAAAGATTTAGTTGCGGGATTGAAGTCAGATGCCAAGAAAAATAGAGAAAGAAAAGTTAATTCTAGAACAGCTATAGTTGATATTATTCAAAATGATCTTACAGAAGTAGCTGTCGGTCAGTTAAGTGTACAATACTTTGATGGCGTTGGTTTAGATTCCTCAAATGTTTTAGAACGATTATCTGATCCAGAAGCTAATAGATTTCTTCTTACTATTGATAATGCAAGAAAAGAAGCAGAAGAAAATGCTGCATTATCTGATGTTCTTGGTAATTTAGGTAGCATATTTAATATTGAAATTGTTCCTGATGCTGATCCTAGAGCAATTGCTGAGAAAGAACTTAATAGAAAAATTGAAGAAGCACGAGAAAAGGCTATGGGTCTTAGAGGCAAAGCGTTAGCAGCTGAGCTAGAAAGATTAGGTCTTAAAAAATCAGGTAACGTTAAGGCTAAACAAGAACGTTTGGCTCAAGAGTATGCTAGGCTTTTAAAGGAAGAAAGCAAAACTCCTGAAGCTGAGCCAGAGTCAGAAGCTCCAGCAGAACCCGAAGCTCCAGCAGAAACTGAAACTCCAGCAGAGCCAGAAACTCCGGCAGAAATGTCTGATGAAGAACTAAGAGCCGCTATGCAGAAACGCGTGGACGAAGAAATGGAAGTTTCTGCTCGGAAAGCCGGAGAAAAAATAGGAGAGCCTGTTGGCGAAAAATGGAAAAAGGGTAAGTTACGCAAAGAAATTAAAAGGCTTATGGGTAAATTAGAAGGCGAAGGCGTTGATTTTGGAGATCTTGGAAAGGATTATAAAAATCAAAACCTTACCCTTAATGAGCTTAATAATATGCTTATTGATCTTATGATGCTTTCTCCGGATTCTCAACAAAAAGCTAGAGAGGGTGCTCCTGTTCGTGTGCCTAAGGTTAGACCAGAAGCTAAGCCTGAATCTACGCCTACTACTGAAACAGAAACTCAAGAAGATGTTCAAGAAGAAGATCCTGTAGCAGAAGAAGCATTGCAAGCTGTTGAAGAAGCTATGGATGAAAATGCCCAAACGGAAGATGCTAATACGGGAGATGAGATTGTAGCGGCTAATAATGCGGCGGACACTGGTGAAATTGCTGCAGAAGATGACGGCACTGTTTCTGATGATATTAAAGAATCAGCAGCAATTCGTAGAGAAAATCAACAAAACGAAGATGAGGTTACAGAATCTCAACGTGCAGCAGAACAAAATGATAAAAGTGCTCAGCGTGTTAAAGAAAACTACGACAAGAGAAGACCAGAAATTCTTCGAGAGTTAAGAAACATTGAAGCTGAAAGAGAAAGACTTCGCGATGAAGCACAGCAGCGAGAAGGTGAAAACTTTGATGACGAAGATTTTGCAATGCGTGATGATGTTGTTGAATTAGATAAACAGGAAAATAAACTTCAAAAAGAATTAGCAGAGATGGAAAAAGCTTTGGGTAATGCAAGTCAACGCGTGGCAGAAAAGAACAAAGATGCATTGACAAAGGCACAAGCTAAAGCAGAAGAATTAAGAGATAGAGAAAATGCGCTTGCTCCTGATATGGATCAGTCTATTGCTGAAAATGTATGGGCTCAAATTGAAGTTCGACGTATGAAGATAGACAAGGCTAACGATGCAAGAAGAATTCTTCGTAAGTTGAAAGAAAAAAACCCACAACCTTCTATTGAAGAAATCCATGCAGCATTGTTAGAGGTTGGTTTTAGTGAGTATGATGCCAAAACAATTGCTAAATACTTTACAGAAGAAGTCAATGCTGCTATTGAAGCAGATAAAAAACTTTCTAAAAAAGAAAAAGAAAGAAAGAAGTTAACTAATATTCAAGAGCGGGGCGATACCAAGATTAGTCAAGAACACTTTGATAAAGCATATGAAGCGTTTAGGAAGAGATTAAAGACTGAAGCTGAAGGTGAGTTGACTCAAAGAGAGCTACGTCAAGCTAAGATCATGGCTTTATACGGCAAGGAAGAATGGGAAAGAGTCCAAGCTGCTACCAACCCAGACATTGAATTAGATATTGCTTTAGAAGGAAATGATGCTATTGTCCCAGTTAGAGGCAAACCCTTTACTGGTTTAATCAATGTTGCATTTGATCCTGCAAATAGAAATGGTATTGACATGTCAGATGACGATAAGGCTGCTGTATTAAATGCTTCTAATCAGTTAGCGTTAATTAAAGCATTGGAAAGAGCTATTAATAATCTCATCACTATTGAAGGTAGAACCACTATTACCAGTGCAGAACTGGCTAGCTTTGCTCTGGCTGTTGGCAAGCGAAAAGGTTTTGATGTTAATGTCGGTGCGTTATTTGCTAAGATGAATTGGGCTGTTATCTTTAGAGAATCTATGATTACGGGTGTCGATGAAGGCGTAGAATACTTTGATCCCGATAATTTATTGGACGAATTGATGATGCATAAGGCTCGCCTTGAATTTAAAAACAGAGGCAAGAAAACAAAACTTAGAGCATTGGAAGCACAGAAGGAATCTTTAAGTAGGGATGAATATTTACAAGACGAGGAATTATTATTAGAAGAAACTCTGGAGATTGCCGAAGGAGATTCTGACACCTTGAGAGCACTTGGTCAAGTTTTATTTAGAAGTGAAACAAGCTCCCTTAAGGGACAGTTCTTAGTTGGTATTGATCCTACTAGTAGATCACTAGTTAGAACCACCAACAAAGAAGAATATGAAGCGGCTGTGCTAGAAGCTATTTCTGAAAGAATGGGTATGATGTTTGCTCAACCTAGAAAGCTCGGTAAGATTGTAAACTTCTTAGTTGAGCAGGGATTATTAGATCCTGAGTATAGAGATAATACTTCTCCTGATGAAACCACACAACAAATGTACATTCAAGCCGTTGCTCAATATCTTAGAACCTATCCCGGAAATAAATCAGGTGAGTTAGCATCTTGGGGTAACGGTGATGTCTCGTATTCGTTTGCCGATCAAGTAGGCATGGGTATTGTCGACACCTTAGCTGGTGAACAAATTGGTACCACACACGAACAGATTGAAGACTATGATGATGACTATGATTCTAGTGGTGCTAAGATTCATGGCAGTGATCGTATGGATCCTATCAAACATCGTGGAGCTCCTATTAAAATTAATATGGCTGAACCCATGTTACCGGGACGATTGGAAAGACTTAAAGAAGATCATAGATTAATGATGGTTAATCAATTTATTATGGAATTAGATTTAACCGAAGATGAAATTAAAATGGTTTTTGATTTTATGGATGCACCTGATAAAGTAGCCGTGGGTGTTGTTGCTGACAGAGCTAAGTTTATTGCCGGTGAAAGACCAATGCCTAGAATTATCTTTGCTGACCCAACTGCACAGCTTCAGTCTAGGCAAGAGTTATTGGAAGATATGGCTATTGCTTTATCGGGACTGCATGATGTTCTCTTATCTAGTATTCACGACTCTATTAATATTAAAGTTGATGGAGAAAGCAGACCCGGAGGTTTCTTAGATGAAGGCGTTGTTGCTGAGCTGTATGAACGACATGGTATTGGTTTACCCGGAACAACAGTTGCTATTCCGGGTAGAGAAGATGCTTTAGGTAGAGGTGCAGGCGAAGCTGGTGGCTTTGGAGTTGCTGGTGCTCGGTTTGGCACCTTGGCTTATCACTTAACTAGAAGTTTTGGAAAAATGTATCCCGCATTTAGAGACACCGCTATCGAAGGACTGGCTACATGGGAAGCATTTAGTAAAGCAATTAATGAAGCTACCGATATTGGCATCAAGTCGGCAGAAGAAGCTCTTAGTAAAGATACATATTTTGATGGTAACTTTAACGGTATCCATCACAAGATGGCTTTATCATTTACGTTTACAGAAATGGAACTTGATTGGACATTCCCTGCAGATAAGCTAAGAGCTGCTATTGCTGACAAGGGAGATGCCTTAGATAGATTCTTATTTGATCATCACGAAATGATGGGTGATAGATTTGTTGGCAGATACAAAGACCGTAAAAAAGAAGATTACTATATTAAGAGTGCTCACGATGTCTTGATATCTCTATTTAGACGAGCGTTCCGAGGCACTGGTCGCGAACAAAGAGATGCGTTAGAGACTGTAACCAAATTACAAGAGATTGGATTCTTGCCTGAAACTTTGTCTGAGGTTACGTTTGAAGATGGCATTACAATTGATAATCTTTTAGATGCTGAAGAGTATGATAAAGTTAGAGCTTTGTTTAAAAAACCAGTCATGACATATTTGTATGGTGCAAAGAAAGATACCATTAACAAAGAGTTTAGAACATTCTTAGTTGACGAAATGGGTATGAGCTTTACTGAGGCACAAAAGATTTCTGATCCCTTAACAAGAATTGCTCTTGGCTACGGTTTAAAGAGTAGACAGATTGCTCTTACTGATTTAACTAATAGAGATCGCAAAGAAGATCCATTATTAAAAAATATTTTAGGTGACGATTCGCAGTTGGATTCTATCTTACAAGCTATGCGTACTCGTATGGATGCTCATGGATTTACTGACGATAACCAAAGAAAACTTAGAGAGCACATCAGAGATATGATGGTTGATCCTGATAATCCTATGGCTTTAGAAGATATTACCTTTAATAACCTTGCATTCCAAATTCAAATGCGAGATTCTATGATTGAAGGGTTAATTCAGGGACAACTTGGATATGAGCCGGGAACGCCGGAATATAATCGAGTCAAATCTAAAATTAATAGAACAATGGAAAAAGCCTCAGATAAACAAATGGAGTTCTTAGAGAATAGGATTAGGAAAGGTATTGAAAGATTATCTGTGCCTGCCCTTACCAGCGATACTGCTCTTCTACAATTAACAGACGAAGAGCTTGAGACTGTACCAAAAGTTGTAGGTATCTTATTAACTAAACCAAAGTCAGAGTGGTCTAAGTTTGATGAGGTTCAACCCTATTTAGATAAGAATGGTAATATTAGCGATGAACCTGTAGGGGAAGTCTTAAATCTTAAAAAGAATATGGGTTCCTTTATTCGTCACATTAGAGTAGAAATTAATGAGGGCATTACTAGAGAGGAAGCTCAAGAGGTTCAACGGGTAGCTGATGAAGCTATTGAACCAGAAGAAGGTTTGTTTAAGGCTATTAAAGCAATGGGCGAAGTTGGTAGAAAACTAGATATGGTTGCCCTTGATCAGTTGATGGAGTTTGCTGGTATTGCAATTGGTGATCCCAATATGAGAAACACTCTTGAAAAGTATTACAAGAATAATGTTACCTATCGTGGTATTGGTAGAGATGGCTATGCTGGTCGCTGGTACGGCACTGAGCACGAGGGAACCCACCAAGGACCCAAGGGGGCTCAGGATCAAGGAGAGGCTGCTGATGAGCCACTGTTGGCTATGGGAGCCATGCTTAAAGTTAGAAATGATGTTAATGAGGCTAAGGCAGAAGAGATGTTTGCCCGATACTTATTACATCGTACCGCAAATGCTCATACTAATGTAGAACACATTGTTGTTACTCTTGCTAAGAAAAAATTAGAAGGTGAGAAAGATCCCGATCAAATTAGAAGATTGAAATCTATTATTGCTATTATGACTCCCGACAACGAGTTAACTGATGAGCAAAAGGTTGAACGAGATATTCAATTCTTTGAAGATTGGCAAGCACAGTATGAAGTTGCTAAGGCAGTAGAGGATGCTGTTAAAAATCGTGGTGGCTTTGAAAGCTTGACAGATTCGGAAAGACAGCAGGTTAAGTTAAGTTCTATGCTGACTCAAGCTACAGCTACTCATGGTATGGACCCTGAAGTTGTAGATATGCCTGCTACTACGGTAGAAGAGTTAGAGGATCGTAAGATTAATCTGGGACAAAACCACGGTATGTTTGCGACAAGAGCTAAGGCTTTTGATACTTCCTTTAGAAACTTAGGTGTTCCTGAGTTTAAGAAAATTAGGATTAATAGAATCTTAGAAGGAACCGGCATGGTTACTGGTAAGATTCAAAACCTTAGAGACTTTATAGAGAACGCAGAAGAATCAGATGCTTTGTTAATTGAACAAGAACATGTTGATAATCTTTTAGAAAATCCCTATAGCACTGAACCAAATGATTTACTGTATCCTGAATTGAATATTGCAGAAAGCAGTGATATCGCAATGGCAGCTAGTAGACAAACTATTCAAAAGTATGCTACTTCATTGAGAACTAAGCTTATTAGGTTTGCATACGATCACGGTTTAATTGAATTAATTCAACGCGGTGAATGGCAACGTGTTGATTATCTTATGAAGGTTCGGATTATTAGAGATAGAAATCACGAACAACGACGAACTGAACTAAATAAACTTCCTGCTGAATTATCGCGAGAAGAACTGAATAAACGACGAGAAGAAATTATTCATAGATACAGACGAAAGACTGCTAGGGAAATCAAATTAATTAATAAGAGAGCTAGAGAAAACGCAGATGCAATTAGTACAATTGTAGAGATGGCTCCCGGTGGAAACGTTTCAACTATTTCTCAAGGAACTTTAGTAAATAAAGATGGTACAGCTAAGAATGTTGGAGAGATTTTAAATACTCTAAGAAACGAATTAAATAACTTGGGTGCATACGGAGCGTTATCTCCTGTTGAAGGTGTAGCTATGGATGACTTATCTAGAGCTGTATTTGTAACTGAAGAGACAGCTGATAGACCTAGAATTGTGCATGCTTCAGATGCCGCTCATATCTTAACCACTATTATAGACATGCAGGATACTGCAGACTTCTTGCGAAAAGAAGGTAGAAGTTTAGTTGAAACAATTATTAAGCGAAACGATCTTGATATTACAGTGGAAGAGTTTACTAAAATGCTGCCCGTTTATGGTAAGTACTTAACATTAGATGAAGCCATTTATGTTATTGATGAGCTTGATAAAAAGGATGATCTTAAAACAAGAAATATTCTTACCTTAGCCAAGAGTGCATACTTAGGACAAATAGATCAAGATGAAACAGAAACAGCTTTACGAGGTGCAAGCTCTCGAAGAGGTCTTGTTGCTGGTACTGGAGAAGTTGTTACCGAAAATAAAATCAAAGGTACAACTGGTAGGATCAAACTAACCTTGGCTCAAGCAAGACAGGCTCTTCTTAATATTAGAAACAGCACTACTCTTGATTTGATTACCGATACCAAATACACTGGCATTAGTCATCTTAACAAGCATAAGTCAAGAGGTACGCGTCTTGATCAAGTTGATCATGTAACTGGAGAACGTATTTCAGAAATGAGACTTAGAGACGAGGTTCATGCCGAAGCTATGCAATATCTTGTCGATGAGTATAATGTTCGGGAGGGTAAGCCTACTGAATTGAATACTAGTCTTAAGGTTGTGGTGGGCGGTAGAGATAGATCTATGCTTGCTAGGACTGAACCTCGCAATAGAAGATTGCCTCGAATGGGCGGAGTCTTTGCCGATGGACCGTTAAGAAAAAAACGGGGTACGCAACAGGCAGTATACTTAGACTATAGTGAGTTTGAAGCAGAACCAGATCGTTTACATACCGGCGTGATTAAAGCACAGTTAGCTGCATGGAAACAACTTGACGTGTTGCCTGAAGAATTAGAATCATTGATTGATATCCAGCCTCCGTTTAGAGGCGAAAAACTTAGATTGCTTAAGCAGCAAAGAGTTTTAGGCTACCTTGCAACCCACTATTCTATCTCAGATGAAACTAGAGTTACTATTCCTGCTGTAATTAAAGATGGTAAAGTTCAACAGAAAGCAAAATCTTTTGGATCTGTTGCAGTTAACACTGCGTTAGCTTTCATGGAATTGTATGGCAATACTCCTGAAATGCGTGTAACTGAAGCCGGTGTTACGAGATCCTTAAAGTTAGAAGAAGTACTTCAATTACCCGAAGTTCAACGAATGATTGCTAAGGCAGAAACGTGGGCTACTACTGCCCTGATGGTTAGAACGGGTGAGAATAATAAGTATTACGATGAGGCCAGAGGATTTGTTATGTGGATGGCAGAGAATCCCGCTAGCTTTACTTCATCTGACGAGGCTGAGTTAGATATTCAATTCTTTGAATACCTTAAGAGCAAGAACAAAGATATTGATCTGCTTGATAAAACTGAAATGAAAGCTGCTCAAAATGCACTTAGAAAAGCTATTAGTCAAATCGAAGTAGAACCAAGCATGCAAAGTAGAGAGGTTCCTTTAACCTTTACTGTATCTCCAGAAGCTGCTAGGAAAAATCTTGAGAATACTGTTTCGGGTGTAGCGTTTAAGAATACATTAGAACAAGCTGTAGCCGATGGTTATATTACTGAAACAACAAAGGATATTGTCCTTGCGGTTGTTGCTAGAATTTCTGCTAGTAACTCAGACTTCTTAAACAAAGTAGATATTCAGTTTGGTGCCAATAAGAGTAGAGCTATTAGTAAAATGGCTGGCGATAGATACCTTATTGAATTGAGTACAGCAGACGGTAAGAAGAATCCAATGACCGCAGCTAAGATTCTTCTTCACGAACTGGTGCACATTGGTACATACAAATACTATAATCTTGAATCTACATCAGATGAAATGGTTGAAATTAGAGAGCTGACGCGATTTAGATCTGTTCAAAAACTTATGTACGATTTAACTTCTGCATTTAGTAAGGGCGATAGAACCGCTACGTTCCAACGACATCGACAGTTTATGAAGCATCCTGAAGAATTTATTGCTGAATCTGCGGCTATGTTCTGGTTAACAGAAGCAAGAGAAGAGATTGAACAGATTCTTGCAGATGCGGAAGATAGAATTGAGTTTAGTGAAGTAGAAGATGCAGGCAAGCAAAGCTTTATTAAGAGAATTAGAAATGCTATTGTTCGTAGTATTGATAGCACTCGAAATACTTTACGATCTATGATTGCTGTTATGGCAGAGTATGAAAAATACTATGGAGAAGAAGGAAAGGCTGAGCTTGCTAAGATGAAAGAGCTTGCTTTCCAAGCTGCTGGTATTGTAGTAAAGAATGGTAAGGTAGATGCATCTTTAGTGGCTAAGCCAAACAATACTAGATACACAAGACATCACGATGGGTCTGAAACTGGTACGATGGGTGAAAAAACTGATGACGAAGTTTTAAACTTGTTAAAAGAAATTAGAGAAATTAAAAATCAAATTAACGATCAAAGAGATATAGATGGCAATGACTTATCTGCAGAACAACTTAGTGCTTTAGGCGATGAGCTTGAAGCTAAAAGCCAAGAGTTAGATATTGTTGATGGTGAGCCTGATGAGTTTGGAACATTCAGAAGTCAAAGAATTATAGCAGAGCAAGAGTTAATTGATAATGGTAGATTTAGATCTGATGGTGTTCTTGCTGTTGACATGAAACCATTATTAGCCGAGAAGCCCGGAGTTGCGTTAACCATTTTAACTCGTAACCTTAGAAATAACAACGGAAAAATTCACAGAGGTTTCTTAGATAGAATGGCATTAAATCGAGAAGGTCTTAATCAACTTACGTTAGGTCCTTCGCAGAACGATATGACTTATGATTCTATTTACGATTTAGCTGTTCAACTTAGTTTGGTTATTGATCAGCAAATTCTTATGACAGAGCATATGATTAATCCTGAAGGAACCTCTGATTTATTGAGAGCAAAACAAAAGATTGACAATCAACTTGCTTTCTTACGGGGACAGATTAGAGGCAACAAGGATATTAAACCTGAGCAAGAAAGAAAAATTTTATATTACTTAGCTCATCCTAAAGCTAAACCTGAAACTGGCGAAGAAGCTCTTCATGATGTTGCTCAATTAATGCGAACGCAGTTTAATGATATTATTGATTTGGCAAAGGATACTGGACTGTTGTTTAAAGATTTGGATTACGATCCAGTTCCAATTAAGATTAATGAACAAGTCTTAATGGAAAATAGAGATCCAATTATGAAATCATTGAGTGCTGATATTGCTAAGAAGATTCGTGGTAATATGGCAGAGGCTATTGATCCAATTACTTTGATGAGTTCTGGATTACTTCCGCCTATATTGACAACGAGTGTTAGAACAAATCCCAACTCATTGGCACCAGATCAAAAGAAAGATTTTGTTAACGCTGTACAAAAATTAGCTAAGACTGAAAGCGGTCGTAGAGTTATTGAACATGCTATTAGTATGCTAAGCCCAGAACAAAGAGAACAATTCGAAGGATATCCGCTTAAAGAATTAACTACATTTAAATATCCTGTAGGTGGAGACTCTGTTTGGAAAGTTCATCATGTTATGAATCTTATGATTGCGTTTGAAGCTTTATACGAAAAAGGATTTAAACAGCAAGGATTTAGAAAAGGTACTTTCAGACACAATGTTTTAATTGAGTTTGTAAATGAAAAGAGAAACAGGCAGCAATACATTGATGCTATTAGCAGCCAGATTGATACAGTTCAATATACAATTATGAAAGCCAACAAGAAGTTTAATATTAGTTCTGTAAAAGCTACATCTTTAGATCCAGTTGAATCTAGAGATGTGCCAGTCTATAGCCCAGCAACTTATAGAGCAGAATTATTCTTAGGCGAAGTACAGAGTGGTGTTAGATTCTTAGCTCATGATAAAGTTTTTGAACCTAATGCTGCTGAGATTGTTTCTCAAATGCAAGAGACTGCTGTTGATAGAGCTGATGGTACACACACCTTGGGTGATGCCTTTATTGTAGATTCTACAACTTTGATTGAAGGTGTTGGTACCGGTTTAGGTTTTGATGCTAATGCTACTAAAGCTCTTGGTCATAGAGCTAGAGGTAAGGGATACGAAATTGAAGGTATTCGCTTTGATGATATTCTTGGAACTTTGTTAGAAACAGGTTCTGATGCTATTATTAGAGATGCTGTACTTACAAGTGGTGTAAGAGATGGTTTGAAAAGAAATAGAAGTATTAGTGGATTGCGTGAGTCCCTTAAGGTTATTCAAAATAAATATGATACTCTTGCTGGTCGTAGGGTTCGTGTTGATAAGACTCAGGGATCTGGATTACAAAACCGTCTTGCTTCTATGGGTAGTGATCTTGTGTTGGCATCTTACGGCGGTAACTTGGCATTGGCTACTTCAATTGTTGAAGGCACAGCAACTGCATTCCAAATGGCTGGGCGTGGCGATATGTTGCGTGGTCCCGCTATGCTGTTGAAATCTATGCTGATAGGTGGTGCTCAAGGTACATTGGGTGGACTTGTTAAAGCAGGTAGGTTGTTTGGATTTGAATCTAATAGGTTCCAAATGAAGAATACCGCTGCTGAATTAGCATACGCCTTTGAACATACGCGGGTTAGAGGAATGGAAACAGGTTCTGATGATTCAAGTTTAGTTACTGGCACTACTTTAGAAAAAATTCAAGCTGGTATTGGACAACTTCCTAGATCATTAGCTGATGCTGCTACTGGTGCATCGAGTGGTGTTACCAATGGTATTAAGTATGCTGTTGAAGGTTTGGCAATTAATACTCTTAATAGATTAATTAGAAGCGGTGGTCTTATGAAGATGGCTAAGTTCTTAGAATCCGACAAAGGAAAAGAGCTGTTAAGAATTACTGGGGATTATGAATCTAAGATGACCTCTGTATTATATAGCCAAGTTAGAGAAATTCTTAAGAGCAGTGGCTTATCTGATTTCTCATTCTTGGGTAAACATGATGTAAAGGTGTTTATGGCTATGATGGATTCAGGTTTATTACGTCCTGATTTCTTAAAAGATTTGAATGATTTGATTAACGTGGCTGGCTTAGAACAGTTTATCTTTGATGGTTCTGCGTCTAAGTATAGTCCAAGAAGTTCTGCATTAACCCATATTGCTCAACTTCAAAGAGCCGCGTTAATGACTCAGGATAAAGCTAAGCGTGACAGATTTATGAATACTCTTAGCCAAATTAAAGAATATGTCAATAGAGAAATTGAAGCTCGATTTGTGGGCGGCAACCCATTACAAATGGATACTGCCAATAGTGCTAGTGCTATTCTCTTTAAAATCTTTAGATCATATCCCACCCTGTTCTTTGGTCAAAGGTTGCGACAAGACTCTAGATACTACGGTCCATTGCAAAATGCTATTCGTATTGCTAATCTTGTTGCACTGGATATGATGTATATGGTTGCATCTAGTGTTGCTTCGGGCGGCTTAGATGATGATCGTACAGATTTGTTAATGAAAGAAATTCAACAAAAGGATAGTTTAATTCGCCTTCTTGCTCGTACACCTACGTTTGGTATGTATGGCGGCGTGGTAGCTGCTGCACTTGCTGAAGCAGGAATTTTTGTTACTGGCGGAAAAGGCTACACACAAAACCTTTTGAATCAAGCATTTATCCCAATCCCCCTTGCTAAGATTCAATCTAGTGGCGTAAATGGTTTGCTTAACATGTTGAAGTATGCGGGACAACACGGGGCTCAGGCAGATGCTAGATTTAATTTAGCTTTAATGAATCTTATAACCTCTTTACCAGTCTTGCAAGAAGCCTATACCAAGGCGGCAATTCATACTTATTTCTCTACCCCCATGATGAGAAAATTAGAAAATGATAAATTGCAAAGAAAAATTAATGCTGGTAATCGTGTTAGAGGAGGAGTATCTGGAGGTAGTGGCGGAGGTTCAAGTGGCAGGGTCTACTACGGAAATCCAGAAGACTTCCGTAGCAATCCGGGAGCTCTTGAATTTGCAGCTGATAGAAACATCTGGCCTGATGATTTGGTGTCCTATGATATGATGGCAGTTTTGGGCGGAGAGCCATTGCCGAACCTGATGGGCTCTCCACCGATCCCGAACCAAGAAAAGGCCCCTACCCCTTCCCGACCTGCTGCTCCGCCTCCACCGGCCCCTGAGGCCCCGCAAAAGGAAATTGATACTTCTCCCTCACTGAGGGCGGTGTCTGGTAGCCCAAGTGCAAGGGTAGCAGAATCTCTGGGTCAGTTCGCATAAGGAGTTATTATGTTATCAGCTTTTCTTAATCCTGAAATGTTGTCCCTGCTGACAGGAAGTGTCACAGGGTTTATCTTTAAAAGTATGGCGGAGAAACGAAAAAATGATCATGAAAAATTTATGCGAGCTATGCAGGCTCAAGAAGCGTCGGATGATTCAGCGAATCAGGCTGCTCAAAGAGTCAGTGATGCCGGAGGCAAGCTTGTTAGGCGTGTTATTGTTATATGTATTCTTTTCGCTACTATCGTTGCTCCTTTTATCATTGCCTTCAATGACGGAATAACTACAGTAGTGGAACATACTGAGACAGTCTATGGATGGTGGGATATACTGAAGTTGTTTCCTGAAGAAAAAACTTTGTTTACTGAAGTAGATGGATTCTTATTTACTCCTGAGAATAGAAATATTTTGGTTACTATTGTTGGGTTCTACTTTGGACAGGCTGTAAAAAGTCGATAGGGGTCACAAATTTGTAAAGGGCTTTCAAAGATTTTTGTTTTGAGATGACCCCCATTACCCCCCTAACAAGGAGTTGTGACATGTTTGACTTTTCTGAGTTGTCGGATTTTCTTACCATCGAACAAACTATTGACCTCGTCAACCGCTACCATGGTCAGCACGGGCCTTGGCCTCTTCATGCTTATCCGGGTAGCACGGCGTTCAGTCGTGCTTTGTATCGGTATCTTAACTATCGGGACACGGTAGTTAGATAATCATCTCACCGCTTCGCTAGGCTTAACGGCTTAGCGTTGCTTTCCCATAGGCACACTGCAGCCTTCAATGCAGAAACAGGAGCTTACCATGTCTGGTTTGCCCCAAGGTTCGTCCCCACGCCTTAGTGGGGTTATCAACTTCTTGGCTAATGCTGATCACCCAGTTGCGAAAAGACTCGTTCCTCGCGCTGTGCGACCCAGCCTTCGATGGGAAGATGACCGCTTCATCAGGACCCATGCTGACAACGACACGCTTGATAAAGGCGATGTTGTGTTTCAAGCATTTGGCGAAATGATGACGGAAATCTTGCCCGAGATTGACGGCTGGTCAGATACCGAGAAGATGCACCTCGACATCACGTTTACGGATACCAAAGGCAAAGAGAGCCGCCATATGTTCATGGTTGATCTCGAAATCCGCTGGTGTTCTGAAGCAAACAAGTTCAACTGCAGTCTCCAATCACTGGAGTGCGACATAACTGCTGATGAGCTTGACAAGTCGCTCAACAACATTTGGGGTGATTGATCATCATCCCCCTCTGTCAAGCACGGTTGAAAGGCCGTGACTTGACATTCTATAGGCATACTGCAGCCTTCAATGCAGCGATTAGGAGACTGTTATTATGAAACAGTTTATCACTACTGTGTCGTGTGTAGCTATCGTGGCGTTTGTCTTTGGCATAGCTGTGGGTAGCTCGGGACCGAAGCCTGTGAAAGCAGGCTTTGAACTTGAGCGTTCACCAGCTGTTGTCATAGCTGACACCTTGCTGGAGATGTCACCACTCGAGGATGCTATCTGGTTGGCTGAGACCAACCGATGGACCGGAGAGTTGGGACCAATCTTTGGTGACGATGGCGATGCCTGTGGTCCGTTGCAGATTCACTATGCCTGTTGGTTTGATGCTCTTGAGCACGATCCAAGCATTGGTGGTCAGTATCGGAACTGTCAGGATCTGGGCTATGCTCTGTCTATCTTCCGTACTTACATGGATAGATATGGTCAGGGTAAGACTGATCGACAGAAGGCACGCATCTGGAACGGTGGACCGAAGGGACACCTGAAGGATGCCACACTCAACTATGCAGCCTTGGAGTACTTGGATTAACGTCTGAGTAGGCTGCCGCTGGGCTACCCTTTCGGGGGTAGTACCAGCATTCCCTAGCGTCACATACTGGTTGCGGCGTGTGGATGGAAACGCTGGGGTAGCCATCACTGCGGGTAACTGCGGTGGTGGTGTTAGCGGTGGTTAGCCGTGAGCCTGCTGGGGCAGACCAGTGATAGGATAGTATCATGTCTCGATACAACCTTGCCCTACCATGTGGGGCCACCCTTGTGTATGGTTATGACTTCCCATTACAGCACTACTTCATCGAAGTCTGGAACGACAACGACGAAGCACCTGTCTACTCGAAAGAGGGGACAAAGCTCGTCGTGTTCAACTGGATTGAGGTGTATGCTAAGGCTATGGGAAGGGATGAGGAACAGATCGTTGAACTGTTTCCCTCCTCTCATCTCCATGCTCTTGTGATGGATCAGACGTTCTGATCCGTCTGCCCACCTTGTGTCTCCGAAAGGAGGCACTTGGTCTTCCCCCTTGCTTGCAGGGGACACGCGAAAGGAGTCGCAATGCGATTGCCATTACGGCAAACCGCAGGACTATATGCGTCCGCTGAGGATGACAGTCCTCAACTGGGCAGTCCTCAACCTTCGGGCTGGGGTATCTGGTGTGGCATAGTGAAGCCCTTCAACATTCACTGATTGGATTATTTCCTATGAAGAACTTCTTCAAGAAATCATCGTCGCCGACGTTCAAGACCCCTGAAAAGGTCTTGTCGGTGGTCTCCTTCTCCTTTGACCGGGACGCAGGCTGGCAAGTCATTGCCACCACCCTGCTCCCCAACGCCAACTACCGCGCTGAACGCGAAGTCGTTGGCACTCTTGGTTTCGAAGCACAGCCTGATGCTGTTGTCAAGGACCTCGTGAAAAAGGCACATGCATCGAACCGTGAACTCGTTTCGATCATCCCTGCTGGCAAAGATGGCGAGCAAGTCCGCCCTGCCTACTGGGCAACGGTTGCTCGCTCCAAGAAAGGCGGTTACACTCTGACCGTCGAGGCACTGATGCCTAAGCACATCGCACCCTACATCGAGGGTGTTGGCGCGGGCTTCAGCGTTGATCTCAAGGCCAAGACCTACGGGCGTAAGCTCAAGGCCGAGGTTGGACAGATCCTCACCAGCTATGATCCGCAGGACGCTCCTGCGGGGAGCATCGTCTTCTCTCTCTGCGTTGCTAATGGCGCAGGGTTCATCAACATGCACAAGGCCCTGAACGGCTGAGTGCAGTTGGGCGACACTACCACACCACTCTTACCTCGCTTCGCGGCGGGGTAAGGGCTTTGCCGATCATCACTAATGATAATATTATGTTATCATATGCCACTGTAATCCATGCGTAATGGTTGTGGTGGTGGTGATGGTGGCTGGCTTGGGTCTAACTTGTGGATAACCCGGGTCTACATCCGTATCCTCATGGCTGTCCGTCCATAGGGGTATCTGCTTTTTTCCACGGACGATAAGGAGATCACCAATGGGTGATAAACGTGTTTACACTTTCAAGACTCCTCACAACTTGTACCCTATGGGGTATGAGTACATCAAGATTGCTTGGAATGATCGTCATGATGAAGATGATCATTTTGAAAGCCGTCAAGCTGTGGAGCATGCTGTCAAGCGTGCTGAGTTTGCATTTGTGCAGGCTTTGAGTAATGATCCTTACATCAGGGACATCTTGGAAGCTACTGTTCCCCTTCCTAATCCAACTGACCATCAGCGTAGGCTGACCCGGATAGTTGGGCTTAAAGAGGGGATGCCCGAATCGTTTAATCAATTTAGTAGAGGTGAATTCTAATGACGTTATCTCACAATGAGCGTGTTGAACTGGAAGAGCTCCGCAAAGATAGGGATATTTATCTAAACAAAATTGCCTATCTGGAACAGACAGTTAGATCATATAAGATTGAGATTAATTGTCTACGCAACAAAAAACTTAGCCCTGCTGAGGTTAAGCAAGAGACAATCCGTCAGTTGAAGGCTGGATTGTAAGCGGAGAGTTGAAGAGATGGATGGCACTGGGGAAACCTAGTGTCATCCTTTACCTGTGTCGTAATACGATACAACAGGTTTACTTTCTCCTCGTGACCTGTCCACGGCAATGGGCAGGTCGCCTTCGGCACCATGGTGGTGCTGGCTCTGCCACTGAGTTAGTGGTGATTCTATTCTTGAAAGGATTCTACTCATGCAGACTATGCAGAAGTGGATGACTGACATCATCTCCCGTCTGGAAGATGATTGTGGGATCTCTGTCACCACGGAGATCAAGAACATGTTGTGGGATGGCCGCACTAAGGCTTACATCTTGAACGCTTTGCGTAAGAGTGTGATGCTCTATTGTGACGGTAAGTACGCACAGGATCCGTCCTATGCTGAACGAGCATTGCTGGCTCTCATGGTTACCAATGGGCTGACAAGTCCAAAGGAACGCCGTGAAGGTCGTGTGCTCTTCAATCCCCCTGAGTTGGCTGAACGCCGTGCTCTTGTGTCCAAGAACCTCCATGTCCGTGTACCTGATGCCTACTGTGACTCGCTCGCATGGTGTCAGGCTACCCCTTACCGGGTGAACACTGACATGCTTGGACTGCTCATGGATGCTAACCTCTTGGAAGAGTGGGAAGCAGAAGAAGCAATTCGTGTTGTCTCTGACAACGATGGTATCTTCTACCTTGATTGCTTCATGGATTTCCGTGGTCGTATCTACACAAACCACTACGGTAGCCTGTCTCCGCAGGCCAACCAGAACGTGCGTGCTATGGTCGACTTTGGTTACGAGACTCCAGTTGGATTGTGCAGTGACAACTACAACATGCTGATGGGTGTGTTGCAGGACGAGTACAAGGTCAACTGGAAGAACTACACCAAGATCCTGAAGAATGCAAAGTCTCTCCTTGCGACCAAAGCACATGGGAAGAAGACTGCCGGTGTTATCCGTGCAGCCCTGTGCCTCAAGGAGATTGCTACGACGGGCAAATCTGCGTACATCGTACAGCAGGATGCTACTTGCTCGGGCTTCCAACACATGGCTGCGTTGTTGCGTGACCGTGATTTGGGTAGTCTTGTCAACCTCACGGGTGGCACTCGTAGTGACTTGTACATGGCTGCTACCGACTTCCTGTGTGAGCAGGGGACGGCAGTCGGCGTGTTCTTGGCTGACCACGACCGTAATGTTGTGCGTTCTGAACTCGCCAAGCCAACTGTGATGCTGACAGGCTATGCCTCTACCGCTGAGGCACTGGCTTTGTCGTACCTTGGGTACGATGGCAAAGCAGAGTACACGGACAAGTCTGGCGAAACTGTCATTGCGACACGTTTCAAGGATGTGAAGCAAGCACTGAAGCAAGGTGCTGATGTCAACTTCAATCCTGATTCAATCATGCTCGAATGGTTGGATGGTCGGACTGGTGAGAGGGCTATGTATGCCGCTCTCACCTTTGCTCGTGAGTTTCAAGAGGCATTGTTCACACTCTGCCCTTCAGTCAAGGAACTCATTACTTCAATCAAGGGTGCTGCCTTGTCAAACTTCAAAAAGACTGGTACAACATTCGATTGGGTTACACCTCTCGATTTGTACATCTCACTTTCTCCTTGGAAAGTGACGGAAGATACACACACTGTGTCCTTCCAGTCCAATGGAGTGCGCAAGTCTATGAACGTCTTGTCTCTTAAACCAGACGAGATGGGCGGTGCCGCTGGGGCTCTCCCCAACTTGATTCACTCTCTGGATGCTTGCCTTGTTCACATGGTTAACCTTGCCCGTATCGGGCTGGGTATGCCATGGGCTGACATCCATGACTCTTTCGGCTCCACTGTTGGAGATGTCAAGCGTACCGTTGAACTGGTGAATGACGCTTTCGTTGAGGTTCATACCAAGTTTGAGATCAACGATGTGCTTCGATTGCACAATCGTCCTGTCTTGAGCAAGGGTGACCTCTGTCTCTCAGAGTTGGAACAAATCATCTTCTGATCAACCACTCTGACCAACGATGTATAGGTGTGAAAGCATCTATACATCTTTATGCCGATTAATAGGGAGATCCAGCGTCCTAGGCGACCCGCCCGGATGGGCCGGTGGGGTCAAGTCAACTTCATAGGAGACTAAACATGAAGGTGAATGTTATGGATACTCGTTCCAAATACGAGGCTATGGTGGCTGAAGGCAAGGCTGCTGTGGTAAAAGGTATTGCCTGTGGTCCTGCTGGGGCCAAGCAACAAGTAGCCAAGCAAGTGTGCGAGGCTAATGGAATCTCGCTGACGAAGTCAGTGAAGAAGATGAAGGACTACTCCACAATGGACGATGCCGTGTTGGCAAACATCCTGTCGATGGAGCACGTCAGCGATGACAAGAAAGCCGCTGTGCAAGCAGAGGTTGATCGGAGGGCCAATGCCTGAATCAACACTGTCGGATGCTCGGGTAGATTATCTCTACTACGACATGGGTCTATCAACCACACAGGTTGCAGCATGCCTCGGATGCAGTCAACCAACTGTGTACAACAACTTGAAGTGGCGTGGCAAGAAGCTGCGACCACGAGGCCGTCATGTGGTACGGACAATCAACTTGTCTGGTGACTGGCGTAAACAACTTAACGCATACTTGCGTAACAAATAAGGCACATCAGCCTGTGTAGTAGCACAAACGAGACTGGTTCACTAAACAGATACCCTTAACCCAGTATAAAGATATTGGTATCGCTGTAAAGGTGGCTGAAGCAGTCTACTAACTGTGGATCCCATCACCTGAGCATGTGATGAAGACAACTGCTCCAACAAACTAATATCACCAGTCTAATTAACTGGTGTTAGCCGTGGCGGAATAACTCTTTAACAGAGGAGTAACGCACAACTACCAAGAAGGTGACCCTTCTGGCAGAGTCCAATCGGATGAGTCAGCCTTAGTCAGGCTCGTGTAGGAGGTACAAAGTAGGATACTAGAACTTGATCTGTTTCTGAAACGTTGTGGGTAATCAAGCAATCCCACCGGCACCAAACTATTAGACAAGATGCCCACCCTTGGGACAGTGCGGATTGTCTAAACTCCTTACCCACCGGAGTATAAGAAAGCGTGGTAGCAGGGGTGCGATTCTGCTAAACCAACGCACAACAGACTATTCAACAAGGTAATTGTGGAAACACTAGTAACTTGAGTGATCAACACTTGAGTTGCTAGTGTTTTATTTTTATTTTTGGGGGGTATTTGTGGTGGCTGTTGTGGCCCCAAGGAGATAACATGTACCCTATCGAAGACGATTTCGATGACATTCAATGTGAAGACTTTTATGGAGATGACTATGAGGCCGTGGAAACTGACTCTTGATATCGACTCTACTTACAAGTATGATCGTGAAAACAGTGGCACTAAAGTTGCACACTTTATAGATACTATGGCTGGTAAAGCTTGGTGTCAAACTATTACATCTTACAACATCAATGTAACTAGAAAGATCGGCTATCAACAAAACTATGCTGAAGCTTTTAAACGCTATGAGTTTGTAGTCAATGGTGAGTTTTTGGACAAAGCATTGGAACAATGCCGTACAATTATGCGATCATTGTCTATTACATCTTACCTGAACTACTGTCAGGTAGAAAGAGAGTATCACAATGGAGAGGAAGCAGAGGAAGAAGCCGAAGTTTCCCCGCCGTATTGATTCGGATGGGGAAGTACGCCGCCCTAAGTCTAAGACTTGGGGTGGAGAACAACGTAGGTCTAACCGACAACAACAAAAAAGGAGACTCCGTGATGGAGACTACGACATTTAGGTACGACTGTACCGG
>LUMQ01000014.1_pt2 | contig 69790 bp, 86 predicted proteins | sample 729621 | NCBI WGS metagenome assembly LUMQ01 (sample SAMN03860259, study PRJNA289734) | marine metagenome | biome: seawater column; feature: ocean; material: water; isolation source: Red Sea water column Station 12 - depth 25m | place: Saudi Arabia: Red Sea | collected 2011-10-15 | depth 25 m | reverse complement strand
CACACAAGTCCCAAACTTTTTTCCAATCCTCTTGATTATAAGAAGCTCTAGAAGATTTAATTTCTCTACATTTAAAAAAATACTTACCAGATACACCCTTCACCTCATCAGAGGTTGACAAATAAATACTGGAGTCTGCGCCATTATCAACAGTTCTAGCAAACATTTTTGCTCCAAATTTTACAATATATTTTATCAAATTTCCTTCATTACCTGCAATATTGGTATCTACAAAACCGGGATGTAATACATTGACTGAAACCCTATCTTGCATCGCTGACAATTGATACGTAAACATAATATTCATCAGCTTTGAAACACAATACGAAGTCCAGGCAGAAAAGTTTTTTTCAGAATTGATATTCTCATAATCAACTTCTGCGCCAATGTGCGCATTGGAAGCAACATTTACTATTCTTCCATCATTTGATTCTGAAAGAATATTTAATAACTCTTTAGAAAGAACAAAATAATTCATTTGATTGGTGGCGAATGTTTTTTCAAGTCCTTCAGATGTGATCTGCTTTGTTTTATTTGCTCCACCAGCATTATTTAACAGCACATCAATTTTGCTGTGCTTATTTTTGATTCTATCAGCCAAATCTTTCACATTAGCAACTAAACTAAGATCGCATTCAAAAAAGTCTAAATTTTCATTGCCGGAATATTCAATGATTGCTTCAAGAGCTTTTTTACCTTTATCGGGATTTCTTCCAACTAAACTAATGTGATAGCCTTTTTTAGCAATAGATTTAGCAGCTGCTAAGCCAATTCCATCTGTTGCTCCTGTAATGATAATATTTTTGTGCTGCATATATCTGATATTTGAAGAATTAAATATTACTCATAAATTATAATCGATGTTACAAAATTTTGAATCATTGGTACTAATTTGGCTGGGTATAGGCTTTATCACCTTTATTACCCTGTTAAAAATTCCAGCACCCTATGGTAAATTTTCAAAAACCAATTGGGGTCCAATGATTCCAAGTAAACTTGGATGGATAGTAATGGAGATTATTTCTCCTCTTGCCTTGCTATATTTCTTTTTAAATGGAAATATAGAAAAGACACCAACAAACATTACTTTTATATCATTGTGGACGCTTCACTACTTCAATAGAAGTGTTATTTATCCTTTAAGACAGAATAATCCTGCTCAAATGCCACTTATTATTGCAGTGCTTGCATTCCTGTTTAATGTGATGAATGGATATATTAATGGGACTTATTTTGGTAGCATTCAGGAATATTCTGCTGAATACATGTCAAATTGGAATTTTATTATAGGTGTTTGCTTATTTATATTCGGTGCATATATCAATATAAAATCTGACAATATTTTATTGTCATTACGATCTAAATCAGGTGAATACAAAATTCCTGAAGGCTTTATGTTTAGATATGTCTCATTTCCAAACTATTTCGGAGAAATTCTTGAATGGATGGCTTTTGCTATAATGACCTGGTCTCTTGCTGGACTTTCATTTATGATTTGGACCATGGCAAATCTCGTTCCAAGAGCTATTAAGGGACATCAATGGTATCATAGCAAGTTTGAGTCTTATCCAAAAAACAGAAAAGCAATCTTTCCATTTATAATTTAAAATTCTTTTTTCTTCTGTCTTTTTTTAAAAAAATATTCTTGAAGTAGAGCAAGGGATTCACCTGCAAGCAAATTTCCTCGAACTACAGCAGGTGTATTTAAACTGACATTACCACGAATTTCAAACTTTGAACCGCAAGCTCCATAATCTTCATCATAACAGCCAAAATATAAAAATTCAATTCGACTATTGACTATCGCCCCAGCACACATTGGACAAGGCTCTTTAGTAACATACATGGTACAATCGTTTAATCTCCAGTCTCCTATGGTGTTTGAAGCTGCGGTAATCGCCAACATTTCAGCATGAGCTGTTGCATCATTTAGTGAATTACATTGATTGTATCCCTGGCCAATAATTTTCCCTTTATGCACAACAATGGCGCCAACTGGAACTTCATCCTCAAGCATAGCTTTTGTTGCTAACCTCAAGCATTTTCTCATCCAATCTTCATGGGAGGTTTGAGTTAGATTGTTATCAGACATTCGTACGCCCGGAAGGACTTGAACCCACAACCTTCTGGTCCGTAGCCAGACGCTCTATCCAATTGAGCTACGGGCGCATATGTAAATCAGTTAAGAAGTTATCAATCAAATATCAGAGCTTCAACCTGATAAATTTTTAGTCTAATATAGACAAAAGCTTACGAAGACGTTTTAAACAAATATCTTTCCCTAGTAATAGTATTAAATCGAAGATACCAGGACCGAAAGTAATACCTGTAAGCGCAACCCTTACAGGTTTCATTACTTTTCCAATCTGCACATCATGCTGTGCCATTAAATTGTCAAAAATAAGTTCAATTTCAGATCTATTCCATGTATCACAACCCTCTAAAGCGCTTTTAAAGTCTGCTAAAATAGCAACTGCTTCTTCATTGAACGTTTTAGATATTAAATCTTGATCGTAATCAAGTGATTCTTGAAAAAATAATCCTGACATCTCAGCAATTTCTTTAATTGTTTTTGATCTATCTTTAATAAGCTTTACAATTTCTTTTAAATAATTCCAATCAAGACCATCTCCCCAATCAGGATTTAGTTTATAAATTTCATTCATGGTATCTCTGACACTCATATCTGTTAAATGTTGTTGCGAGATCCACAATAATTTCTTTTCATCAAATACGGCTGATTTTTTTTGTACTTGATCAAATTGAAAACTTTCTATCAACTCTTCTTGATTAAAAATTTCTTTATCAGAATCAGGATTCCATCCTAGTAACGACAAATAATTCAATATTGTAGTAGCAGTAAATCCCTTATCCTTGTACTCTTGTACATTGGTTGCAGCATGCCTTTTACTTAATCTTTTTTTATCAGAACCTAAAATCATTGGCAAATGAGCAAAAATTGGTTCATCTAGGCCTAAAGCTCTATATACAAGTATTTGTTTTGGAGTGTTTGCTAAATGATCATCTCCTCTAACAACGTGAGTAATATTCATGTCTGAATCATCTATAGCTACCACAAAATTATAGGTGGGCGATCCATCTGATCTGGCAATGATAAAGTCATCTAAATCTTTGTTTTGAACCTTGATTGTACCATACACTAAATCAGTAAATTCTGTTTCGCCTTCAGGAACTTTTAATCTGACAGTAAATGATTTGCCTTGATTGAGCAATTCTTTGACTTCATCTTCTGATAAATCTCTATACGTTTGCGGTACACGAAACACTTCTTTTTTTTGTTCAGATGCTAATCGCAACTTATCAAGCTCTTCTTTTTGAAGGAAACAACGATAGGCTGTACCATTATCAAGCATTTTTGCTACCATTTCTTCATGTCTTGACTTGTTATTAGATTGAAGTACGATGTCTTCATCCCAATTAAGTCCTAGCCAAGATAAAGCATCGGTAATTTGATCGATGTATTCAGTTTTGGATCGCTCTAGATCAGTATCCTCAATTCGTAACAAAAACTGACCCTTATTCTGTTTTGCAAAAAGCCAATTAAATAAAGCTGTTCTTGCACCACCAATATGCAAATAGCCAGTAGGACTTGGTGCGAATCTTACACGAGGATTCTTCATTGCGGAGGCAAGAGGATTCGAACCTCTGAAGGGCTTGCACCCTTGCTGGTTTTCAAGACCAGTGCATTCAACCGCTCTGCCATGCCTCCAAAAAAACAATGTAATTTATCAATTATAAATGAAAATAAAAGATAATTACTATGTAAAATTATATGCTTACTTGTTGTTAAAAACTAAATATATTAATTTTTGCAACGAAATATATTTTCAAAAATATTAAAAAGGAAACAAAGTACTCATGAAAAAAATTTTATTTATTATTTTATTAAGCAATTTAATGTTTGGACAGCTATTAAATAATCAAGATCCTGAACTCAAACCTTTAAAAAAATCTTTAAACATATCTGCTCTTAAAATGGATGAAACAAATATAGATTCTAGAATTATTCTTGATACCACTAGAAGCAAGATTACTTGGCTTGGAGGTTTAAAGTTTGCTGTTTCAAATCATGATGGTGAATTAAAAATGTCTAATGGAAATATTTCATTAAAAAATAATATTATATCAGGAACTGTGGTAATGGATATGAGTTCTATGACAAATAATGACCTATCTGCTGGTTCAAAAGAAAGATTAATTGGTCACTTAAAAAGTCCTGATTTTTTTCATGTCACAAAATTTCCGAAAGCAAAGCTGGATATTAAATCAAGCAAAATACTTGAAAAGCTTGAAAGTGGTAAATACAAAATGCTGATTAATGCAGATATGACAATAAAAGATAAAACTAATCCTATCAATTTTGAGGCTATCGTAGATCTTGATTCAGATATTAAAACTGCTCAAGGAAAACTATCGTTTGACAGAAGTGCTTTCGGTGTAGAATATCGCTCTGAAATGCACTTAGATAATCCAAATTCTTTTTGGAATAAGGTTCAAACCTCAAGAGATGCTGCAAAAGACAAGGTGATTAGAGATATGATTGAAATTAATTTCAATATAGTATCGCTTCCTGGAATGTTATCTAAATAATTTTTTGATAACAATACTTCACTAACTAAAGAATCCTTTCATTATCAGATAAGGTAAAATTATATAAAGAGTAACATCTCTAATTAAATAATACATAAATATGGCTAAGCCCACTTTCCAACCATATTTTTTAAACATCATCTTTATTGCTTGTCTTAATCCAGACTCTTTGGTGTTAGTGCGTAATTCGTGAAGAACCTTAAACATGAGTGAATATAATAACTTTTAATAAAGTTTTGTATTTGTAAAAGGAATTAATGCTAAAATAATTGCATGAGAATAATAATCAGTTCTGTTAATTAAATTATCTGTAAGGATTCCAACTGCTCCATTTTTTTGCTTTGAATTCGAGCGTTTAAACACCATATCATCAGCGTCTCCAAGTTCATATCCTTCTCTGATAAGATTTGAAATTTTTATTGGCAATGGGAATGTTGCTGTTTTTGCTTTACCAATTTTTTGCTTATCTGAAATAACGATCCATGCAAATGCTTCATAATTATTGTCAAGCAAGTCTACTCCACCCTCAATAGAAACCAAATAATCAGCCTCAAGATGTTGAATGTTTTGAAGTCGATTAGTTGCCCCTTTTAAAGTTTCATAATTTGACATGGGTTGGTCTGAAACCAAAGAATCAGCAGAAACTCCTTCAAATTCAAAACGATCAGTAAAGACTTCCTCAAAAGCCTTTTTAGTAGCATTGATTTTTACTGGATTCCTTGATGCTATAAGTACTTTTTTCATTTGAAAATGCTATCAAGCAACGCTTTTGGCATTCTTAGCGAAACAATGATCCACTTTGCTATTGGAACTGAACCTAGCATGCTATTTACTTTAACCCTACTTTTGCGCATTTTTTTTAATGATTCAGGCTCATTGCTATTATTGATATCTCTCATCTCCAACACCGGAACAATGGTATGCCCTAAAACCATGGGTATAAAGTTTGCAGGGTTACCTTCGTTATTGGCTTCAAAAATAATAGTTCCAACTATCCCCAAAAAAGAATAGGCTGCTTGGGAAAATAATACATCATTGCTTTGCTTTGCTAGTGACTTGTTAATAATCTCAGTTTGCTTTTTAATCTCATCTGATAGAATTCCTTCAACTGCCTTATCGTGATCTTCTAAGATGTTTCCCGTTGATGCTTCTTGAGCTAAAGAAAAAGCACTAAACAAGATTAGTATTGTGATATAGTTCTTCATTTTTAGATTTTAGTATATGCTTACTAAACCTTCAATGTTAAAAATTCGTTCCAATTTGTGGTGTAGCTTGGGGAAAGTTTTTCTCTTTTAATTGACCAGGACTCATTCTCTCCTTGCACAGCGTATCTAATAGTATCTGACCCAAAAGCTTGATTAATTTGATCGATAGATGCACTAATACGTTCATCTTTATCCCTACGATTATAAAACAGTGATTGTTGTACCTCATTTGCTTGCACTAAGTCATTTAAGATTACTCCGCATTTCTTATACTCATATCCACTTTTATAAATCGCATACAACCCTTCTAAAGCAGCATTAATGATGCCACTGGTATCATTTAAAGCAACAGGCAACTGAACGTTGATATAACGACGATATTGAGGCAAATCAGCGCGGAAACGATTAGTACATAAATATACACCAATCGAGTTTACAAAACTATTTTGTGATCGTAGCTTTTCAGCAGATCTAGAAGCATGTGAAGAAATAGCATTTCTCAAGGTATTAAGATCAGAAATCATCCTAGAGAATGACCTAGAAGTTGAAATACTCTTTTTAGTGGCAAATTCACGTTCTAACTCTATTTTTTTTCTACCATTCAACTCATCTACGGTATGCCTACTTATAATAGTCATATGTTTTTGAATCCACTCTGGATTAGCCTGTTTCAAATCATAGGCATTATAAATACCATTAATCTTCAAAAATTTTTGCTTTCTTCTTCCAATTCCCCAGATGTCATGCACTTTGACTTTCTGTAGTAAATCCTGATCATTGCTACTGTCAATTAAGCAAACATTATTCTTTCCTACGCCTCTTTTAGATAAATGGTTGGCTACTTTAGCTAAAGTCTTGGTTTTTCCTATTCCAATTGATACCGGTATTCCGGTCCATTGATAAATCTTGTTTCTAAGTGTTGTAGCATAATCTATGGGATTTGTATAGCGAGGATTGATAGTTACAAATGCCTCATCAATAGAATATACCTCCATCTCAGAGTTACCCGAGCGGATGATATTCATAATTCTATTAGATATATCCCCGTATAGTGCAAAATTTGATGAAAAAATCTGGATGTCATGAATCTCAACAAGATGTTTAATTTTAAAAACTGGAATTCCCATAGGGATTCCTAAATCTTTTACCTCCTGTGAGCGTGCAATAACACATCCATCATTATTGGATAACACAATAACAGGTTTGTTGTTTAATGCAGGATTAAAAACCCTCTCACATGAAGCGTAAAAGTTGTTACAATCAACAATAGCTATGTAACTATCTTGTTTTGTGGATGACATAGGTTACAACTCCCCAAACAGAGAAATCCATCTCTTCAGTAATTTCAATTTTCTTATACTCTTTATTTGCTGCAACCATAAATAATTTGGTTTTTGTTTTTTGAATTTTTTTCACGGTGAATTCACCGTTCAATACACCAATGACAATATCATTATTCTTAGGATTTTTTGATCGATCAACTACCAGCAGGTCTCCATCATCAATTCCTTCGTCTTGCATAGAATTACCAGAAACTCTGATATAAAATGTTGCAGCGCTGTTTTCTACTAAATATTCGTTTAAATCAATTGGTAAATCTAAATAATCGTCTGCTGGCGAAGGAAACCCTGCAGACACCATGGTATCTATAAAAGGTATTTCTTTTTTTGAATCTACAGAGACGGTAAAAAATTCTAGATTACCTATTGTTTTGATTTTTTTAATGGAATTCATTATAAAATATTACAACAAACAATCAATATAGTCAGTAGAAAGATGCCATAAACATCCGATAGATACTGCTTTTAGCTTCCAAGACGGACTAAATAACAGTGCCAAATAAAATATTGAGGCATAAACGGTATGAAGTGGATGATAGCCAATACTACATCTATTAGCATCAAAAATAGGAGATGCAACTAAATGATCTAAATCAATTAACATTGTAAGAAGCATAACAACAAATGCCTCTTTCCAATTATCTTTAAAAAATATTTTTGCAAAAAACAAAGGGACAATAAAATGGAATGAATAATGGATAAGGACTTTAACGGTCATGAAAACCAAGCTAGTTTTCCAAAATGATTTCTAGGTGTCGGTTTGTTATGCTCAGTATACCATTTTAAACCTTGTAAAACAGATTGAAGATATAATTTCAGTTGAGGTTTAACAAACAACTGAAAAGGTATAAACTGCAATACTCTACTACCTTGATTTATCATCCAAGGATGAACTTCTATTGTTAAAGCTGACTTATTTTCAGATATGTCTTCTATTCTCCAAGAGACATGAGACTGTCTTCCATTTTTTCTTCCAATAAAAAGATCATATCCATTATTTTCATGCCAAGAAGTAAATTTTCTCTCAATAATAACTCCATTTAAATACTCAAGTCTGTCATGATGATTTTCACTATCCCATGCAATAATGTCATTGTTTTTGCAAAAAGGATGGTAATGGTTAAGATTAGATGGTTCAGATATGATATCCCATATTCTTTGCGAAGATACATTGAATTCTTCTCGATATTTTATTGAAAAATTATAATTGTTCATTTTTGTATTTTTTTTGCGGAGAGGACAGGATTCGAACCTGCTTCCGCAGGAGCTTCTTCTTTAGATTCTTCTTCTGCTGGCGCTTCCTCTACAGGAGCTTTTTCTGTAGGCTGTTCTTCAGCTGGTGCTTCTTCTGTAGATTCTTCCGCAGGAGCTTCTTCTTTAGATTCTTCTTCTGCTGGCGCTTCCTCTACAGGAACTTCTTCTGTAGGCTGTTCTTCCGTAGACGCCTCTTCAAGAACTTCTCCAAACGATAGAACTTGTTTGGATTCTTCTTCCATTCTTTTCAAAGCCTGATCAAGATTTTCGTTTTCTTCTAATCTTACCATGTTTTCTAAAAACTTGATATGACCAGTATCTTCAGACTTGACAGACTTAATATGTTTTACATATTTAAAGTTGCTGCCTTGCTTACTTAGCTTTGATGTAAATGTTTGTTTTTTTGCCATAACTGATGGTGAAGTTAATGTAGGATTTTAAAAACTCAAATATTTAATTAATTATTTATTCTTGCTCTTTTGATTCAGCTAAATCTCTCATATCAACTACTGAATCATGCTCATCAACAATTTCCTGCCCAAGAATGGTTTCAATTGCATCCTCTAAGGTAATTAATCCGGTTAGGACATGATCATCATCTTCTACTAACGCCATATGATCACGATTTTTTATAAATAATTCTAAAACTTTATCAATTGGATCGTTTTCATTAACAAATGGGACTTCTTGCGAAATCTCATGCATTCTTGTACTAAATTGATCTTCTGCCTTTCGTTTGATGATTTCATATCGATTAACCATACCCTTTATAGCGTCCAAATTACCTTCAAAAATGGGAATTCTGGTGAAATCCAATGTTTCATGCTCTTCAAGCACTTGACCAACCGTAAAATCGCTATTTACCGCAAATATTACAGATCGAGGGGTCATGATATCTTTTACCTTCACGTCTTTAAGTTTTAAAGTGTTTTCAATAATATCAGTTTCTTGCTCTTCAAGAACACCCTCATCTTCACCCATTTCTGCCATTGCAATCACTTCCTCTCTGGTTACAGTAGCTTCATCTTCGCCAAAGTTGGATATATATTCTGCTAACAATACTAGTGGATATGTAAAAAATATTAATACTTCAATGATCAACGTTGTATTACCAATCAATCCTCTCCAATAAACACTCCCAATGGTTTTTGGGATAATTTCAGAAAACACTAATATCAATAAAGTCAAAATTCCTGAGGCAATTGCAACAGAGCTCTCTCCATACAACTCTAAAGTTTGTGCTCCAACTCCGGCAGCACCTAATGTGTGAGCAAATGTGTTTAGTGTTAAAATTGCTGCAAGAGGACGATTAATGTTTTCTTTAAAACGTTCTAAGCGATCTCCTTGAGAAGCATTTTGTTTGGATAAAATAGATGAATATGACGCAGGCGTAGAAAGCAAAACCGCCTCAAGTAGCGAGCATAAAAAAGATAAAAATAATGCCAAGAAGAAGTATGCTAAGAGTAATGTCATTTATCGAAAATCCGCCTTGCTATAAGGTCAAGAACATAAAAATGAATAATTGCAAAAATTTCAAAACCAATTATGTGATAAGGGTCTTGTAAAACTAATGGATTATCGGCTATTGGAGCCTTAGCTAAATACATATAATTAGCACCATTACCTATAATTGAATTGGCCTGCGAAACTAACACTACAAGAAGTTGTAAATAAATAAAGCTTGTCCACCAGGCATTATGTCTTAATCTTTGCTCATAATACATCATAAGCCAAGCTGGAACAATTAGCAACATAGAGTGCCCAACATAATAATCAAAAATGTTCCAGGGAGATGTTCCTCCGGTAAATTCTGGAGTTAAAATCGAATGAATAAATCCTACAATACCAAAATAGTATAAAAATTCAAAAAGTATTTGCTTTCTATAAAAAACTACAACTCCAGCAAGAATTCCTGATATTCCACATAATTGCAGAGGAAGATGAGTCGCTAAAATATAATTATCTGACAAAATATGGGACATTTGAACAGCAAATACTTTTATTAACTGATAGGCCCCCATCCCATACAACATATAATCACGTTGCTTAGAAGATAATTTCTTACCAATAAACAGCATGAATGGAACAAAAATTAAAATAAAGAATACACCATTCCACCAAAACTGACCTCCAATTTCAGGCGCCCAGTGCGCAACTGCTGTTTTATCCATTACTCTTAATCTCCTTACTTTGCAAAGATCTGATTATCGTCATTAAATGCCTTAAATTCAAGCGCATTTCCAGAAGGGTCTTTAAAAAACATTGTAGCCTGCTCACCTGCTTCACCTTTAAAACGAATTTTAGGCTCGATGATGAACTGAATTTTTTGCTCAAGTAAATGATTTTTTAACTGTTTCCATTGGGACATGGTTAATACTACTCCAAAATGAGAGGCAGGAACCTCATCTCCATCAACACTATTTGAGGCTGGATGATTGTTTTTATCTACAAGATGAGCTACTACTTGATGGCCAAACATATTGAAGTCAATCCATGCATTAGATGATCTTCCAACTTCACATTTTAATATATCTACATAAAAGGATTTAGTAGATTTCAAATCTGTAACCGGAAAGGCTAAATGGAAAGGTCTCATTATAACAATATTAGTAAATTGCACATATCAATCCAAGGATTATATGATTATAATAGTGTTTAAATTTATATTTCAAGTATAACTTTAACATATTTATCTAAATCAAACATTATCAGCAAATAAAATTATCTCTTTAACGAATTTATCATTGTATTTAGGCGCTGTGATAATATCATTATGTCCACTTCCCTGATAAATGCTATACGATGCATTAAGTTTTTTAACAAGATACATAAATGCTCTTTTAGGGGTAGTTTTATCTTTACTTCCAAATACTGAAAGAACATTATCAGGACCACTAAAATGTATACGCTCTAAATGTGAATTCCATATACTTTTTGAATTGAAATGCTCCATTAGAAATACACGACTTTCACGCACTTTATGTTTTGACAATTCCATTTTTATATGTTCAGGTGTGTCATCAGTAAAATAAAGCGATCTCGTCAACCATTTAGGCAACTTTCCACTAAAAAGCATTCTCATTCCAATTTTTTTAATAAATTTTGATATACGATTGATTTGCATCTGCTGCATCGCTTTCATAGCTACTCTCTTTGGTGCAAGACCTGTATTAACAAAAATTAACTTATGAATTACATCTCCAAGCTGTTGAGCGACATATATTGCAAATAATCCTCCTAAACTATGTCCTACGAGCACAAAGTTTCTGTCAGGATACTTTTTCATAATTTCTTTGACAGACCGTATTGAAGATTCAAATGCATTATCTAACGAAGAAAAGTCTAAATCTATGAGAGAATACTCTATAGATCTTTCTTCAAGCTTTGGTACTATTATGTGCCAGAAATGAGAGCGAATGCCTACTCCATGAAAAAAAATAAAGTGATTCATAAGATTTGTGCCCGGGGCCGGACTCGAACCGGCACGGAGTATTATCTCCGAGGGATTTTAAGTCCCTTGTGTCTACCAATTTCACCACCCGGGCAACACATTGAGGCGTCGGTCGGATTCGAACCGACGAATAACGGTTTTGCAAACCGGTCCCTTAAACCACTTGGGTACGACGCCAATTTTAAAATAGCGTCGAAATATAGAGATTTAGAGAGTTAATTCAAAATCATTAACCAGTATACCTGGACAAGTGGTTTCACCAGGATTTCTTCCGTCATAAGTTTCTATTACTGGTCGTGCTAAAATCTCTTTTCCAACGCCTTCTAAATTACTTCCAAAAAAATTATAAAACGAATCATCAAATCTCATTGTTTTAATTGGGGCAACCATTTTACCATCTTCAACCCAATAACACGCATATCTAGTCAAACCGGTAAATCTCCCTCCGAGCGAATCACTCCAATTTAGATAATGGATATTTGATATAAAAATACCTGTTCCTAATTTTTGCAAACGGCCATCTTTATCAATGTCTCCTGGCTCCATAAAAGGTGATCTCATGTATTCTCCCATGCCCCATGAATTAGCTTCTTCTGCAAAGTTAGATGATATTCCGTACTCTAAAGCAGTTTTAGAGTTAATTAAGGTACTATTAAGTTTACCTTTATTAATAATATTTACATCCTTTGAAACTTCTCCTCTGGAGTTAAAAGGAGCTGTTGCCCTTGAAGAGAAAGATTCATTCAAAGAAAATAAAGGTGATAATTTTTGCTCCGAATTTCTCATTTTTAATAAACAACTTGATCCGTTTCTAAACGAAGATTCGCTTACTCCATTCCAATTAAACATATCAACAAAATCTGCTACAGCATTTGGTTCAAACCATACTCTGTATTTTCCTGGTTTAAGCTCCATTTTTGGCTTATTCATGAGCTTAAGCTTACTAGATGCTTCCTCGAATGCTGCATCAAACTTATTTTTATCCCAAGAACTTCCTGGAAAAAGAACTTTTACCATATTTTCTTTTTCATCTATTAAAGAAAAGTCAAAAATAAATGAATCTTTTTCAAACCAGTGATTTGTGCCCTCTGAAGTTGAACATGCTCTAAAAATCTTACCAGAAGTCCAAACTCCAGTCAAATAATCTTTTGTAATAACATCCATTAAAGCTTCCAATATTTCATTTCTGTCTGGTAATTGTCCTGACTTAATCATTTCTACGGATTCGAAGCTATCAGGAAAACTTGTAAATTCATTTTCAGGTATAAGAGATAATGGATCTCTTAGTGCGTGAATTTCATTTTTTAAATTATTTACAGAACTTTCAATATCTGAGGATACAGTAGTTGCAGCTTGAAGTGATTTTTTACCTAAAAAAAGTGAAATTGTTACTGCATAATCTTCAATAATTCCACTTTGACGTAACTTTGAATCATTAAAGCGAAAATACTGTGAGTTCTCTCCCTCTAAATAAATAGTTAATTGTTCATTATTTTCTAAAGAACTAAAAACTTGTGAGCAAATTTCTTGAAAAATTTCTTTTTTCATTATGCTCCTCCAAATACTTGAACTTTATCAAATTTACACAACGGAGATGCATGCCCTACTCTCTCAACCTGATTAGGCTCACCTTTACCACAATTTGGAGTACCAAAAACTTCGTAGGTATCCTGGTTACCTGTCATAGAAAGACTTCTCCAAAATGGATTAGTGATTCCTCTATAATTTGGATTTTTTACAACTTTTGTTAATTCTCCATTTTCAATCAATTTTGCATACTCACACCCAAATTGGAATTTATTTCTGTAGTCGTCAATAGACCATGAACGATTGCTTTCCATATAAACTCCTCGCTCAATACTTCCAATAATTTCTTCTTTAGTAGAAACTCCAGGCTCAAGGTTAATATTTGCCATTCTATCAATTGGAATCCTGTTCCAAGATGATGCTCTAAGATTTGATACACCATCAATTCCAGAACGTATTTGACTCTCAATACCACCTAAACCTCTAACTAAAATACCATCTTTAATTAAATGCTCTTTTGTAGCAGGCATTCCTCCGTCATCAAAATTATATGATGCTAACTGATTATCAACAGTGGGATCAAATACAATATTCATCAGTTCAGAACCATATTGCAATGTTCCAAAGTCTTCAAGGTTAACAAAACTTGAACCTGCAAAATTTCTTTCATCTCCTAAAATTCTATCCAGCTCTAATGGATGCCCTACGCTTTCATGGATTTGTAGCATCATTTGATCAGGAGCTAACACCAAATCACATACTTCAGTTGGACATTGATCCGCCTCTAATAACTCTATAGCTTGATGAGAAATTTGCTTTGCTTCTGATTCAATATCATAATCTTTTACAAATTCTGCCCCGGCTTGAAAACAATGTCCTCTCATTCCATGATTACTACGAGTTTGTGAATCATTTTTGTCTTGAGCTGTTGAGGATAATTCAACCAATACAATATCCATTTTTTGGTCTATATCGGCACCATTTGTGCTTACAATTCTAGTGTTACGTTCAATTAGCTCTACAGTGGTAGCTGCATGAACAATTCTTTTATCAAAATTCATCATGTTTTTTGATCCGAGAAATGCTAAATCTTTAATATCGTTAACTGATAAATTACTCAACGGAGACTTCAAATTTGTTTTATACGTACCTTCGTAGCCTTTTCTAACTTCGTCATGATCAAATTTAAATACAGAAAACTTTGATGCTAGCTGAGCATTATTGACAGCAATATCTATACATTCAAGAATATGTTTTTTATCAAGAAATGGAGTGGCATAATAAGAAAATTGTCCATTTACCATCACATCAATCATCACTCCTCTAGTAGCATTGCGCTGTACATTGTCTAAAGAAAACTTTTTAGTAGAAAGAATGTTTTGTTTTTCTTCAACATAACGAAGGCCAACCCATTCTGCTTTACTATTTGCTTGTGATAATATTTTCTTAAAATTCATTTTTATGTCAAAAATTCATACAATTTTGCTACAATTTGAAAAAATGGCAATGCTTAAAATTAATTTATGCCAAACTTGCATATCATTTTCAATTGGCACTCCATTTGCAACTATAATACCGTAAATATTAACTATTGAACGGAGAATAAAATGAGTTTAATAAAATGGAAACCATTAAACAATGAAATAGATACATTTGATAATATTATTGATCAATTTTTCAATGACTTATCATATGATCCACGATTTTCATTAATAAATACGAATAATGTTTCAAATTATTATAATGAAAATGAAAAAGAATATTATTTGACTATGGATGTTCCTGGGATGTCCAAAGGCGATATTGAAGTAACATTCGATAACAATCGTTTAAAAATTTCAGGACAAAGAAAGTCTGATAAATATGATTCGTATGAATATGGTAAAATGGAAAGAACCTTTAGTGTTCCAAGCAATGTTGAAACAGATAAAATATCTGCAAAAATTGATAATGGAGTATTAAAAGTTCTACTTCCAAAAGCTAAATCATCACTCGGTAGAAAAATTTCTGTAAAATAATTCTTTCCGATTGAAAAAAAAGAGGGGCTTTTCGCCCCTTTTTTTTTAATATCTATGCATGATTTATAATGACATTCTCGAAACAATAGGATCTACTCCTGTTATCAAACTTAATTCTATTGGAAAAGAACTTGAATGTAATCTCTATGCAAAAATTGAAATGTTTAATCCTGGAGGATCTGTAAAAGATAGAACTGCATTTAGAATGATTGATAGAGCAGAAAAAGAAGGTCGAATCAAACCAGGAGATACATTAATTGAAGCAACTTCAGGAAATACAGGAATCGGACTAGCATTAGCTGCAGCTGTAAGAGGATACAAACTAATTATTTGTATGCCAGAAAAAATGAGTATGGAAAAAGAATTAACAATTAATGGATTAGGTGCAAAAATAGTTCGTACACCAACGGAGGCTGCCCATGATGACCCTAAAAGTAATTTTGGAGTTGCTGCACAGTTAAATAAGGAAATTCCAAATAGTCACATCTTAGATCAATGGAATAATGATTGTAATCCAGATGCACATTATCATGAAACCGCACAGGAAATCATTGATGATTTTGGTAAAAATTTAGATATGGTAGTTATGGGTGTTGGTACAGGTGGTACTGCTACTGGTATTGGTAAAAGACTCAAAGAAGAAATTCCAAATATTAAAATTATTGGAGCAGATCCTTATGGCTCCATTCTTGGTGGTGAAGACGAATATAAAGGGCAGGCATATAAAGTTGAAGGGATCGGATATGATTTCATTCCAAAAACATTTGTAAAAGATTATGTTGATGATTTTGTCAAGGTAAATGACAAAGAAGCATTCAATACTGCAAGAGCTCTTATTCGCGAAGAAGGACTATTAATTGGAGGTTCATGTGGCTCTGCTATGTTTGCAGCCTTAAAAGCAGCAAAATCGCTCAAAAAAGGGCAAAATTGCTTGGTAATACTTCCTGATAGTATTAGAAATTACATGAGAAAGTTTCTTTCAGACGATTGGATGAAAGAAAATGATCTTATTTAAGCTATTTTTTTGATTTCTTTTGCAATTTTTTGACTAACACCAAGCCTATAAGCTAATGCTTTATCTGATAAATCTTTCATATCATTAGTATTTTGAAATCGCTTGTATATTTTTTCAACGGTTTTCTTTCCAACTCCAGGAATATCTTCAAATTTTGATTTAGCAATACTTTTAGTTCTTTTTTGTCTTTGGAATGTGATAGCAAACCTATGCGCTTCATCTCTTAATTGCTTTAAAATATTTAAGGCAGGTGAATTTTTAGCAATGCGTAGAGAATCTTTTTGTTCTGGCAAAAATAACTCTTCCAAACGTTTAGCAAGTGCTACTATTGGTAAATCAAGTTTTAATTCTTTAAGCGATTCTAAAGCAGCAGATAATTGTCCTTTTCCACCATCAATTAATACGAGATCAGGTAACGTATTTTTTTCTTTTAATTGACGTTTGTATCGTCTTAAAACCACCTCTCTCATTGACTCAAAATCATCTACTTTATCAACATTAATATTGTATTTTCTATAGGCACTTTTAAATGGTCTACCATCTTTAAATACTACCATAGAAGCCACAGTATCTGTTCCTCCTAAATGCGATATATCAAACGCTTCAATCAGTCTTGGAGGTTTATTAAGATTTAAGATATCTTTTAACTCATTTAATAATTTTGGAATGTAATCTTTGCGCTTTTCAATATTCAACAACCATTCATTTAATAATAATTTTGCATTTCTATTAGCAAGTTTTAGTTCTTGAAGCTTGACTGCTCTTTGAGGAACATGAAACACTACCTTTCTTCCTGCTTCTTCTGATAACCAAGATTCAAGTTCTTTGGTTTCTTCAGGAAGTTCAGGAAAATAAATCTTATTAGGGATATAAGCTGCATTCATGTAAAAATTGATTACAACAGATCTTAAAATATTATCTAATGATTCATCAGAGTCTAAAGAAATCTTTTCTCTACTAAGAATTCGTCCTTCTCTAATTCGTAAAATAACCACCACAAAATGTTTATCTTTGTTTTGATAACCAATCACATCTCTATTTGAAAAGTCAGCTTCTAATTTCCTTTGACCAACTTTAAATGAATTTATTGCCTTTATTTGATCTCTTACTCTCGCAGAATCTTCGTACATCATTTTTGAAGTAAAATAATCCATTTGCTTTGAAAGCTTTTTTTCTACGGCCTTTGTTTCACCCTTTAAAAAGGATATCATATCAGCAACCATATCTTGATATTCATTCTCTGTTATTGTTCTTATACCTAATCCATTTTTTAAAACCAAAGGTTGCTTCGTTTCATCGTCAATTTCATTTAGCTCTATATAGCAATTTCTTATAGGGAATGCTTTATACAGTACGTCTACTAACCTTCTCATTGATTTCACATCAGTATAAGGTCCAAAGTATTTTGATTTATCATTAAATACTTTTCTTGTAATAAATACTTTAGGAAATTGTTCATTCGTTATCTTTAGGTATGGAAATGACTTATCATCTTTTAATTGAACATTATACTTTGGTTTAAACTTCTTTATTAAAGTTGCTTCAGTAATAAAAGCATCAGCTTCATCCTGACAAACAATCCATTCGAAATCCTCAATTCTTTTCAACAAAGATTGTTCTTTTGGTGTTCTGTAAGATTTTTTTTGAAAATAGGATTTTACCCTATTTTTTAGATTTTTTGCCTTACCAATGTAGATAATTTTGCCATTTTTATCTTTGAATTGATAAATACCGGGCTGTTTAGGAAGGCCTAAAATTTTGGACTGTATACTAATTTTATGATCTCCAAAATGTTCTAGTAAAAAGAACTAAAACTGCAAAGATTTCTAATCTTCCTAAAATCATTCCAAACATCATAAGATACTTACCAACTATATGCATGCTGTCATAATTATCCATAGCTCCATATTCTCCGATTGACGGACCAATATTACCCATAGCTGAAGCAGCTGCTCCGATGGAAGACTCTAAATTATCTCCTAACATTACAAAAATGATAGATGCTAAAAAGAAGAACAGAACATAAAATAAGAAAAATGCTAACGTTTTTCTTATAAGCTCATCTGACAAAACCTTCTTACCAATTCTAACAGGAATGATTGCTTTTTCGTGAAGGGCTCTTTTTAATTCAACACGAACATATTTATAAAGAGCTACAATTCTAATGATTTTAATTCCACCGCTGGTTGAACCGCCCATTGCTCCAGTAAACATCAAAATGTAAAGCAAATACTGAGAAATAAAAGGTGTCCAACTACTATAATCCGTTGCAGTATAACCAGTTGTTGTTATAATTGAAACAGTTTGGAAAGCAACATCCAATGCAGAAGTATTTCCATCGATAAAGAATCCAAAAGAAAAAATTAAGCCTATGAAAAATAAACAAGCAAAAATATAATATTGAAACTCTCTATCTCGCTGATAAGATTTTAGACCTAGATTTACAGCTCTAAAATGAAGTGCGAAATTAGTTCCCGTGATCAACATAAAAAGTAAAATCACCGATTTTACATAATCACTTTGGCCATTTATACTATCACTAAATGTTGAAAAACCTCCAGATGGCATTGTTGTCATTGCATGACATATTGCATCAAAAAAAGACATATTGTATGATAGTAAAAGAAATAGCGCTAATGTAAATCCAATATAAAATTTTAGTAACAATCTAGCAGTATCTTTAATTCTGGGAGTTATTTTTTCAGAGGAAGGTCCTGGGTATTCTAAATTAAAGATTTTTTCTCCAGATACTCCAAGTAATGGCAATAATGCTATTGTAAAAATAACAATTCCCAAACCACCAAACCATTGCAAAAATGAACGCCATAGCAGGATACTTCTTGGCATACTCTCAATATCAGTTAGGATAGTAGCGCCGGTAGTAGTAACGCCTGAAACAGCCTCAAATAATGCATTAGAATATCCAGTAAATGCTCCAGATAAATAAAATGGAATTGAACCAAAAATTGCAGCTGAAATCCAACATAAAACAATAACTAAAAAAACGTCTTTGTTTGAAAAAGACTTAGCTTTTCTTGAAAAATACCATACTGGCACAGCACAAAAAATTGAAATTGCAGATATTTGAAAAAGATATAAGCTTGAAGAATCAAAGTATTCTATTGTTGCAGGAATTAAGAGAAATACAGATAACACTGCAATTAAAATAGATAAAAGTCTAAATGTTGGCCTAAGACTCATTATTCAGATTTAAAGATTTTACTTACTTCCCGTATCTTTGAATTAATACAAAATATGAGGACAGTATCATTTTCTGTAATTTGAAAATCTCCAGATGGAATCTTAATATGGCCATTGTGATTCACTAAAGCCAAAATACATCCATGAGGAAGATTTAGATTAGATACTGGTAATCTTGAAGCTTTAGAATCTTTCTCTGCAACAAGTTCAATTGCTTCCATATCTAATGAACTAAAAAGCTGAATAACATGCTCTTTTTGGTCAATTCTAATAGATTTAATTACTGCGTTAACACTAACATTATTTTTACTTACAATTGAACCAATTCCAAGGTCAGACATATTTCTAACATAGTCGGGGTTCGTTACATGAATGATTGAGTGTTTTACTTTTAATTGTTTAGCTAATATTCCAGCTAATAAGTTTAATTGTTGATCCTCCGTTACAGCCACAAATGAATCAACTTCTGAAATATTTTCTCCTCTTAAAAATTCAATATCTGTAGCATCTGAATTCAAAACTATTGTTTTATCTAACTCATTAGCAATTTGTGTTGCTTTTTCTTTTGATTTCTCAATAAGTCTCACTGACATGTCATCCTCAAGCATTGAAGAAACTAACCTTCCAATTTTGCTCGCACCAGCTATCATAACTCTTTTGGAGTCAGAATTTCTTACTCCAAGTGTTTCAAGAAGTGAATTAAGATTCTTTGATTTTACAAAGAAGAAGACATAATCTTCGGGCTCAAATTTAAAAGTTGTTGAGGGGATTGTCATTTTTTCGCCTCTAATTACAGCAACTATTAAACTTTTAAAATCTTCGTTAGATTTGTGAAATTCTTCAACGGTCATACCAGCAAGCTTTGATCTATGGTTTATTTTTTTTGAAAATAAAACAGCTTTACCACCCTCAAATTCGTAAAACTTATCTGCGTAAGGATGCTTAACTAGTCTAATTATTTCTTTTGCAACCTCTTTCTCAGGATGAATTACCATATCCACCCCAAATTTTTCTGGAGGGATGGCGTTTCCATTTCTAGAGTAGTCTAAATCTCTTAATCGAGCTATTATTTTCTTAGCTCCAAGATTATGACACTGCAATGAAGATATAAGATTTGTTTCGTCTGAATTTGTTAAACAAAATACATAATCTGCGTCGGCAACATTAATATTTTTTAGGAGCTTTTCATCAGAGCCGTTACCTTGATTTACAATTACATCTAAATGTTCATTTGCTCTTGAGCATTTGGCATGATCAATATCGATTACTGATATATCGTAGTCTAACTCACTTAGTGATTTTGCAACGTGAAACCCTACTTCACCAGCGCCTATAATAACAATTTTCATGTCTGGAGGTAAATCTATAAAGAATTAATTCAAAAACAATACAAATTCGGTTATTTTTTTCTAAAAATTTCAGCACCAATATTGGTTAATTTTTTTTCGATTTTATCATAGCCTCTATCAATATGATATACTCTGCTTATTTTGGTAGTGCCTTCTGCACATAAAGCAGCGATAATTAATGCTGCAGATGCTCGAATATCTGTTGACATTACATCTGCTCCAATCAACTTCCTATCTCCCTCAACTATTGCAACAGAATCTTCAAGCTTAATGTTGCACCCTAGACGGTTTAACTCCATTATATGCGTAAATCTATCGTAATAAATATTTTCTTTAATAGTCGAATTGCCTTTTGCTAAGCACATTAACATCATCCATTGAGCTTGTAAGTCGGTTGGAAAACCAGGATATTCATTGGTCTCAATGTTTGTGGATAATATATCATCTGTTTTCGACCTAACAACTATTGAACTATCTTTTACTTCTAATTGAATATTGGCTTTTTGAAGACATTTTATCACGCTATCTAAGTGCTCAGGTATAATATTTGTTACTTCAACTTCCCCACCAACAGCTGCAGCTGCAATTAAGAATGTACCTGCTTCAATTCTATCTGGAATAACAGAAATATTTGAAATAGAATTTAGAGAGCTGACTCCCTCAATTGTAAGGGTGTTAGATCCAATTCCTGAGATATTTGCCCCCATACTATTTAACATTTCACACAACTGTTGAATTTCAGGCTCTGATGCAGCATTGGTTATAGTTGTTCTACCTTTAGCAAGTATTGCAACCATAACAACATTTCCGGTAGCCCCAACTGATATTTTAGGAAAATGAATTTTATTTCCAGTCAAATTACTTCCATCAGCAACAACATATCCGTTTTCAATGGAGATTTTCACTCCTAATGCCTTAAGTCCTTCTAAATGAAAATCTACAGGTCTAGGACCCCATGCACAACCTCCAGGAAGAGATACTTTTGCCTTACCAAACCTAGCAAGCAATGGTCCAAGGACATAAAAAGATGCTCTCATTGTTTTGACTAAATCGTAAGGTGCAAATGGAGTATTAAGGTTTGATGAATCAACAAAAATTGAATTATCAGATTCAAAATTTACTTCTGCGCCCATTTCTTCTAATAATTTAGACATGGTTATCGAGTCTGATAGAGTAGGAACATTAGATATTTTTAATTTATCCTTATTTAAAATGGCTGCAGCCATGAGAGGAAGTACAGCGTTTTTTGCTCCACTAACCTCAACGACACCGTTTAGTTTTTTTGATCCGTTAATTTCAAAATAATCCATTATTGCACTACGCAAAAAGCTACAGCATAGTTCCCGTCATGTGAGATTGAAATATCAACGACTGAGTTGTTTTTAAGGTCAACTCCAGGCTTACCGCTATCATAATTAAAAATTTCAATAGATTTAAAGGTTAATTTGGAAGAATTTTCAGGTGTTGAAGTAGCTTTTCTTACAGCTTCCTTTGCTGCAAATCTACCAGAAAAAAACTGGGCTTCATTATGTCTTGATTTTGCTTCTTTTATCTCATTAGAAGAGAATATCTTTTTTAAAAATCGTTCTCTTTTTGAAGAAGTTAAAATTTCTTTAATTCTATTAATTGATACGATATCAATACCGGTAGACAAATTATTTTTCATTTTCAGCTTCTACAATATCTATTAATTCTGAAATATCATCAATATCCCAATTTGCTCCAGAATCTTTTACTCCAAAAGTGTCACCATATCTAGCAAAAATCGTTTTTATTCCTAAACTATTTGCCCCAACCACGTCTCTTTCTGGCCAATCTCCAATCATTACTACATCTTCCTTATTTAAGTCTAATTTTTCTAATACAAGATTGAATGGTTTTGGAGAAGGTTTCCTCTCTTTAGAGTCGTCAAAAGTAACAACCGCATCAAACATATGGTGTAGATTTAGATAATAAATCCTCATCCATGCTTCTCTACTAGGTGCATCAGATACAATAGCAAGCCTAATTCCAGATTTCATAAGGTGATTTAATGTTCGGTGCACGTTTGGATATGCTTTTAAATTTGCCTCTTTACCTCTTCTGTAGGCTACAATGGCTGCAGCGAGGTATTTATTATCTACATAGCCGATTTGATCATTTAAAAACTTATCAAAAACTTGCTGATGCTCCCATCCTTCAGACTCATAAATTGACATAACTTTTTTGTAAGAATCTTCAATATCAATTTCAAGACCAGCTTCTTTCATTGATAAGAGAGCGTTCATTACCGCCTCTCTTTTCATTTTTATAAAATCTAAAAGTGTATTATCTAAATCAAATATTACAGCTTTGATCATTGCTCATATTTTTCAGGATTTCTTACACGATCAATTTCATATTCCGCCATCTTTCTCCAATCGCGATCATTTCTAGCTCTTTCGAAATGATTAATAGATGCATTTTTATTTCCTGAACCACTGCAATATTCAGCAATGCCGAGTTCAAACCAACCCCCGCCAAAGTTCTTTTTCAGATCTGTAGATTCTAAGGCTGCTTCTTTAGCGGATTTGCAGTCACCTAGCTTATTATATGCTTCCGCTAGATGAAACCATGATAAATGTTCTTTTGGTGCAATTTCTACAGCTTTTGATAATGCTTCTGCAGATTTTTCATAATTTTCAATTTTTGCATAAACAATTCCAAGCGAATGATATGCAAATGAATAATTTGGCTTAACATCAATGGCCTTTTGAAAGCTTGAAATAGCTTTATCAAATTCTTCAGTGTCAATATAAATATCCCCTAAACTTTTGTGAGCTTTGTAATATTTGCTATTTAAGCGAACTGTTTCTTTAAATGAATTCATAGCATTTTCAATATCACCATTCTCTTTATAAGCAAGACCTAAACTATACCAACCTTTATCATACGTCTTTTTGATATCTAAAGCCTTTAAGTAATTTTCAATTGCCATCGATAAATTCCCCATTTTTCTTTGAAGAACCCCAATCTGAAAATGAGCTTGGTATAATCTAGAGTTTATCGTTAGCACTTGATTGTATTTTGTTAGCGCTGACTCAAGATTTCCATTTTTATAATCCTGATTTGCACTGTTATAAAGCTTTTTAGCAACATTTGAGATGGATTTTTTGGATTTATCGTATCCTGAATCTACTTGAAGGGATTTTTTATAAAAATCAACTGCTGTCATAAACTCTTTCTTTCCTTCATAGGCTTTACCAGTTCCATATAGAGATTCAGCAGAATTTGGAACACTTTGAAGCACATCACCAAACCCTTGAATAGCATCATCAAATCTTCCATCTTGAACAGCTCTATTTGCGTTATTTCTCTTATTTCTTAGGTTGTTAAGCCTATCAAACTCTGATCTAAACTTCTCGTTTGATTTATCTGCTTCAATTGCAGCTCTAATTTTTTCTCCAGCAAGCTCGATATTTCCTGCCGAAAGAGCTTTTTGAGATTCTTCATATAATGCAACCGCCGAAGTTTGAGCGTATAAAGCAGAACAAGTTAAAAGTACTAATATGAAATTTTTCATTTTGTCACCTTATGTTTATTTCAAATTTTTCTTAATCTAATAATTCTTTTAAAAATAATGTTAAAAAAATATTCGTGCCGAAGGCGGGACTTGAACCCACACAGAGTTGCCTCCACTAGCCCCTCAAGCTAGCGTGTCTACCAATTCCACCACTTCGGCAAAAATTAGTTTGAGGAATCTTCTTCAGGAATCAACTCTCCCGCTGATGGAAGAGAAAATTCTTGTGGGATCATTTCATCAACCTGTCTTGATTCAGCATCTTTTTGCAAAATCGACTCGGATGATGGACTAGACTCTCCACTTAAAGCACCTATAAGCATTGCTAAACCAATAAATGCAATGCCTAAACCTGTTGTTAATTTTGTAATAAAATCATTAGCTCCAGATGATCCTAGCATAGAATTTGCTGTACCGCTCATCATAGAATTCAGTCCTCCTTGTCCAGATTGCATCAAAACAATATTACCTCATTTTATTTAACATATTTTTAAACTTTTCAAAATCTGCGCTAGCACTACCAATTAAAAACCCATCCAACAATGTAATTGATGATAGCTCTTCAACAGAATTTTCGTCAACCGACCCTCCATAAAATAAACGAATGTTAGGCCTATCTTCAACGGAATATAACTCTTTTATTAAATTATTTATATATGAAAGAACATCTTCTATATATTGCTTTGAAGCAACTAATCCAGTTCCAATTGCCCAAACAGGCTCATAGGCTATATCAAGATTTTTTCCTCTTATTTGATCTGGTAAAATAGATAACTGTTTTTTAATTACTTCAAAAGTTTTTTTCTCTTCTTTTTCATCAAGCTTTTCACCAATACATAGAATAGCTGAACCTATTTTATCTAGGCAATTATTAAGTTTCTTCTCAATTAATTCATCATTTTCATTAAAAATAGTTCTTCTTTCAGAGTGACCTACAATACATGAGTCAACTTTGATAGATGTAATAGAGTTTGAACCAGTAACAGCACCAGAGGTTAGCACATCACAATCTTGCATTCCAATTTTTATATTATCAAACTCTTTGGCTAAATCTTGAACAATGCTAATAGCAATATGACTTGGAAAAATCATAATATCAAACTCTGAAAAAAGGTCTTTATTAGCATTAACTTTTAACATGAATTCTCTGGATTCATTGCTATTAAGGTACATTTTCCAGTTTGCAGCAAATATTTTCTTATTCATTTTTTTAACATCTCCAATGCTGGAAGTTTTTTACCAGATAGCATTTCTAAGCATGAACCACCTCCGGTAGATACATGAGAAAACTGTTCAACTAAGCTATCATCATAATTTCTTATAGCAGCTACAGTATCTCCGCCTCCAACAATTGAAGTTAATTGGTTTTCTATGATAGCATCAACAATTCTATTTGTTCCAACTGCAAAATTAGGATTTTCAGCTACCCCTACAGTACCATTCCATAATAAAGTTTGTGACGAAGATATAATATCAGTAAATAGCTTTATTGATTTCTCTCCAATATCCTCACAAATCATATTTTCAGGAATATCTTTAGCATCAGCAACATTAATGTTACCAGACCCAAATGAAACAAGCTCTCCTGTAAAATCTATTGGAAGGATAATATTGGTTCCTTGCAAGTAAAAATGTATTTGCCATAGCACCGCCAATAATAATATTGTCTGCAAGATCTAAAAAATTCTCAATTACAGCAATTTTTGTATCAATTTTTGATCCTCCAATGATTAATGAAAGCGGTTTTGAAGGATTCGAAAGCTTTTCAGAAAGAAATTTCATTTCCTGTTCAATTAGAAGCATGGTCCCTATGAGCAGTTCCAAAAGCATCGTTTATATAAATAGAGCCATGTCTTGCTAGCTGTGAAGCAAAATCTGAATTATTTTCAGTTTCTTCATCATAAAATCTTAAATTTTCCAGTAAATGTATTTCACCATCTTTCAGGTTTTTTGAAACATCGATAGCATCTTCGGATATACAGTCTTCAGAAAATTTTATTGGCATTTCTAATAATTCAGCTAGCTTTTCACCTGAAGGAATAAGAGAATATTTACTATCAACTTTTCCCTTAGGTCTTCCCATATGAGACATTAAGACCACTTTTGCTCCTTGATCTAAGCAATACTTGATGGTAGGAATAGATTTAAGTATTCTATAATCGTCAGTGACTAATTCGTTTTCAACTGGAACATTATAGTCAACTCGAATCAGAACTGTTTTTCCAGATGTCGTATTTGACGACTTAAAATCTATTGTAGAAATCTTACGCAACATGACTGCATAAGATACAAATTAATTTAAACAATTCCTTGGTCAATCATTGAGTCAGCAACTCTTACAAATCCACCGATATTGGCACCATCAACATAGTTAATAAAATCTCCCTTATCGCCGTATTGCACACATGTAGTATGTATTCGCGTCATTATACCCTTAAGAAGATTATCAACTTCTTCGCTACTCAAATGCATTCTTGTGCTATTTTGACTCATCTCAATTCCAGAAACTGCAACTCCGCCAGCATTAGCTGCTTTACCTGGGCCAAACAATATTTTCTCTTTAATAAAATGCTCTACTGCTTCAGTTGTAGAAGGCATATTTGCTCCTTCAGCAACAACAAAACATCCATTTTCAGTTAAAGCTTTTGCATCATCTTCATTTAATTCATTTTGCGTTGCACAAGGTAAAGCAATATCACATTTCACTTCCCAAGGAGTTTTTCCTTCGATAAAATCAACATTATACTTTTTAGCATATTCTGAAATTCTTGCTGAGCTATTCTCTTTCAATTTCTTTACAAATTCAAGTTTTTCTGAAGTAATACCTTCAGGATCATATATATAACCTGAAGAATCTGATAAAGTAACAGGCTTTGCTCCAAGTTGAATTAATTTTTCACAAGCAAATTGTGCAACATTTCCAGAACCTGAAATAGTGGCAACTTTACCAGAGATGGATTCATTTCTTGTTTTAAGCATCTCTTCAACAAAGTATACTGTACCATATCCAGTTGCTTCAGGACGAATTAAGCTTCCTCCCCAATCAGTCTTCTTTCCAGTCAAAACCCCTGTGAATTCATTTTTAATTCTTTTGTATTGACCAAACATAAAACCAATTTCTCTTCCGCCTACTCCGATATCTCCGGCTGGAACATCGGTATTATGTCCTATATGTCTTGACAACTCAGTCATAAAAGATTGACAGAACTTCATGATTTCGTTATCTGATTTTCCTTTAGGATCAAAATCTGAACCACCTTTACCACCACCCAAATTTAGTCCAGTAAGACTGTTTTTAAAAATCTGTTCAAAAGCTAGGAACTTTAGAACACCCAGATTTACTTTAGGGTGAAATCTTAAACCGCCTTTATATGGTCCTATTGCAGAATTAAATTGTATTCTATAACCTAAATTAACATGAACTCTTCCATTATCATCCAACCAAGGCACTCTAAATATTATCACTCTTTCTGGCGTAATAATTCTATCTAAAATATTACCATCTAAATAATCCTGACTTTGTTGAACAGTATCCCAAATAGAGCCAATCACCTCTTCAACAGCTTGTAGAAATTCTTTTTCATTCGAAAATTTTGAATGGACGTTGTCTAAAAAATCTTGTTTTGATTTGTAATTCATCGAGCTAGTTATCTCCATTTTAATTCGTCAATGAATGAAATTACAAAACATTAAAAAAAAGCAAAGAGTTTTTTAAAAAAATTAAAAAATAAAATAATTTAGACATTTAATTCTGTGTGATATAACTTTAGCCGTTTATGGCGGAGTAGCTCAGTTGGTTAGAGCAGCGGAATCATAATCCGAAGGTCGGGAGTTCAAATCTCTCCTCCGCTACAAAAGCATCGATTAATTCAATCTCCTCTTTTGTAAGCACTAATTTGTAATATTCATTACTATATTTTTTATTGTAATTACTGTCATGTTGTATACTTTCATCTGGAATGTGAATCTGAGTACTTTTTCCCTTATTTAAAGATTGTGAAAGTTGAATTATTTCATCAGAAACCTCCAATTCAAGCCATTTCAATACATTTGTAATTTCTTCAATAGGATCAGTAGAAAATTCTTGTTGTGAAAAAAAATATAAGTTTTTGTTTGGATTTATATTGTTTATATAATGATAAAACAATTCATAAAATTGTATTGCTCCTATCACATTGCTTGATATTTTATCACTAGCTTTAAACCTGTAAGATTTTATGCTGTTTGGTGGAAAAAAATTTATTAAGTCTTCAAATTCTTTGAAGTCCCACTTCATTCTTTTGAAACTAGCAGCTAAAGGCAGCAAAGGTCTGTAACAAATAATTACTTTATGATTTAAACATAGTTCTTTTGAACTAAATAATAAAAATGGATCTTTTATCAGTAATTGATCAGTACTTGAACTTTTTTTAGCCTTGAAATAGGATAAAGAACTTTCATTACCAAAAAAAGTTTTAAAAATTATTTTTGCAAAACCATCATGCTTTAAATATCCTTTTTTAAAACTAGATTTAAATTGTAAAAGATTATTAAAGATCGATTGGAATTCTTTAACAGGAATATTCTTGCCAGGATAAAGGTAATTGAATTGAACATCAATTATGCCCTGGTTCGCGTTAAATGGCTCATAAATCATCGAAATACCTTTAATAGATGATAGTACACTACCCAGGGCAGTTGTTCCTGATCTAGGTATACCAGAAATGATTATTGGTTTTTTGATATTTTTCATATTTTTAGCATAATGTTATCATCTAAAAATAAAGAAAAAATATATATAAAATGTATCGAAAGTCTTAAAAGCACATCTGAAAGTAATAAGCTTAAATTTATCTCAAAATTACTTTTTGAATCATTTGATAATTGGATTTTTTGTGGTTTTTATTTTCAAGAAAATAATAAACTATTTGTATCAGAATATAGTGCAAACAAAATACCTTGTAGTCCTATTGAATTTAATGGTGTATGTGGTACTGCAATTTTAAAAAATAAAATTTTAAATATTGAAGATGTAAATAATTTTCAAGGTCACATTGTATGTGATAATGATAGCAAATCAGAGCTTTGTATTCCCTTTGATATTGACGGTATAAAATATGTTTTGGATGTTGATTCAAACATATACAATGCTTTTTGTGAAATTGATGAGAAATACTTAGTAAAAATTATTAAAGAATTTTAATTATTCTTTAACTTCTTCTTCAACCGTAGAGTCTTCAGTAACATCTACTACTTCTTCAGTATCAAAATTAAATTTGTCTACGAATTCAATTAAAGATATTTTAGCAGCATCATTTACTCTTGATCCAAGCTTAATAATTCTAGTATAACCTCCAGGTCTATCGGTATAGCTTGGAGCAATTACATCAAAAAGAGTCTTAACTGCATCATCATTGTGGATTTTTTTCAAAACTTCACGCCTATTATGAACAGTATGATTTTTAGCTTTTGTAATCATTGGTTCAATAAATTTTCTTAACTCTAGAGCTTTTTGGTGCGTTGTCTTAATGCGTTTGTGTTCAATTAATGAACTAGCAAGGTTAGACATCATAGCTTTTCTATGTGCAGATAATTTACCAAACTTTCTTGATGATATTCTTTTTCTCATTATGCTTCGTCTTCAGTGTAAGGACTAGTATCCATTCCGAATTTTAATCCCATTGTTTCAAGTTTTTCAATAAGCTCGTTTAATGACTTTCTTCCGAAATTCTTATACTCAAGCATTTCAGCTTCATCCTTATCAACAAGCTCACCAATTAAAGTAATTCCTGCTGCTTCAAGACAATTATGACTTCTTACTGAAAGTTCCATTTCATCAATAGATGATTCTAGAAGCTTACGAATTTGTAGAATTTCTTCACTTACAGGTTTATCTATTTCAAGAATTGATGGATTGCTTATTGAATTAATAATATTATAATGCTCTGATAAAACAGATGAACAATAACTTACTGCATCAATCGGAGTAATTGATCCATCTGTTGTTACATTTAATGAAAGCATTTCTGTGTCTTCTTTTGCTCCTGGAAGCGGAGAAACATTAAAAGAAACTTTTGTCACTGGATTAAAAATACTATCAATAGGTATCATGCCAACTGGGGAGTTATTTAATTTGTTCTCCTCGCTTGATTTATAACCCTTTCCAATTCCAAGTCTCAATTCAACTTCAAGTGTTGTACCTTTAGCAATATCTGTAATATGATGATCTGGATTTAAAATAGTGAAATCATCGCTAACAGCCTGAATATCTGCAGCTGTAAAAGCATTAGGACCTTTAACTTTTAAAAATATTGGTTCGACTTTACTTTCAAACAAATGAAAACGTACGCCTTTAAAATTCATTATAATATCAGCAACGTCCTCTGTTACCCCGTCAATAGTGGAAAATTCATGATGAGCACCTTCAATTTTAACATTAGTAATTGCAGCGCCAGGTACAGCTGTAAGAAGAGCTCTTCTTAAGGAATTACCGATAGTAATTCCATAACCTCTATCTAAAGGTTTAATAGTAAAATTACTTGAATTATCTTCAGTAACTTTATGTGAAATTTTAAATTTTAAATCGTTACTCATGTTTCTTCCTTTATCTTGAATAGTATTCAACAACTAATTGTTCGTTCAAAGTTAAATCAATCTCATCTCGTTCAGGAAAACTAACAAATGTTCCTTCCATTTTAGCCTTATCGACAGATAACCATGAAATGTTTAGATCGCCTTTAACCATTTTAATTGCATTTAAAATAATATCTAATTTTTTGCTCTTATCTCTAACTGTAACTGAATCGCCAGGCTTTAATCTATATGAAGCGATATTAACTTTTTTGTTATTTACTAAAAAATGACCATGACTAACTAACTGTCTTGCAGCTGGTCTAGTCGGTGCAAAACCTAACTTATAAATCACATTATCCAATCTAGATTCAAGCATAACAAGAAGATTAAGTCCAGTTTCACCTTTCATTTGAGAAGCTTTTTCAAAATAGTTTCTAAACTGTTTTTCAAGCATTCCATAAGTGAACTTAATTTTTTGCTTTTCTTGTAACTGAACAGAATATGTAGAGAATCTTTTACCAGATTTACCATGTTGTCCTGGACCATACCCTTTTTTTGATAACAATCTATCAAACTTAGGATTTCCAAAAATATTTACTCCAAGTTTTCTAACTAACTTACCTTTAGGTGTATTTAATTTTGCCATTCTTTATACTCTTCTCTGTTTTTTAGGTCTACATCCGTTATGAGGTAATGGTGTCACATCAGAAATTGATGTAACTTGCAACCCTGCAGCAGATAAAGCTCTAATAGCTGATTCTCTTCCTGCACCAGGTCCTTTAACTCTTACGGCTACAGTGGTCATACCCATACTTACTACTTCACTTGCGACTTTCTCTGAAGCAACAGTTGCTGCATAGGCAGTATTTTTTCTAGAACCCTTAAAGCCTGCTTTTCCAGCTGTTGCCCAAGCAACAACATTACCAAATTCATCTGAAACTGTAATATTAGTGTTATTGAATGTTGCTTTAATATGCACAATACCGTTTGAATTAATTTTTTTCTTTTTCTTATTAGATCTAGTCTGCGTAGCCATATTATACTGCCTTCTTACCTAATGAAATCGTTTGTCTTTTCTTACTTCTTCTTGTACGAGAATTGGTTTTAGTTCTTTGACCTCGAACTGGCAGAGATTTTCTATGTCTAACACCTCTGTAGCTACCAATATCTTGTAATCTTTTAACATTTTTTAAATTTTCACTTCTAAGCTCACCCTCAATAAGGAGCTTTAAGTCTACTATAACTTTTCTGATTTCATCTTCTTGTTTTGATGACAAATCAGTAACACGTGTATTCGGATCAACTTTAGCTTGCTCACAAATATCAAGGGCAGTCTTAAGACCAATTCCATGCACATATCTTAAAGAATATGCTACTTTTTTATCTTTTGGTATATCTACACCTGCAATTCTAGCCATTATCCTTGCCTCTGCTTAAATCTAGGGTTTTTCTTATTAATTACGTAAATACGTCCTTTTCTACGGACGATAATACAATCTCTACTTCTTTTCTTTACTGAAGCTCTTACTTTCATAATTATTGCCTAAATGTTATTCTTCCTCTACTTAAATCATAAGGGGATAGTTGTAAATCAACTTTATCTCCAGGAAGCATTTTAATAAAGTGCATTCTCATTTTGCCGCTTACGTGGGCTAAAACTTCATGCTCTTTTCCTCCAAGATTTATGGTTACCCTAAATCTTGCTCCAGGTAAAGCTTCCTTAATAGTGCCTTCTACTTCTATAGATTCTTGTTTTGCCATTTTTTATTATGTTAAAATTCTGGGTTGAAACTTAGTGATAAGAATTGAATGTTCAAAGTGTGCACTTGCACTGCCATCTTCCGTCCTAATTGTCCATCCATCGCTATCAGTTTTAATATGTCTAGTACCTACATTTACCATAGGTTCAATAGCTAAACACATTCCTTCTTTCAATTCAACATTTAAATCTGAAGTTACAGGGTTGGAAAAATTTGGAACTTGAGGCTTAATATGTAATTGCCTACCAATACCGTGACCAACCAACTCTCTAACAATTGAAAAACCTTCGGATTCAACATATTTTTGTATTGAATTGCTTATATCAAATATTTTATTTCCAATAACAGCATTTTTAATCCCAATTTCTAATGCTTTTTTTGTTACATCTAACAATCTTTGCTTTTCTTCAGAAATTTTACCAACAGCTATCGTTCTTGCTGAATCACTATAAAAATCATTTTTAATTACCCCACAATCAATACTTACAATTTGCCCTTCAACAAGTACTACATCTTTTGGGATTCCATGAACGATCTCATCATCAATGGATACAGTTAGAGTAGCTGGAAATCCATCATAGCCTTTAAACGCAGGTTTGGCATTACATGAACTAATGAAATTTTCAGCTATTTTATCTAATTCCAAAACTGATTGACCAGGGAAAATACTTTTCTCTACCAAATCAAGAGTGTCTGAAAGAATCTGACAGCTTTCAGATATAGCATTAACTTCCATATGATTATTAATATCAACCACGTCTACTTCTTACCTTTCCTTTAGTTAAAAAACCATCATAATGCCTTGATAATAAATGAGACTCTATCTGGCTTAAAGTATCTAATCCAACACCAACTACAATAAGCAAGCTTGTTCCACCAAAAAATGATGCATAAGCATAATCTAATCCAGCAAATTGCTGAAGGAAGTATGGCATAAGAGCTATAAAACCTAAGAAACATGCGCCTGGTAGTGTAACTCTGGTTAAAATATTTTCAATAAACTCTGCAGTCTTTTTTCCTGGTTTAACACCAGGGATAAAACCACCCTGTTGTTTTAGGGTCGATGATACTTGATTTGGATCGAATTGTAATGCAGTATAAAAATAGGTGAAAAATATAATCAACAATGCAAACATCGTATTAGAAAACCAGTGGTCCATAGCAAATAAAGAGATAAAGTTTGATTGAGTTGCATCCTGTCCAAAAAACGTTGCAATAGTACCTGGAATTAAAATTATGGATTGAGCAAAAATAATTGGAATTACTCCAGCGGTATTAATTTTTAAAGGTAAGTAAGTATTCTGACCTCCATATACTTTACGACCTACAATTCTTCTTGCGTACTGAACAGGAACTTTTCGTACACCTTGTTGAACCAATATAATCGTCATCACTAAAAAGAAGAATAGAAGCATTAAAAATAATTCAGAAAGAATTCCTCTGACGCCTTGTTGAAAATATGAAATCTCAGAAATTACTACATTTGGAAATCCAGCGATAATACCGACCATGATAATTAAAGAAATACCGTTTCCAATTCCGTGTTCGGTAATTTTTTCGCCAAGCCATAATAAAAGCATAGTACCAGTAGTAATACTTACTACAGCAGTAAATCTAAAAAGAAAACCTGGATCTAAAACAATACCGTAACTTTCAAGTAATAAGGCGATAAAAATAGATTGAACAAAGGCTAACACTACAGTTCCATATCTTGTTATTTGAGTAATTTTTGCTCTTCCACTCTCCCCTTCCATAGCTAATCTTTGAAAATAAGGAAGTGTAGTCTGTAAAATTTGGATAACAATAGAAACAGAAATATAAGGCATAATTCCTAAACCAAAAATTGCAGCTTGACCAAATGCTCCACCAGTAAACAAGTTGAATAAGCCAAAAAATGTATCATTTAAAGATTCCATTGTTTGTCTTAGTGCGTCCGGATTAATACCTGGAATTGGCACCTGAGAACCAAGTCTTACAATTACTAAAATGCCTAAGGTAAATAAAATTTTTCTCCTTAGCTCTGGTATTGCAAAAATATTTCTTATTTTTTCAATCACAGAGTGGTAGCCTTTCCTCCAGCATCCTCAATTTTTTTTGCTGCAGAATCGCTGAATGAAGATGCGGTAACATTAACCGCTTTATCAATGGATCCATTTCCTAAAACTTTCACTGGTGCAAAACTAGAAGAAATAAGTCCATTTTTTGACATTACTTCAGCATCAACATTCTTCACTTTAAGTTTGGAAATTTGTGAAAGGTTAACTATTTCAAATGTTTTTGCAAAATTAGAATTATTAAATCCTCTCATTGGTACTCTTCTATGTAAAGGCATCTGACCACCTTCAAACCAGAAACGGTATTTGTGACCACTCCTCTGACCGGCGCCTTTATGACCTCTTCCAGCAGTGGTTCCTAAACCAGAACCATGACCTCTTCCAACTCTTTTAGATTTTTTGAGTGCATTTGTTGGTTTGACTAGTTTCATACTTCTTCTACCCTTACTAAATAATCAATTTTCTTAATCATACCCACTATAGCGTCATTTGCTTCTAGAATAACTGATTTATTCATTTTAGTGAGCCCTAATGCATCAAGCGTAGCTTTGGCTTTTCTTGAATATCCAATTCTACTTTTGATTTGTGTTATTTTTAATTGTTTTTTAGCCATTTTTAAATCTCAAAAAGTGTTTTAGGTGTTTTTCCTCTTTTCTTTGCTACAACTCTGACATCCTGTAAGCTAGTTAATGCATTCATGACAGCTTTTGCAACGTTCATGGCATTGTTAGATCCCAATACTTTTGAATAAATATTATTAATTCCAACTTGCTCCATAATTAATCTTACCGCAGAACCGGCAATGATACCTGTACCATAGGGAGCAGGCTTTAGTAAAACTCTACTAGCGCCATGCTTCCCAATTATTTCATGAGGGATAGTATAATTTATTACTGGGACTTTAACTAAATTCTGTCTAGCATTTTCTTTAGCCTTATTTATTGAGACAATAACCTCGTTAGCTTTTCCAGAACCAATACCAACATACGATTTACCGTCACCAATGGCTACAAGAGTAGAAAAACTAAACCTTTTTCCACGTGAATTAACCTTAGCTACTCTATTAATTCTAATAACTGATTCTTCTTTTAAATCAAGTTCTGAAAAATTTATCATACTCATTTATGCTCCATCTTAAAATTTAAGACCACCTTCTCTAGCTGCATCAGCTAAAGATTTAACTCTTCCGTGGTATCTAAATCCATTTCTATCGAAATAAATTTTATTAATCTTTTTTCCTTTTACTCTTTTGGAAAGAGAAGTTCCAACAAGTGCTGCAAGTTCAGTTTTAGTCACTTTTTTCTTTGAAAACTCTTTCTCTTTTGAAGAAGCAGAAACAATAGTCTTTTGATTGAAATCATCAATGATTTGTGCTTCAATGTGATTAGTACTCTTAAAAATACATAATCTCATTTCATCTTTATTAGCAAAAGCTTTTTTTGATCTTTTTCTTCTTCTTAAATATTGTTCTTTTTTAAGTTTTAAAGCTCTCATTATTCGCCCCCTCCAACTGTTTTACCTTGTTTTGAACGAACATATTCATCTTTATATCTAATACCTTTTCCTTTGTATGGCTCAGGCTTCTTTAAAGATCTAATCTTAGCAGCAACTTGACCGACCAACTGTTTATCAGCGCCTTTAATTTCAAGCGAGGTTTTGTTAGCTACTGCTTCAATACCCTCCGGTAAATCAAATGCAATATCATGTGAAAAACCTAACTGAAATATTAACCTATTGCTCTGAGACTTGACATTGAAACCAACTCCAATAATTTCAAGATGTTTGGAAAAACCATTTGTGACACCTTCAATAGCATTAGAAATTAACTGTCTTGTAGTGCCATGCATAGACCTTGCAACTTTATCCTCCGAATTTCTTGAAAGATTCATGACTTTATCATCAATGTTGACTGAAACTTCGTCACATAAATTTACCAAAAGACTTCCATTAGGACCTTTAACCATTAACTGGCTTTCTTTATTTTCTAAAGAAACGCCATCAGGAATATTAATTAATCTATTTCCGACTCTTGACATACTACCAAACGTTGCAGAGCAACTCTCCTCCAACTTTTAATTCTCTGGCTACCTTATTACTTACTACTCCTTTAGGAGTTGACAAAACACTGATTCCCAAACCATTTAATACTCTTGGAATTTCAGAACATGCAACATACACTCTTTTTCCAGGTTTGCTAATTTTTTCAATTGTTGTAATAGCAGGAGCATTTTCATTATATCTGAGATATAGTCTTATATCTTCTTTACTATCTTCTTTATCAACAAAAACAAAGTTATCTATATAACCTTCTTCTTTGAGAACAAGAGATAGTCTTTTCTTTAAAGTAGATGAAGGTACATCAACCCATCTCTTTTTTGCAGCATAACCATTTCTGATTCTAGTACAAAAATCTGCTATTGGATCTGTCATTGACATATATTTCTCCTACCAACTTGCCTTTGTTACACCCGGTAATTCACCTTTAAGTGCAAGCTCTCTAAATGTTATTCTTGATAATCCAAATTTTCTCATATATCCTTTTGGTCTTCCTGATACAGCACAACGATTTGTTAATCTTGAAGCACTAGAAGATCTAGGAAGTTTTTGCATTTTAATAATAGCTTTCTCTTTCTCTTCGTCCGATACATTTGGATTTTTAATTATCGCTCTTAATTCTTTTCTTAATTCAAAATGTCTTTGAACTTTTTTCTGTAAATGAAACTCTCTAACAATTTTTGATTTTTTAGCCATCCTGTTCCTCAATATTGTTTACAACATTTTTTTCCCTAATAGGTAAACCCATCGCTCTCAACAGTTCATAACAAATATCATCATTTGAAGATGAAGTTGTAATAATTACATCCATGCCTCTAATTGAATCAACTTTATCATAATCTATTTCAGCAAAAACAACTTGCTCTTTAATACCAAAACTATAATTACCCATACCATCAAAAGACTTGAAAGATAAACCTCTAAAATCTCTAGTTCTGGGTAATGCAACTGCACACAGTCTTTCTAAAAACTCATACATAAAGTCTTTTCTAAGAGTAACTTTACAACCAACAGGGAAACCTCTTCTGACCTTAAAGTTAGAAATATCCTTTTTGGCAGTAGTAACAACAGGCTTTTGACCAGTTATTAACATCAGCTCTTCTAAGGCAGACTGCAATGCCTTTTTATTGTCTTTTGCATTACCAATACCAATATTTAACGTAATCTTTTCAATTTTTGGAACTTGCATAATGCTAGTGAATTCAAACTTTTTCATTAAATGAGGTCTGACTTCATCTAAATATTTTTTCTTGTAATTTGGAATATTCATTATTTATCCTAATTCTTTGCCACTTCTCTTTGAAACTCTAACTTTAGATTTATCATCAAGAATTTTATAACCAATTCTTGAAGCATCATCACCTTCCAAAGCCATCAAGTTAGAAACATGTAACGATCTTTCTCTTTCTGAAAAGCCTCCTTGTGGATTTTCTTGAGTTGGACGTACTGCTCTTTTTGTCAATGCAACACCTTCAACAATTGCTCGTTGAGAGTAAGGAATTACTTTTAGCACTTTTCCTGTCATACCTTTAAAGTTTCCAGAAACAACTTTAACCATCATATCTTTTTTAATTTTCATTTATAATACCTCTGGGGCCATTGAAATAATTTTCATATACCCGCCTTCTCTTAATTCTCTTGCTACAGGACCAAAAATTCTTGTTCCTTTTGGCTCATTCTGAGCATTTAATATTACTGCAGCATTATCATCAAATCTAATGTAAGAACCGTCTCTTCTTCTGACTTCTTTTTTCACTCGAACAACAACAGCTCTAGCAACTTCACCCTTTTTAACCATACCTCCAGGAGTCGATGATTTGACAGATACAACTATAATATCTCCAATGCTTGCATATCTTTTCTTTGAACCACCCAGTACTTTGAAGCATTGTACAACTTTAGCTCCAGAATTATCTGCTACTTTTAATCTTGTTTCCTGTTGAATCATTATTTTTTGCTACCGCTAATAAGCTTAGAAGCTCTCCATCTTTTTGTCTTGCTCAAAGGTTTAGAAGCAACTATTTGAACGGTGTCTCCGACATTAAATGCATTCTTTTCATCATGAGCATAGTATTTTTTAGATCTTTTCATATATTTCTTATAAAGCTTGTGCTTCACAAGTCTTTCAACGCTCACTACAACAGTTTTATCCATTGCATTTGAAATAACTTTTCCTACCATTCTTTGAGCATTTCTATCCATTAATTATTTTCTCCATTTAAAGATAATTCTTTTAATATAGTATTAATCTTAGCATTCTCTTTTTTCATTTCAGAAATAAGCTTGTAATCTTCTAATTGTTGAATAGATTTTTGGAAACGATACTTTTGTAAACTTTCCATATTATCAATCAATCTTGATTTCAAGTCATTTTCAGACAATTTTCTAAGATCTTCAATTTTCATCTAAACCTCTTCTAGATACTAATTTTGTTTTTATTGCTAGCTTATTTCCAGCAATTCTAAAAGCTTCTTGAGCCAATTCTTTTGATATTCCTTCAACTTCAAATAAAATTCTTCCTGGTCTGACATTAGCTACCCAATATTCAGGAGAACCTTTACCTTTACCCATTCTTGTTTCAAGAGGTTTCTTTGTAATAGGTTTATCTGGAAAAATTCTAATCCACATCTTTCCTACTTTTCTTACCCTTCTAGATATAGAAATTCTTGTTGCTTCTATTTGTCTAGCAGTAATCCATCCTGACTCCATTGCTTTCATGCCATAACTACCAAAGTTTACCTCAGTACCGCCTTTAGCCATGCCTTTACGATTTCCTCTGTGGACTTTTCTGTATTTAATCTTTTTTGGTTCTAACATTATTTCTTAGCCTTTGTAAATCCGTTACAAATCCAAACTTTTATTCCAATAATACCATAAGTAGTATGAGCTTCAACAAGTGCATAATCTATATCGGCTCTCAAAGTATGAAGCGGTACTCTTCCCTCCATAAATCTTTCAGATCTTGCAATTTCAACACCACCTAGTCTACCAGAGACATTAATTCTTATTCCTTCAGCGCCCATTCTCATAGTTGATTGCATAGTTTTATTTAAAACTCTTCTGTAAGGCATTTTTTTAATCAACTGAGCAGCGATATTTTGGCCAACCAATTCAGCATTTAGTTCTGGACGTTTTACTTCGTTAATATTTAGATGTATATCTTCTGTATTACATAGCTTAGCAACTTCTTTTTTCAATCTAGCAACTTCTTCACCACCTCTACCAATTACAATACCTGGTCTAGCAGTATGAATCGTAACAGTAATTGCTTGAGAAGTTCTTTCAATATTTACCGAAGCAACTGAAGCGTCTTGCAGTCTTTTCTTCAAATACTTTCTTAACTTAATATCTTGAGCTAAATCAGTAGCATAGGCATTCTTCTTTGGAAACCAATTGGAAGTCCAATTTTTATTAACTTCTAATCTAAGTCCTTTTGGATGTGTCTTTTGTCCCATCTTTTTATCCTATAACAATTTTTAAGTGACTGGTTCTCTTCTTTATTCTGTTTGCACGCCCTTGCGCTCTTGCTCTAAATCTTTTTAATGCTGGGCCTTCATCAACAGTAATAGTTTTTACATTGACTGAATTCATATCAAGATTAAAATCTTCGTTATTATCAGCATTAGCAATGGCTGAAGATAAAGTTTTTAAAATAATAACTGCACCTTTTTCATCCATATGACTTAAAGAGTTAAGAGCTTTATTTACGTTTAAACCTCTAACTAAATCAGCTACCTTTCTCAATTTTTTTGGAGAAATTCTAACACTATTTGCTTTTGATACAATTTCCATCATTATTTGTTTTTTCTATCTCCAGAATGCATTCTAAATGTTCTAGTTGGAGAAAATTCACCTAGTTTATGACCTACCATATTTTCAGTAATGAAAACTGGAATAAACTTATTTCCATTATGAACCGCAAACGTATGGCCAACAAAATCTGGAAGAATAATTGAGTTTCTAGCCCAAGTCTTAATAACAGACTTTTTTGAAGATTCTTCCATTTTATGAACCTTTTTTAATAGTTTCATATCAATATGAGGACCTTTTCTAATGGATCTAGCCATTAATCATTTCTCCTTTTAATAATTAAAGCATTTGATTTTTTATTCTTTTTACGGGTTTTTAAACCTTTTGTTTGCTTACCCCATGGTGAAACAGGATGTCTACCTCCAGAACTTTTACCTTCACCACCACCCATTGGATGATCAACTGGATTCATCGCTACACCTCTAACTTTTGGTCGTCTTCCAAGCCATCTTGATCTTCCAGCTTTTCCTGAACGAACCAACTCGTGTTGTTTATTTCCTACAACACCTACAGTTGCTAAACATTTTTCAGGTACCATTCTAACTTCTCCTGATGGCATTTTAAGAGTAACATAATTGTTGTCATGAGCCATAACTTGAACATATGCGCCTGCGCTTCTAGCCATCTGGGCTCCTTTTCCAGGAATCATTTCAATATTATGAACAAATTGTCCAGATGGAATATTTTTTAACTGCATAGCATTTCCAGTTTTTAGCTCAGCCTTTTCGCTGGAAATAATTTTATCTCCGACTTTTAAACCATCAGGCTGAATAATATATCTTTGTTCACCATCGATATAATGAATTAGGGCAATAAATGCACTTCTATTTGGATCATATTCAATTGTTGATACTTTGCCCTCAATATCAAATTTATTTCTTTTGAAATCGATGATTCTATAGCTTCTTTTATGTCCACCACCTCTTCTTCTAGAAGTGATACGACCTTTATTATTTCTACCACCAGTTTTCTTAAGTTTTCTTACTAAGGATTTCTCTGGTTTATCAGTTGTAATTTCTGAAAAATCTTGTCTAGTAGTAAATCTAGATGCTGGCGTAATTGGTTTTAGTTGTTTTATAGCCATTTATAATACCTATACACTAAATAAGTCTATGTTATAACCATCTATTAATGTAACAATGGCTCTTTTTTTACTCTTAGCAAATCCATCAGTTCTTATAGTTCGACCATTACTTTTAACTGTCATTTGCTTTGCTTTACCTTTTCTGTTAGAGATTGCAACCTTAGAAACTTTTACATTAAATTTTTCTTCAACAGCTTTTTTAACATCAATCTTATTGATATCAGAAGGTATTTCAAAAGCGTATTTATTTTCCGTTTCTTGTAAGGCTGTCATCTTTTCAGTAACAATAGGTCTAATCAAAATCTTTGAAAAATGCTTCATTAGTTTTTACCTCCAAATCTATTTGAAAGATCCTCTAGTCCAGATACATCAACAAGTATTAACTCATTATCAAATAAATCTTTAACTGAACAAGAATTAGCTTTAACTAATGAAACATAAGGTACATTTCTTGATGCTAGAGATAGATTATCGTCAATTACTGAAGAGACAATTGTTAACTTTCTACCATCAAGATTATTTTTTCTTAAAAAAGATATAAATTCTTTGGTTTTAGGTTGATTAGGAAATGATTCAACCACTTTTAATGAATCATTTTTAACCTTATCAGACAATATGCATTTAAAAGCAAGCTGCTTAGTTTTAGCATTAACTTTTTTAAAATAATATTTAGGGCTTGGACCAAAAATAACACCTCCGCCTCTATTCAATGGAGATCTGCTAGTTCCTTGTCTAGCGTTACCAGTACCTTTCTGTCTAAAAGGCTTTTTACCTCCACCAGAAACCAAAGATCTGTTTTTAGATGAACTCGTTCCTTGTCTAGCATTATTCATTTCTGCAACAACAGACTGATAAACTGCTTGCGAGTTCATTTCAACTTTGAAAACATTGTCTTTCAAAGTAAAATCTTTACTGGTATCTATTGATTTAATTTTCATTTTTTAAACAAAAATACTGGTGAGTTATTTGCACCAGGAATTGCTCCCTTAATAAATAATAAATTATTTTTATTGTCTATATCTACTATTTCTAAATTTTTAACTGTTACATTATCTGATCCCATTCTGCCGGCCATTCTCATTCCTTTAAAAACTCTTGAAGGCCATGATGCTTGACCAATAGAACCTGGAGCTCTTTCAGTGTGCTTATTACCATGAGTCGCATCTTGTCTTGCAAAATTGTGTCTTTTAATAGTTCCTGCAAAACCTTTACCTTTTGATTTAGCTCTTACGTCAATTATTTCGCCAACATTAAAAATTGAAGCATCAAACTGTTGTCCAAGCTTATATTCAAAATCTTCTATAGACTTAAACTCTGCTAAAACTTTAGCTGTTTCTAATCCAGCCTTAGACAAATGACCTGTTGTAGGTTTATTAGTATTGTTTTTTGACTTTTGACCATACGCTAATTGAACTGCGTTATAACCGTTATCTTTTTCTTCTTTAATTTGAGAAACAGTACAAGGACCAGCTTCGACAAGCGTGACAGGTATAACATGGCCATTTTCATTAAAAATTTGGGTCATTTTAACTTTTTTACCAATTAAGCCGTACATTTTATCTACTTATCCTCTAATCTCAATGTCTACACCTGATGGAAGATCTAATTTCATCAATGACTCCACAGTCTTAGGTGTTGAATTAACAATATCTACTACTCTTTTATGAACTTTTGTTTGAAACTGCTCTCTAGATTTTTTATCAATAAAAGGTGATCTTAAAACAGTATATACAGTTCTTTTAGTTGGCAAAGGAATTGGTCCTGAAATAATAGCTCCAGTTGACTTTGCAGTTCTAATAATTTTTTCAGCTGACTTATCGAGCAACTTATGATCGTAAGCTTTTAATGAAATTCTAATTAAATCTTTAGCCATGATTAATTACTCTCCGTCCTTTGCTTCAGTTTTCATCAATTTTTCTGTAATTGAAGCAGGTACTTTTGCATATTCACTAAAGTCCATATGAAAATTTGCTCTACCCTGTGAAAGAGATCTTAGATCAGTTGCATATCCAAACATTTCACTCAAAGGAACTGCGGCCTTAATCTGCTGATTAGTACCTTGCTGCTCCATTGACTCAACTTTACCTCTTCTAGAGTTAATATCGCCAATAACATCACCTAAATAGTCATCTGGCGTAGTTGCCTCTACAGCCATAATTGGCTCCATCAATACAGGATTAGCAGACTTGCAAGCCTTTGCTATTGCTCTTGAGCCAGCAACTTTGAATGCAATTTCAGAAGAATCAACATCATGATATGAACCAAACACTAATTCAACTTCAACATCAGGGATTGGATAACCGTACAAGACACCATTTTTTAACTGTTCTTGGATACCTGCGTCGACTGCTGGAATGTATTCTCTAGGAATTACACCACCAACGATACTATTAATAAACTTGTACCCTTCACCTTGTGCAGTTGGTTTTACATTAATTACTACATGGCCATATTGCCCTCTACCACCAGATTGTCGAACAAATTTTTCGTCAATTTTATCAACCGGTTTTTGAATTGCTTCCCTGAATGATACTTGCGGCTTACCAACATTGGCATTTACATTAAATTCTCTTTTCAAGCGATCAATAATAATTTCTAGATGAACCTCGCCCATACCTGAAATAACAGTCTGACCAGTTTCATTGTCAACTTTTACTTTAAAGGTTGGGTCCTCTTCACTTAATTTATTCATTCCTTTTGCTAGCTGATCTTGGTCGCCTTTTGAAACAGGTTCTATTGATACAGAAACAACAGGATCAGGAAACTCCATGGATTCTAAAGTAACATCGCCTTTTTCTGATAAGGTATGTCCAGTTCTAACATCTTTTAATCCGATAACAGCAACAATCTCTCCTGCTTTAGCTTCATCTAACTCTTCTCTTTTATTAGCGTGCATCTGGAGAATTCTTGAAACTCTTTGTTTTTCGCCAGTATTTGAATCAATACAGAAAGAACCTTTTTTCAAAGAACCAGAATATACTCTGATATAAGTTAATTTTCCTACAAATGGGTCAGTTGCAATTTTAAATGCGAGAGCAGTGAATGAACCGTCAACAGAATTTTTAACTTCTATACTATTGTCAGGATTATCAACAGATGATCCTTGTATGCTTCCTACATCTGTTGGAGACGGAAGAAAGTCAATAACCGCATCTAATACTCTTTGTACACCTTTGTTTTTAAATGCCGATCCGCATAAAGTTGGAACAAAAGCACTCTCCAGACATCCTTTTTTCAAAGCGCTTTTAACCTCATCAGGAGATATTTCTTCCCCCTCTAAATATTTTTCCATTAACGTATCATCAAAACTTGCAACTTCTTCAACTAAAAAGTTTCTCCATTTATCAGCATCAGCTTTTAATTCGTCTGGAATATCAATGAATTCAAATTCAGCACCTTGAGAGCTTTCATTATACTGAATAGCTTTCATATTAGTTAAATCTATAATTCCTCTAAAATCTTCACCTGCTCCAATAGGAAGTGCAATTGGTAATGGCTTAGCACCAAGTCTTTTTTTCATGGTATCAATAGCATTGTAAAAATCTGCGCCAACTCTATCCATTTTATTAATAAATGCTATTCGGGGAACATCGTATTTTGTTGCTTGACGCCAAACAGTTTCACTTTGTGGCTCTACACCAGCAACTGCACAAAATACCGCTACAGCTCCGTCCAGCACCCTAAGAGACCTTTCTACTTCCATTGTAAAATCAACGTGACCAGGTGTATCAATTAAATTAACTCTATTTTTATTCCAGTAAAAAGTTGTGGCAGCGGATGTAATAGTAATACCTCTTTCTTGCTCCTGCTCCATCCAATCCATTGTAGCTGCTCCGTCGTGAACCTCACCAATTTTATGAGTTTTACCTGCATAATAGAGCATTCTTTCTGTTAAAGTGGTTTTTCCAGCATCAACATGAGCCATAATTCCAATATTTCTAACAATTTTTAAATCAGTTGACATTATCTACCTCTCCCAAAATGAGCGAATGCTTTATTTGCCTCAGCCATACGATGCGTATCTTCTTTCTTCTTTATAGCAGAACCTTCATTGCTAGATGCAGATAGAATTTCTCCAGCAAGTCTATTAGACATCGAACTACCGGATCTTTTTTTAGCACTTTCAATAATCCATTGCGAAGCAAGATAAAATTGTCTTCTGGAAGGAACTTCAATTGGTACTTGATATGTAGCACCACCAATTCTTTTTGATTTTACCTCAACATGAGGAGATGCATTATTAAGAGCCTTCTTGAAAATATCAATAGGATCTTTTTTACTTTTATCTTGAACTATATCAAAGGCATCATATAATATTTTTTCTGCAATACCTTTCTTGCCATCTGTAAGAAGATAATTCATAAACTTAGAAATTTGTAAGTCATTAAACTTAGGATCTGGATTAATTGTTCTTCTTTCTGGTCTTCTTCTTCTCATTATTAACTCTTAGGTTTCTTAGCTCCGTAGCGAGATCTACTTGTTTTTCTATCATTAACACCTGCAGTATCCAATGAACCGCGAACAATATGAAATCGAACACCTGGAAGGTCTTTAACTCTACCACCTTCAATTAGTACAATTGAGTGCTCTTGAAGGTTGTGTCCTTCACCAGGAATATATGCATTAACTTCAATACCATTAGTTAATCTTACTCTTGCCACTTTTCTTAGCGCAGAATTAGGCTTCTTAGGAGTAGTAGTGTAAACACGAGTACATACACCTCTCTTTTGAGGGCTTTTCTCAAGCGCTCTGCTAGCCGATTTGTTGACTATTTTCTTTCTACTCTTTCTTATTAACTGATTTACAGTTGGCATATATATTTCCTTTTATATTTAAAAGTCCGGGCGAATATATCGTTATAACACGGAAGAATCAAACTTTTTCTTCTACGCGTAGGATTATTCAAATTGGACTAAAAAATCATAATCTTAATAATCTAACTTTGCTCTTCAACTATATCAGATTCTTCATCCTTGGTTAGCCTAACTTTATCAAGCTCAGGGAAACCTGTTCCAGCAGGAATTAACCTTCCTAATGCAACGTTTTCTTTTAAACCTAATAGATGATCTGTTTTTGATGCTGTAGCAGCATCCGTCAAGACTCTTGTTGTTTCTTGGAATGAAGCAGCTGATATAAAACTATTTGTATTTAACGATGATTGAGTAATTCCCATTAAAATTGGTTCAAAGGTAGCTTGCTTAGCTTTATGGAACTTGATAACGTTTTTATCTTGAGACTTCAAATCTTTATTCATCTCTTTAACTTCGTTTTGAGAAATCATAGTTCCTACATCGAGGTTTGAATCTCCAGATTCATCAATAACTACCATACCTTTCATACTATCATTATCTGCAAATAAATCCTGCTTATCTAATCTTTCTCCTGGGAGATATTTGCTATCACCAGGATCGTTGATTACAACTTTCTTCATCATTTGATTAACAATTACTTCAATATGTTTATCATTAATTCCAACACCTTGAAGTCTATAAACTTCTTGAATTTCATCTACCAAATACTCTCTAACAGCATTTGGACCAAGAATCGTTAAAATGTCAGATGGAGAAATAGCTCCCTCACACAATGGAGTACCAGCTGTGATAAAATCTCCTTCATGGACAACAACATGTTTACCATAAGGAATTTTATATGTAATTGACTTACCATTAGCAGGTATCACTGATACCTTTCTAATACCTCTTTTAATTTCTCCAAATTCGACAGTACCATTAATCTCAGTTACAACTGCTGGATTTGCAGGTTTTCTTGCTTCAAATAATTCAGCAACCCTCGGAAGACCTCCAGTAATATCTCTTGATTTTCCTACATCTTTTTGAATTTTAACTAATGTTTGTCCTTTAGCAACATCTTGACCATCATTCACAACCAAAGTAGCTTTAACTGGTAGAATAGTCCCCCCAGATAAAATATCACCTTTTTTGCTGTAGATTTCAATTTGCGGACTTAATCTTCTATCTTTTGACTCTGTCACAACTTTCTGTTTTTTACCACCGTCAACAGCTTCTTCTTGATAAGTGTCGCCTTCAATGAAATTTTTCATTTTAATAACTCCAGACTGTCTGGCAAGAATCAAGTCTGTATAAGGATCCCATGAAAAAAGAGTCATGCCCTTCTTAACTTTGTCACCTTCATTAACATTTACACTTGCTCCGTATGGAACATTTAATTCATCTAAAACATTATCTTTTGAATCCACAATTGATAATTTTGAACTTCTTGATAAACATCTTACAACATTAAATCCATCTTCATCTAAAGTTTCAGCCGGTTCATAGTCGCTAGTAAACTTAGCAGTACCATTAAATCGTGACTTCTTATCAGACTCCTCAGCAATACGAGTAGCTGTACCACCAATATGGAAAGTTCTAAGAGTTAACTGTGTACCTGGCTCTCCAATACTTTGAGCAGCAATAATACCAACAGCTGTACCTTTTGTAACAAGCTTTCTTCTAGTTAAATCCCAACCGTAACATTTGGCACAAACACCTCTTCTAGATTCGCATGTAAGAATTGATCTTATTTTTACACTATTAAAATTATTTTCAACTATAATATCAGCTAACTTTTCATCAAAAATATCTCCAGGCTTAACAACAGTTTCACCATCAATAACTATTTTTTCAGAAGAAGTTCTTCCTAAGATACGCTCTCCAAGTGATTCAACAATTTCTTCACCTTCTTTAAGGTCAGATACGGTAATTCCATTAATTGTTTTACAATCATCTTCATAGATAGTAACGTCTTGTGCAACATCAACAAGTCTTCTTGTTAAATAACCAGCATCTGCAGTCTTAAGAGCTGTATCAGCTAAACCTTTTCTGGCACCGTGAGTAGATATAAAATACTCCATCACAGAAAGACCTTCTTTAAAGTTAGACTGAATTGGACTTTCAATAATTTCACCACCGCCAATCATGGATTTTCTAGGCTTAGCCATTAGCCCTCTCATACCTGCAAGCTGTTTAATCTGGTCACCGCTACCTCTAGCTCCTGAATCAGATGAAATATACAATGCATTAAAACCTTGATCATCTGATCTTAAACCGTCCATCATCACATCTGCCACATCACTTGTAGCTTTTGTCCAAACATCAATGACTTTATTGTATCTTTCGCCCTCCGTCAAGACATGCCTGTCAAAACGCTGTTGAATTTTATCAACTTCTTGTTCTGCTCTACCAATTATATCATGCTTTGCGTCAGGAATAATAACATCGCTTATTGAAATTGATACTCCACTCTTAGTAGCAGTTTTGAAGCCAATATCTTTAAGATCGTCAAGTAATTGGACTGTACGTTGATTTCCGGCTTTTACGAAAGATTCACCGATGATAAAACTAAGTTTTTTCTTAGAAATAATTTCATCATAATAACCTAATTCATCTGGAATAATGGAATTAAATATTGCTCTTCCTGCAGTAGTATTTTTATGCCAAATGCCATTATGTCTAACGTTAATAATTGCATGCATAGCAACTTTACCATTATCATGTGCAATTTTTACTTCGTCAATTGATCCAAATGACATTCCTTCACCAATCTGTCCTTTTTTGTCTCTAGTTAAATAGTAACAACCTAAAATCATGTCTTGCGAAGGTAATGTAATAGGTTTTCCACTGGCTGGATGTAAAACATTTTGACTAGCCATCATCAATACTCTAGCTTCTAATTGTGAAGGTATAGATAGTGGAACATGAACAGCCATTTGGTCTCCATCAAAGTCAGCATTAAACGCTGAACATACAAGAGGGTGAACTCGAATAGCTTTACCGTCTATAAGAATTGGCTGGAAAGCAATAATTCCCAATCTATGAAGTGTAGGAGCACGATTCAATAATACTGGATGATCCTTAACAACACTTTCAAGAATTTCATAAACAAATGATTCTTTATTTTCAATCATCAGTTTTGCACTTCTTGGTGTTGCAGCTAAATCTCTTCTTATTAACTCTCTTATTAAATGAGGTTTAAATAATTCTAATGCCATATTCTTTGGAATACCGCATTCGGTCATTCTCAATTCTGGACCAACAACAATTACTGATCTTCCAGAATAATCTACTCTTTTACCAAGAAGATTTTGTCTAAATCTACCCTGCTTACCTCTAAGCATGTCGGAAATTGACTTCAATGGTCTCTTTGAACCGCTTCTAATTGCGGTTTTACGTTTTGTATTATCGAAGAGCGCATCAACAGACTCTTGTAACATTCTTTTTTCATTTCTTAAAATTACTTCAGGTGCCTGAATATCCATCAATTGCTTTAATCTATTATTTCTAATAATAATTCTTCTGTACAAGTCATTAAGATCGCTTGCAGCAAATCGTCCACCCTCTAATGGAACTAAAGGTCTTAACTCAGGTGGCATCACAGGTAAAATAGAAACGATCATCCATTCAGGCTTATTGTTTCTATCTTGAGCAAAATCTTTTACAACTTTAAGTCTTTTAAGAGCGTCTTCTCTTTTTTGCTTTGATTTTGTGGTTGAGCTTATTGTTTCAAGCTCCTGTTTAAGCTCTAATAAGTCCATTTCAGCAAGAGCATCTTTAATAGCCTCTCCGCCCATAGAAGCCTGGAAATATGATTCTTCTTCTCTTTCTTCCTGTGAAACAGCATCATATCCAAATTCTTGATTTAATTCAAGGAAAGCTTCCTCGTCAATTAATTCAAATCTCTTATAACCACTTTTCCCAGGATTAATCACTAGGTAATTTTCATAATAGATTACACTTTCTAATTGTTTTGCACTTTTACCTAAAATATAACTTAGCTTACTTGGAATTGATTTTAAAAACCAGATATGCACTACTGGAACAGCTAAAGTAATATGTCCCATACGGTTCCTTCTTACTTTTTTAGTTGTTACTTCAACTCCACACCTATCACAAATAATACCTCTGTAACGAATACCTTTATATTTACCACAATGACATTCGAAATCTTTAACTGGACCAAAGATTTTTTCACAAAATAAACCATCTTTTTCAGGTTTATAAGATCTGTAGTTAATTGTCTCAGGTTTCAATACCTCACCAAAAGATCCTTCAAGAATCTTTTCAGGAGAAGCTAATTTAATTGAAATACTATTTTTTGCTTTATACATCTATAATTTCCTTTAATCTAAAGTTATATCAAGGCCGAGACCTTGAATTTCCTTCATGAATACGTTAAATGCCTCTGGGGTAGTAGGATCTGGTAAATCTTCACCTTTTACTAATGCGCTATACACCTTAGATCTACCTTCTATATCATCAGATTTAATAGTTAAAATCTCTCTTAATATATGAGCAGCACCATAAGCTTGAAGTGCCCACACCTCCATCTCACCAAATCTTTGTCCTCCGAACTGAGCTTTACCGCCAAGAGGTTGCTGAGTAACAAGAGAATAAGGACCAGTAGAACGAGCATGCATTTTATCGTCAACCATGTGATATAATTTCATCATATATTGATATCCAACTAGAACTGGATTATCAATTTTTTCACCTGTTAAGCCGTCGTACAACGTAACCTTACCTGAATCAGGCAAACCTGCTTCTTTCATTTTAGCAGCTACTTCTTCTGGAGTTGCTCCATTGAATACTGGAGTTGCATATTTTTCTCCAAGAATTTTTCCTGCCCAGCCAAGCATGGTTTCATACAATTGTCCCAGGTTCATTCTTGAAGGAACACCCATTGGATTTAAACAAATATCAACTGGTGTACCATCTTCTAAATATGGCATGTTTTCCTCTGGAACTACAGTAGCAATAACGCCTTTATTTCCATGTCTACCAGCCATTTTATCACCAATAGAAATTTTTCTTTTATTGGCGACATATACTTTCGCAAGCTTTAGAATACCAGGTTGTAATTGATCACCTTCTTTTAGCTTGAAAATGTCAGTTTCTAACTTATCTTCTAATTCATTTAAATGTTTATGAAATGAATCAAAAATCAATTTTATTTTATCCCAAGACTTAGGACCTGAAATCCAAGGCTCTTCTAGAGAAAATTGTTCAAAATTAAGAGTGCTGACTTTTTTCAAGGTCAATTTTGTACCTTTTTTAACAAGCACTTTACCGTTTTTGTTTTTTATACCTAGAGAAGATTTGTCTTTAAGAATTTTACTTACCAATTTGTCTCTAGATGCTCTTAATTCTCTTTCATTATTTCTTTTATCTTTTTGAAGCTCTTTGATAGCTTTGTTAACTTCAGCCCTAGATTGCTTAGATGTTTTTTCATATAAATCAGTTTTGATAACAACACCTTTTACACCAGGTTCGGCTTTTTTAGAAGCATCTTTTACATCTCCTGCTTTTTCACCAAAAATTGCACGTAACAGTTTTTCTTCTGGGGATGGATCAGTTTCTCCTTTTGGAGTTACTTTACCAATAAGAATATCATCCTCGTTTACAATTGCACCTACACGAATTAGTCCATTTTCGTCCAATTGAGCGGTTGCGTCTTCGCTTACATTTGGAATTTCAGGTGTTAACTCTTCTTCACCTCTCTTGGTGTCTCTTACTTCAAGCTCAATTTCGTTGACGTGAATTGATGTAAAGACATCTTCTCTTACAAGTCTTTCATTAATAACAATTGCATCTTCAAAATTGTAACCATTCCAAGGCATAAAAGCGATCATAACATTTTTACCCAAAGCAAGTTCCCCACCTTGTGTAGAAGCTCCATCTGCGATAACATCATCTTTTTTCACTTTATCACCAACTTTAACAAGTACTTTTTGATTGTAACAAGTATTCTGGTTTGATCTAGAATACTTAATAAGATCGACTGTACACAAATCTTCGTCAGCTTTTAAAAGAGAACCATCTTTATAATTACTATCTTTAATTACTACTTTATTTGCATCTACATAAACAACTTTTCCGCTAACAGGAGAAAGCAAAACAGATTTTGAATCTCGTGCAACAACTTTTTCCATTCCAGTACCAACAATTGGAGAATCAGTTTTTAACAATGGAACTGATTGACGTTGCATGTTTGAACCCATTAGAGCTCGATTAGCATCATCATGCTCAACAAAAGGAATTAGTGCAGCAGCTACACTAAGAATTTGGTTTGGCACAATATCTGAGTATTGAACATCTTCAGAATCTACAATTGGGAAATCGCCTTTTGAACGAACTCTAACTTTAGTTTCTGAAATAAAATTATTTTTATCTGACTCTAAGCCTGATTGAGCAATATTTGCTCTATCTTCATCATCTGCTGATAAGTATTCGATAGAATTTGTAATCTTTTTGCTATCAATTTTTCTGTAAGGAGCTTCAATGAAACCATGTCTATTAATTTTAGCCATTAATGCAAGAGATGAAATCAATCCAATATTTGGTCCTTCAGGGGTTTCAATTGGACACAACCTACCATAATGAGTATAATGAACGTCTCTTACCTCAAAACCAGCTCTTTCTCTAGAAAGTCCACCAGGACCTAAGGAAGAAATTCTTCTTTTATGAGTTATTTCAGCTAATGGATTAGTTTGATCTCCAAATTGGGACAATTGACTTGTACCAAAGAAAGTATTAATAACTGTAGTTACCAACCTTGAATTAATCAAATCTTGAGGAGTTATTGTTTCTGATTCTCGAAGATTCATTCTTTCATATACTGTTCTTACCATTCTAGCTAAAGCAGAGTTAAACTGAACTTTTAATTGCTCACCAACAGTTCTAACTCTCCTATTTCCTAAATGATCAATGTCATCTGGGGCTCTTAATCCTTTTCTCATTTGAATTAGATACTTTAAAGTAATTAAAAAATCGTCATGAGTAAGAACTGAATCGTTTCCAGAGTTATTTAAATTAAATTGTTTATCTAGTCTATATCTACCTACTTGACCTAAATCATATTTCTTTGGAAAGAAAAACATTCTATTAATGAATTTTTCAGCTGATTCAGCACTTGGAGCCTCACTTCCTCTTAAAAGTAAATAAACTCTCATTAATGCTTCTTCAGTTGATTTTGTTGGATCTTTTTGAATAGTGTTGTGAATCATCATACTGTCAATGTTGTTTCTAACATCAACAACTTTGATCGACTTTGTTTTATTTTTCTTTAATGTGCTAACTATTGATTCATTTAATTCTTTTCCGCTTTCAACAAAAAGCTCACCTGTTTCATGATCAATAATATCTTCAACAACAACATAATGACTCAATTTTTCCAAATCAATTTTTGATGGATCAAGATCAAGAATTAATTCAAAAGCATTGTAAATATCTTCATCAGAACTAAATCCTAAGGATCTTAATAGCATTGTAGCAGGAAATTTTCTTTTTCTATCAATGATAGTAAAAAGAATATCATTAATATCAGTTGTAAAATCTATCCATGAACCTCTAATAGGAATAATGCGAGCATTATATAGTTTTGCGCCATTTGGATGAAATTTTTGATCAAAAAATGCACCTGGAGATCTTTGTAGTTGAGTAACAACGGTTCTTTCAGCTCCATTGATAATAAAAGTACCTTTATCTGTCATGTAAGGTATATTACCAAAATAAACATCTTGATCAATTACTTGAGCAAACTTCTTTTTATCTTTTTCATCAGTAATTTTGAGACGAAGTTGAACAGTTAAAGGTACACTGTAAGTAATTCCCCTATCAGAGCACTCTCTAGGGGTGTATCTAGCTTTACCTATTGTATAACTTTTATATTCAAGAATATAGTTTTCATGATTATCCTGTAAAGGAAAAATTGAAGCAAACGCTTCATGCAATCCAAACATTTCTCTTTCTTTAGGATTGATACCTTCCTGTAAAAAATCATGAAATGAACCGACTTGCAAATCTAAAAGATTTGGTAGTTCATTGGTAGTTGTTATTTTCTCAAAATTATGTCTATTGTTTAACTTATCTACTCTCAAGATAGATTACCTCCAAAAAATTGGTTAATTAATATATACTTTTTAGTACTATTACTTTAATTCTACTGTAGCTCCAGCCTCTTCAAGTTGAGACTTAATAGTTTCAGCCTCATCTTTTGCGACGCCTTCTTTTACAGCCTTAGGAGCAGAATCAACCAATTCTTTAGCTTCTTTTAATCCAAGACCAGAAAGTTCTCTAACAACTTTAATTACTGAAATTTTTGATTGTCCAGCAGCTGCAAGGACAACATCAAAACTACTTTTTTCTCCACCTTCAGAAGCTCCTTCAGCAGCTCCTCCAGCAGCAGCAGCTGCAACAGGTACAGCGGCAGTAACACCAAATTTATCTTCTATATCTTTGACAAGCTCAGATATTTCAATCATATTTGCTTCTTCAAGATATTTTAATACATCTTCTCTTTTAACGCTCATTTTAACTACCCTTTCTTTGAGTTTAATTGTTCAAGTGCTCCTAATAAGCCAGATACAGGACTACCTAATGTGCTGCTAAGCTTAGACATTGGAGAATTTAACATTCCAACAAGTTTGGACAATAACTGTTCTTTCGAAGGAAGATTAGCAATTTTTTCAAACTCTTCTCCTTGAAATACCTGTCCATCTAATATCATACCTTTCACAGCAGGCTTATCAAAATCTTTTAAAAAATTCTTTATTACTCTTGCAGGATCTGTTGGATCATTATAGCTTAAAGCCATAGCAGTTGGACCATTCAAAAATTCATCTAATCCCTCCATGCCAACATCTTTAGCAGCAAGTTTAATTAACGTATTCTTTGCAATAGTAAATTCTATATCATTTGATACAAATTCTTTTCTCAGTTTGGTAATGCTTACTACGTCTAATCCAAGATAATCTGTAAAGTAGATAGCATTAGCTTTATCTAATTTTTCTGTTAAATTTTTAACGGCTTCTAAATTTTTATTACTTGGCATAATTATTCTGTTCCTATCTTAATTCCTGGGCCTAAAGTTGAAGAAATACTAATAGACTTTAAGTACTGACCTTTAAATGAATTAGGTTTAGCTGACATAACAGCACTTTGAAGAGTATTAAAATTTTCCTTCAACTGCTCTTCTGTAAATGATGTTTTACCAATCGAAGATTGCAAGATACCATTTTTTTCAACTCTAGCATCAAGCTTTCCTGCTTTAAGCTCTTTAATAGCTTTTGCAACATCGTTTGTTACGGTACCGGATTTAGGATTAGGCATTAAACCTTTGGGTCCAAGAACCTTACCTAACTTACCTAACTCAACCATAAGGTCTGGTGTAACTACAATTTTATCAACATCAGTCCAACCAGCTTTAATCTTGTCAAGAAATTCATCTTTACCTACAAAGTCAGCACCAGCATCTTTTGCTTCTGCTTCTTTATCTGCATTTACTATTGCTAACACAGAAACCTCTTTTCCAATTCCGTGAGGAAGATTAATACTTAATCTTATATTTTCTTCAGCATGTCTAGGATCTACACCTAAGTTAAAAGCAACATCAACTGACTCATTAAATGACTCTCTTTTAAAACTCATCAACATATTAAAAGCTTCTTCTAAGCTATATAGCTTTGAAGAATCTAATGTCTCATTTACTGATTTTGAAAATTTAGTTACTTTCATTTTTCAACCTCAATTCCCATACTAACAGCAGTTCCAGCAATCATTTCTGCTGCCTGATCTAATGTATGAGCATTTAAATCTTTCATTTTAATTTCAGCAATTTTTTTACACTGAGCCATGTTGATGGTTCCAACTTTATCTTTATTTGGCTCTTGCGAACCTTTTTTCATTTTTAATTCTTTCATAATAAGAGTTGATGCAGGTGGAGATTTGGTTTCAAATGTAAAAGATCTATCTTTATAGACAGTAATAATTACTGGAGTTAACATTCCCTGTAATTCTTTAGTTGCATCATTAAATGCATTACAAAAATCCATAATGTTTACACCATGCTGACCAAGTGCAGGACCAACAGGTGGGGCTGGATTAGCCTGTCCAGCTGCGATTTGCAATTTAATTAAACCAGTTTTTTCTTTTTCAGCCATTTTCAACTTTCACTTAAAATTTGGTTTACACTCAACTCAATAGGAGTAGGTCTTCCAAAAATATTAACATTAACTTTAATTCTATTTCTATCATTTACCTCTTGAACAAGGCCGTTGAATTCTTTAAATGGTCCTTCAATAACCTTCACAGAATCTCCAACTTTAAATGGAATATCATCAATATCTTCAGTAGAAAGCTCATCTCCATCAGCAGAAATAAGATAACGAGACATTTCAACTTCAGTAACAGGTTGAGGACTTCCTTTTGGACCGACAAAACTCATAACGCCATCAACGCTTTCAATAAAAAATTTTGTTTCATTATTCATAATCATCTTAACCAAAATATATCCAGGCAATAAGCTCTTTTCTTTGACAGTCTTCTTACCATTTTTAATATCAACTATGTTTTCAGTTGGGATTAAAATTTCCTCAACATTAGCTTTTAAGTCTTTTTCGAAATCAAGTTCTCTGAAAATAGTATCTTTCACCTTTTTTTCTCTACCTGACATCACTCTTAAACTATACCAATTCATATCAACACTCTCATAAATCTTTGAATTGCCCAATCAATCCCAAACAAAAAAAGAACAAATAAAAGAAAAAAAATAATAATTAAATAAGTAGATCCTCTCAACTCATTGTAAGATGGCCATGAAACCTTGTTCATTTCCAAGTAAACTTGATTTAAAAAATCTTTTATTTTTTTAAACATTCTCTATCCTTTATCGCAGGTGAGGCAGGAATTGAACCCGCAACCCCCGGTTTTGGAGACCGATGCTCTACCAATTGAGCTACTCACCTATATGCTATTTAATTTCTTTAAAAAGAACATGCTTGCGAGCTACAGGGTCAAACTTTTTATATTCAAGTTTGTCGGGATGTTTACTCTTATTTTTAGTAACAGTATAACGATACCCTGTCCCTGCAGTGCTCTCAAGTCTTACAATTGCTCTTTTGCTATTACCAGCCATTAGTCAACTACAGTAGTTACTACTCCAGCTCCTACAGTATGTCCACCTTCTCTAATAGCGAATCTTAGCTCTTGATCCATAGCAATCGGTGTAATTAGCTCAACGTTCATTTCAACATTATCACCAGGCATAACCATCTCTGTACCTTCAGGTAAAGTAACCACACCAGTAACATCAGTTGTTCTAAAGTAAAACTGTGGTCTGTAGTTATTGAAAAATGGAGTATGTCTTCCACCTTCTTCTTTTTTCAAAACATAAACGTTTGCTTTGAACTTGGTGTGTGGTGTGACTGTACCTTTAGCTGCTAAAACAACACCTCTTTTAAGGTCTTCTTTTTCAACGCCTCTTAATAAGAGACCAGCATTATCACCAGCTTGACCTTCATCAAGAATTTTTTGGAACATCTCAACACCAGTAACTGTTGTTGAGCCGATTTTATTATCAAGGCCAACAACATCTACTTCTTCACCAACTTTAATCTTACCTGATTCGATTCTTCCAGTACCAACAGTACCTCTACCAGTAATACTGAAGACATCCTCAACAGGCATTAAGAATGGTTTATCAATTGCACGTTCTGGCTGTGGGATAAATGAGTCACAAGCTTCCATTAGCTCAGCAATACATTTTACCGCTTCAGCATCATTAGGATTTTCAAGAGCTTTTAAAGCGCTACCCTTAACGATAGGTGTATTATCACCATCGAATTTGTATTCGCTTAGAAGATCTCTTAATTCCATCTCTACCAATTCTAACAATTCAGGATCGTCAACTTGGTCAACCTTATTCATGAAAACAACGATACTTGGTACGTTTACCTGACGAGCAAGCAATACGTGTTCTCTTGTTTGAGGCATAGGACCGTCAGCTGCACTAACAACAAGAATAGCTCCATCCATTTGAGCTGCTCCTGTAATCATGTTTTTAATATAGTCGGCGTGACCAGGACAGTCAACGTGCGCGTAGTGGCGGTTAGCTGTCTCATATTCAACATGTGAAGTTGAAATTGTAATACCTCTTTCTTTTTCCTCAGGTGCATTATCAATAGTGTCAAAATCACGTTTAGCTGCTAAACCTAGATTAGACTGGGTTTGCGTAATAGCAGCAGTCAAAGTAGTCTTACCATGGTCAACGTGACCGATAGTACCGATATTACAGTGAGGCTTATTTCTAACAAATGTTTCTTTAGCCATTTTGTTATCTCCTTGTTTTTAACAATTATTTTTATTTTTTTTGAGCCTACGACCGGGATTGAACCGGTGACCTCTTCGTTACCAACGAAGTGCTCTACCTACTGAGCTACGCAGGCAATTATTGAGCGAGTGACGCGATTCGAACGCGCGACCCTCAGCTTGGAAGGCTGATGCTCTCCCAACTGAGCTACACTCGCAAATCCTGTGGGCAAAGAAGGATTCGAACCTCCGTAGACTTACGTCGGCAGATTTACAGTCTGCTGCCTTTAACCACTCGGCCATTTGCCCGAAATCCTAAACTCAATCCTGATAGTAAGATCAAAAAAAATTTTCAAATACCTTGCTTTTTACCCTTAAAAACTGAGCCGGCGAGAGGATTTGAACCCCCGACCCGCTGATTACAAATCAGCTGCTCTACCAACTGAGCTACACCGGCAATGTATGTATACACGCACGCGTAGGCAAAAGCGACGAAATATAAGAAGATTTATCAGGAAAACAAATTATTTCTTTTTAGAGAGGTTTTGACCGCTAGAAGTATCCTCAACTTGCCAGCCCAAAGACTCAATTTTATCTCTAATTGAATCAGACAATTTCCAATCTAAATTTTCTCTAGCTTCTTGACGAGAAACAAGTAAATCTTGTAACTCTTTTGGAATATTTTGATTATGTAAATTATCAAAATCTAAAATATCAAAAATTGAATTAAATAATTTTAAAAAAACTAAAGATTTTTCTTTATCTGCATCATTCATTGAGTTTTCTGCAATTTTTTTATTCATTTCGGATATAAAACTAAAGAAAACTCCAATCGCTCCTGGAGTATTTAAATCATCATTAAGAGCATCAATAAATAATTCATGCTCACTTGAAAATTTTAGTTCAATATTTTTACTGTCAATATTAAAGTTTTTTGCAAATCTTTTAATTTTTTCAATCATTTTATTGCATTCATTTAATTTTTTTTGACTGAAAGATACCTTAGTTCTATAATGAGCAGAAAGTAGAAACAATCTAACTACATCCGAACCATTTTTTTCTATAAGAGTACTTACATCAATAAAGTTACCTAATGACTTGCTCATCTTTTCATCATCCATATTCAAATGTTCAGCATGAAGCCAATAATTAGATAGATTATGTTTTTGAATAGCTTCAATTTGAGCACTCTCGTTTTCGTGATGAGGAAATTTTAGATCTATTCCTCCACAATGTATGTCAAGACGACCATCAAAAAGGGTCTTGATCATTACAGCGCATTCGGTATGCCATCCAGGCCTTCCCTTGCCCCACTCGCTGTTCCAGAAAATATCACCATCAGAATCCTTTTTTGCCTTCCATAATGTAAAATCATTACGATTTTTTTTCGATAATTCATTATCTTCTGTTTCAAGGTCATCGCTAATGTTTACAAATTTTCCATATTTTGGATAAGCTTCTATGTCAAAAAAAATATTTCCGTTCATTTCATAGGCTAAATCTTGATTTATTAAAGCTTGAATGAATTCAATCATTTCTTCTACATACTCTGTTGCTCTCGGATTATGATTGTTAGGTAAAATTTTTAAGGATTTTGACAATTCCAGGAATGATAATTCATATTTTGAAGTTATTTCCTTTAATGAAGTATTCTCCTGATTAACTCTATCAATAATCTTGTCATCGATATCAGTTATATTAACTGCAGTTTCTGTCTCATAACCGTTTAACTGTAGAACTCTGTTTAATAAATCATAAAATACAAAGGTTCTAAAATTTCCTATGTGAGGATCGTTATAAACCGTTGGACCGCAACCATAAGTTTTTACTTTTTTATCAGAAATTGATTTGAAGACTTCTTTTTTACTTGAAAGTGAATTATATAATTTTAAGCTCATTTTTGTAAAGACAATTTAATAATTTTATTAATTATATCTTTAAAAGAAAATCCATGTCTCTTAGCAGCCATAGGAAATAAACTAGTTTCAGTCATTCCAGGAAGAGTATTTATTTCTAAAAAATAGAAATTATTTTCGTAAAATTTAAAGTCAACTCTTGAATAAACATCACATTTGAGCATCTTGTGGACACTTAATGCGCAATCTTGCACAAATTGATATTTTTCTACAGTGAGGTCAGCAGGACAAGTATATTTTGATTCGCCGGCTGTATATTTTGATTTGTAATCATATATACCAGATTTTGGTTCAATTTCAATAACAGGAAGTGGTTCATTCCCCAAAATTGGAACGGTAATTTCTCTTCCATCAATGAACTCTTCAATTAATACGGAATTGTCAAAATCTAAAGCTATATCAATGGCATCATTTAAATTTTCAAAATTATCAATCACATTAAAACCAACAGAGCTTCCTTGTGAATTTGGTTTAACAATATATTTTTCAGACTTGAAATCAAGATGATCATTGCATGTATTTGAAGAAGTTTGATAATATTTTGGAGATAAAACTCCCTGATTCATAACAATTTCTTTTGTCACAGATTTATCAAAGCAATTTCGAGAAGATTTTTCATCTGAACCGTTAAAAGGAATATTATTTTTTGATAAAATTGATTGAATGACTCCATCCTCACCAAAAGAACCATGTAATGCAATAAAAACAAAATCATGTGCTTTTAAATCATTTAAGATAAAATCAATTGAATCTGAATCCAGAACAAATATTGAAGTATTATAACCTAATTGATTACAAGCTTCACCAACAGCTTCACCAGTTCTTATTGAAACTAATCGCTCCTCTGAATTTCCTCCCGATATTACTGCAATATTAATTTTATATCCTTTGCTGCTTCAAGTAAATTATTAGATACCAAATCAACATCGCAACTAGATTGAACATCATTCAAATAATCATTTCCCATTCCAGTTAATAAAAATATTGTTTTCATTTTAAGCCTATCCCCAACTTGCATATCAACAATTGAATCACCAATCATCAAAGAATTTTCTAGATTGATATTAAATTCCTCTGACGCTTTTTGAAACATTCCTATTCCCGGTTTTCTCATTGAGAAATAGTCTTCATCGTAATTATCAGCAAAATAAATATTTTTCAATGGTAGTTTTCTTTTTCTAAACTCATCATTAATGTAAGCATGAATACTTTCCAAATTATTGATGTCAATTTTACCCGTTGAAAGTCCTGATTGGTTTGTAACAATAAAAAATTTGTCGCTGTATTGATGCAATAGTTCTAATGCTTCAAAAGTAAAGTCAAAAAAATCATAATCTTTGACATCATTTATGTACCCATAAGGATCATGACTAATAGTTCCATCTCTATCTAAAAAAATTGCATCAAACTTCAATTTTATCTCCAATCAATTGTTGTCCACGAATCATCTATATTTAAAAATTTTAAAGGATTCTGGTATTTATTAATATCAACTATTTTACATTGAAATATAGAATTTTCTGCTTGAAATAGACTGATTTCTTTAACCATGCTTTGTGAATTATTAAAACTAATTAATAAAATATTATTGTTAAAATTATAATAATAAATTGAGTTTTCATTTTCAATTTCAATTTTTATAAGAGAAGCATTTTCAAGATTTTTATATGAAAAAAAATCTAGTATATTTTTTTCTGAATTTTCAATAATTATATTTTTTTTGGATAAATCGTAAGAGGTAATCACATTGTTTTCAAACAACGATACAGTACTATCTACTTCAATAGTTTCAAAATAAATTTTTGGATCATTTAATGATATGTTTGCATTAAAAACTGATTGATTTTCGAAAATTTCAAGGAGAATAGTTTTATTATCTAAACTATTGAAATAATCTTTAATATGAGTATCCTGACTTTGACTAAATAGCGAAGTAGTTAGTAAAAAAAATATTAAGCTAATCTTCATTAATTGTTTCTAAATAAGATTCGTCAACTAATACTTCTCTTGCCTTACTTCCAGTAAACGGACCAACAATTTTTAGTCTTTCCATCTCATCTATTAGTCTTGCTGCTCTCGAATAACCAACCGATAATCTTCTTTGTAATAATGAAATAGAACCTTGCTTACTCATAACAATAATTTCAATTGCTTTATGCAGTAAATCGTCATCAATACCGTCTCCATCAACCATTGAACTTGATTCTTCTTTATAAGTTTCAATAATTACTTCACTTGGTTTTGGTTGAGATGAAATATGAGCAACTAAATCTTCAATTTCTTTTAAAGTTATAAAAGCACCATGCATTCTAACTGGCGCAGGTGATCCCGGCTTTTGATATAACATATCACCTTTCCCAATAAGCTTGTCTGCTCCATTTTCATCTAAGATAGTTCTTGAGTCAATTTTAGTTGCAACTTGAAAGGCAATTCTAGCTGGAAAATTAGCCTTTATAACTCCTGTAATTACATCTACAGATGGTCTTTGTGTAGCAACAATCAAGTGAATACCAACAGCCCTAGCTAGCTGGGCTAATCTTGCAATAGGCGCTTCAACATCTCTTGGACTATACATCATCAAATCAGCAAGTTCGTCAATCATCAAAACAATATAAGGCATTAAATCTTTTTTAGATTTTTTCATCATATCATTGTATTCAGAAATATTTCTTTTACCAGCCTCAGCTAATAAATCATATCTTGAATCCATTTCTTTTTCAAGAGATCTTAATGCTAGAATTGCATTGTCTTTCTTAGTAATGATTGATTCATCAATACCGTTAAATTTTAATAAGTAGTGATTTTCAAGTCCTCTATAAAGCGACATTTCAACCTTTTTAGGATCAATGATTACAAATTTTACTTCTTCAGGTTTTAATTGATAAAGAAGGCTAACGATTATAGCATTCAATGAAACCGACTTTCCTGAACCTGTTGTTCCTGCAATAAGTAAATGAGGCATTTCAACAAGATCAAGAATAGATATATCTCCAAGAGTCCCTTTTCCAATGGCTAGTTTTAACTTGGCTTTAGATTTAAGATATTTTTCAGAATTAATTACATTTTTTAAATAAATAGTTTGAGGGTTGACATTTGGAATTTCAACTCCAACATGATTTGAACCAGGTATTGGAGCAAGGACTCTTACGCTCTGTGCTTCCATCACCCTAGCAATATCATCTGAAAGCTGAACAAATTTATTAACCCTTACACCTTCAGCAGGTAAAATCTCAAAAAGTGTAATTATTGGGCCAGTCTTGATTGCTCCCGATGAACCTTCTACACCAAAATTTGAAAGAGAATTTTTAAGTAGCTCTGATCTATCTCTGATATCATCTTCATTTATTTCGCTTGATTCATCTGATGATTCTAAAATATCTGTAGAGGGAAACTTCCACTCAACTTTTAAAATTGATTTATTTCTTTGATCATCAATTTCTGCTTCTTTTTCAATGATTGCTTTTTCAATTGAAATAGGATCTAATTCTTCATTTTGATCTATTTCTTGATCTAATTCAACTTGAGTTTTATCAACAGTTGTATCAATTTTAGTATCTTGAACAGGTTCAGTTGAAGTTTCCTTTTCAACCACCTGATTTAAAGATTCTATGCTTTCTTCAGCATTAATGTTTTCAAGAAATGAATCATCTTCAATAATTTTGACTCTTTCTTTTTTATCGTTCTCTTTTTTAAAGTCAGGTATAATTTTCTTGAAATCAAATTCTACTTTAGAAATTTTATTAATTATAATACTTGGTACATCTTTCAAAGATTTATATAAATCAATTTTGAAAAATGATACTAAAAATAAAGCTATCGAAGAAAAGAGAATTAAAACTGAACCATAAAATCCAGTCCAATCATAAATAAGACTAAATATTAAACCTCCTAAAAGCCCTGAATCTTCAAAATTTTGAACCTCTTTAAATTCTGATAAATAGCTTACGTTGCTAACAAAACCTAATAGTACAGATAGAAGAATCAGTAATAGAATCTCAAATCGCAATAATCTTGCAACATTAAATGAAAAATTTGAAATCAAATAAAATGAAATCGTTGCTAATATAATTGGGATTAATAGAGCCGCATAACCAAACCCCAATTTCATCAAATAAAATCCAATATATACTCCCAGTATATTGAATGGGTTATTAATTTTTTGTGCTACAAGCGTTGGCTCTTCAGTCAAATCATAACCAATCATTGAACCAGTAATCAATAAAGAAATGATCAATAATAGCCAACCAATAATTTGAATCTTTAACTTGTCTTTCATTTTAAATAAGTCCCATTTTTATAGAATGGTAATTTAGTTTTTTCAAAAATAAAGAAATTATCTCTTATTCCAATCAAAAATTCTTTATCTAACCTCATTTCATAATCAACATAGGCCAAAGCAATTCCTTTCTTTAAACATGGAGACATACCTCCGCTTGTAACTACGCCCACTTCTTTTTTGTCTTTTGAAAATATCTTATAACCTGATCTCGGTATAGCTCTTTCCTCTGATATAAGTGCAATTAATTTCTTTGATGGTAAATTATCTTGCATTGAATTTGAACCGATAAAGCTTGTTTCATGCTTTGTTATCCATGATAACCCTGCTTCAATTGTTGTCGTTTGCTCATTAAGCTCATTTCCGTACAAACAATATCCCATTTCAAGCCTCAATGAGTCTCTACATCCTAATCCAACAGGTAATATATCATCTGAAAGAGATAAAATTTCATTCCAAAGTTTTAAAATGATTGAATTTGGAGCATAAATTTCAAAACCCAACTCACCTGAATAGCCAGTTCTTGCAACTATAACCTCGCTATTGTCTGGAAGCAGTGTTTCATAATATTTTAAATCTTCAATTTTTGGATAGAGTTTTTTTAGGTAAGTCCTTGATAAAGGGCCTTGCAAAGCTAATAAAGACATGGTGTCAGATTTATCTTCTAATGATACATCATCAATTAAATTTGAAGAAAGCCATTCAAAGTTTTTTTCAATATTTGAAGCATTTACTACCAACATGTAGCAATCACCAAGATGATACACCAGCAAATCATCAATGACTCCACCGGAATCGTTACAGAAAGCAGAATATTGAACTTTACCAGCCTCCAGGTTTTGAATATTATTGGTGGTTACATTCTGTAAAAAAGTTTTAGCATTATTTCCAGAAACAATAAACTCACCCATATGACTTACATCAAATAATCCACACTTTGAGCGCACATGATGATGCTCTTTTATTATGCTTGAATATTGGAGAGGCATCCAAAATCCAGAAAATGGAACTAATTTTGCTTTTAAACTTTGATGAGAATCATAAAGTTTAGTTTTTCTATAATCACTCATCGAATGATAGCCAAAATTCTTTTAATTACATTTTCAATATCACCTTCATATGAACCTTCATCATTTAATTTTTTTACTGCCTTATCAATTTGTGACTTTTTGTAACCCAGTGAAGAGAGTGCAGTATAAATATCATCGTAAGAAAAGTCTAACTTATCATTATCAAGGTTTTGCGTTGAAATTGGTGTTGATGTTATCTTCTCCTTAATATCTAAAATAATTCTTTTTGCTGTTTTAGGACCTATTCCAGGAATAAGACTAAGCGATTTAACATCTTCAGAAACAATGTTATCCTTGAAGCTTGATACAGATGCATTTGAAAGAAGGTTGATAGCAGTTCTAGGCCCAATTCCTGATACATCAATTAAATTTAAAAAAAGAGATCTTCGTTCTAAATCCATAAACCCATAAAGCTCCATTAAATTTTCTTTTACATTAAGATATGTATATATAAAAATATTTTCATTTTCTGATGGCAATTTTTCATAATCTCTTAAACAAATTGAAATACTAAAAACTATTCCATTATTTTCAATGTATAATGTAGTTGGTTCTTTTTTGAAAATTTTTCCTGAAATTGAATTAATCATCTATGTCCTATTTATTCCGCACCACGCAACCGCAATTGCATCTGAAATATCATTTTTCTTTAAAACTTTATCATCTAATTTAAATATTTTTTTTACCATAAATGCAACCTGTTCTTTTGACGCTGAACCATTACCTACAATTGATTGCTTTATTTCTCTTGGGCTAAATTCTTTTGAGACAATATTATTATGCTCTGCAGCAAGCATCACTGATGACTTTGCCTGACCTAACTTAATTGCTGATTGAACATTTTTTCCATAAAAGACATTTTCAACATACAACACTTCTGGTTTAAATTTTTTTATTAGGTTATTTGTTTCAAAAAATATAGTATATAATCTTTCCGAAACTTCTTTTCCTTTTTTAGGACTAATTAATCCGCACTCAACCATTGTTATTTCGTTATTTTTTTTTCTTAAAACAGCATAACCTGTATTAGTTAACCCTGGATCAAATCCAATAATTACCATTAGCTTTTTCCTAGTGATTGGTTTGAAAAAACATTTTGCACATCCTCTAAATCATCTAAGAATTCTAATAATTTTTCAACTTTTTGATTTTCATCTTCACTTAAACCTATTTCATCCTTAGGAACATATGCCAAAAAAGAAGAATCTACCTTAATACTTAATTTTTCGAGAACATCAAGCTTGTTATAAAGATCATTTGAATTGAAATGCAATCTATAACAGTCTTCATCTTCAAAAAATTCAATACAATCATTTTCAATTGAAAATTCAAAGATTTTATTTTCAGAAATTTCATTTTTATTAATAAGTATTATACCGTTTCTTTCAAAATTCCAAGACACGCTACCAGCTTGACCAAGAGAACCGCCAAATTTTGAAAGTGCATGCCTAATATCGGCAACTGTTCTATTTTTATTATCCGTTATTGCTTCTATAAGTATTGCTACTCCAAAAGGTCCATATCCTTCATATGATACCTCTTCAATAATTACATTATCTAATTCTCCAACACCTTTTTTAATTGCTTTATCAATATTTGAGTTTGGCATGTTTAATGACTTTGCTTTCTTTACTGCCTGTCGCAGTCTCGGGTTTGAATCAATATCTTTTCCACCCAATCTTGAAGATACAGTTATTTCTTTACTAATTGTTGAGAAAATCTTGCCTCTCTTCTGATCGAGAGCACCTTTTTTTCGTTTTATGGTTGACCACTTACTATGACCAGCCATCAATCATCCTTTTCAATCATCGTGGGAACAACCCAGGCTGTTCTATAACCTAATCTCACAATTTTTTTCTGAAAACTTTCAGCCTCTTTCCTGTTAACGAAATTTCCAACTCTTAATTTATAATTTGGTAATTCAAAAATAATGTAAATTTGCTCGTTAATTGATTTTTCAATTTCAGTCTTAATATCTTGTAGTTCCTGTTCATTTTGCGAAATAACAATTTGAACTCTATATCCCTTTATTAAATTAATCTCATCAGTTGAGGAAATGTCTTCTATTTCATCTTGACTAGAAAATGAAGGTAAATTGACGGTAGGAAATTTTGGAGGATTATCATTGAAATCACTTGGCTTTAAAAAGTCAGATTGGCAAAATGCGTTACTAATAAAGAAAAGAATTAAAAAATATCTCATATTAATATAAATTTCTAACATCTTGAGCTCGAATCCAACCTTTTCTTCCATCAAAAGTTGAAACTTCAATCCACACATCAGTTTTTTGATGAATTTTCACTTTATTTCCTCTATAAAATACTGATTCTTCTATTGCTTGATTTAAAAAAGGAGCAGAATAAACTATAACTTCTTCATCAACAATAATTGCATATAAATTATTTTGATCCCAAATATTTTTAGTAAAAGTAATTAAAGCTGATATAAATACGATTATTGACATCAAATAAAATATTCTTTTAAGCACTTTTAATTGAAATACTTTCATTAAAAAAAATGATATTGCAGTCAAAAGAATAAAATATGAATTAATTAAAAGAAATTGGCTAAGAGAAAGTGATTGAAAAAAAATATTTATTATATCAATTAAGTTATTTTTAGGTAACTCAATGTAGCCATCAATATATGCTTTATTAACATTATTATTATTTTTCAAATCAGAATTGATTGGATTTAATTTTAAACCCATTTCATATGACCATCTAGCTTTACCAAAATTAGATTCATGAAAGTAAGCATTGCCTAAATTCAAATATAAATCTTCTGAAAAGAAGCCATTTTCTAATATCTTTTCATAATTTGAAATTGCTTCTTTATAATTATTTTGACTATAAAATTCATTCCCATTATCAAAAAGCTCATTGATGTTTTGTGAAAAAACAATTGTCAAATTAAAGAAAATAATAATGATAACTTTAAACATATTCATCAATCCTTTTTAAAATTTTCTTTAAAGATTTCTTAATATTCTCTTCATCTTTATCATCTTTAAGCTGAGAATATGATTTAGCTTGAAATTCATCCAAAAGCTTTGATATAGCATCAAAATCATTTGATTTAATTTTATCTTTTAAAATGCTCTTCAATGAAGTGATATCAATATTTATTGAACTTAAAATATTTTTTTGATTAAAATATTTTTTGATGATTTTTATTCCGTCCTCATATATTGAATGTGATAAATCAAGGTTTTTTAATGAATTGTTTAAAGCATTATTCAATTTTATATATTGATTTATATATCTTCTAAGATTTCTAAAACTTGATTCAAAATATGGTATTATAAATAATATGAAGGCTGTAAAAAGTATAAAGAAAATCGAATTTTGAATTTTGAATTTTGATGAAGATATCCAGTTCTGTTCACCTATTCTAATATATCTAATCAGATTTGAATTTGAATTCAAAATTTCTTTATCAGATATATCAAAAATTGTGCTCTTATTAACTTTTAAATTTATATTTTTTGATAATGCTTTTTTCCATGATTTAGTATCCGAACTAAAAAAAGGTATTTCAATTGAATCAATAATATAAGAGCCTTCTTTTCTGGGAATTAAATTGTACTCCCAAGTAATCAGGCC
>LUMQ01000009.1_pt1 | contig 75492 bp, 77 predicted proteins | sample 729621 | NCBI WGS metagenome assembly LUMQ01 (sample SAMN03860259, study PRJNA289734) | marine metagenome | biome: seawater column; feature: ocean; material: water; isolation source: Red Sea water column Station 12 - depth 25m | place: Saudi Arabia: Red Sea | collected 2011-10-15 | depth 25 m | reverse complement strand
TAACTTTAGATTTTGTAATAAAGTGAGAAAGCCTTTAAAGGGCAATTTATGTCCATGGAATTGAATATTTAAATTTTCTTTTCTATGAACTACACCTTTTGTAGGCTCAACAATTCCTAAGATTATTTTTAAAAGCGATGTTTTACCTGAGCCATTTACACCTTGAATATGACAAATCTCATTTTTTTTAAGCTCAAAAGAAATTCCGCGAATCAAATTATTTTCGTTTATTGAGTAATGGACATTATCCACTTCGATCAAATTACTCATAGGTTATTTTTTGAACTTTCTAATTAAATTACCAGTATTTTCTAATGAATCCATTCTGATAGAAAATCTTTTCTCCAACTCATTAAATAGATTGGATCCGTTTTTGCCATGGCCGCCAACAGAAAAAAAAATATCTTTGTGAAAAAAAATTGCTCTATTTTTAGCTAATCGTCTTTTAAAAACTAAATCTTTAATTGGAAGGTTTAAAGAGAATTTTCCCCAAACCTTCTCATTATTAAATGCTGTTTTAGCCAAAAAATCCCTAGCCTTCTTATTAGGGAAAAATCCTGCTGGTACAAGGCAAAAAAAGGAATCTTTCAAACTTGCTATTTTTTCTGTTAAATCTTCTGCATCGAAATCTAAAAAAGTTAAGGAGGAGCCCTTTTCTAATTTATAGTTAGAAATCCTCTTTAACTGCCAAGAACTTCCACAGATAATATAAATAATCATTGAGGTATCGCGTTCCATACCTCAAAGTTGTTAATTTACTTTATCGAAAGCTTGCTTGAGATCATCAGTAATGTCATCAATATGTTCCAAGCCAATTGAAAGTCTTACGTAACCAGGCGATACTCCAGCAGATGCTAATTCATCTTCAGTCAACTGAGAGTGAGTGGTACTAGCAGGATGTATTGCTAAGCTTCTTGAATCACCAATATTAGCCACGTGATAAAACATTTCCAGCGAATCAATAAATTTCTTTCCAGCATCAAGACCACCTTTAATTTCGAAACCTAGAAGTCCGCCATGACCTCCTGAAAGATATTTTTCAGCTCTTTCCTTATGAATGCCCTCAGCCACGCTTGGATGAGAAACAGATTCAACCTTAGCATGAGAAGATAAGAATTCAGCTACCTGATTGGCATTTTTAGAGTGCTCCCTAATCCTTAGAGCAAGAGTTTCAAGTCCTTGAATAAAGATAAATGCGTTAAACGGACTCATTGCAGCTCCCATATCTCTCAAGAGAGTTGTTCTGGCCTTCAAAATATATGCAATTGGACCAAGCGGCTTTACAGCCTCGGTCCAAATGGCTCCGTGATAAGAAGGATCGGGTGTATTCAATGAAGGTTGCCTTTCAGCAAACTTTTCCCACTCAAAATTACCGCTATCAACAATAATTCCGCCAATGGATGTTCCATGACCACCAATATATTTTGTGGTTGAGTGAATAAGTGCTGTAGCACCGTGATCAAAAGGCTTACAAATGATAGGTGCAGCAGTATTATCAACAATTAATGGAATTCCTAAAGGCTTACCAAGCTCAGCAACCTCCTCTATAGGGAAGACTTTAAAAGAAGGATTTGGAAGAACTTCACCGTAATCTCAATACCCATATCTTTAAATGGATTTTTAAATTGATTATATGTGCCCCCATAAAGATGAGCCGAGGCAACAATATTATCTCCAGCCTTCGCGATATTTTGAATTGAATAACTTGATGCGGCTTGCCCAGAGGCAACACCTAATGCTCCAACCCCACCTTCAAGCGTAGCAATCCTCTCTTCAAGCACTGCATTTGTAGGATTCATAATTCTTGAATAAATATTTCCTAGCTCAGATAAGGAAAATAGATTTGCTGCATGATCTGTATTATCAAATTGATAACTAGAGGTTTGATGAATGGGAACAGCTACTGAATTAGTGGTTTCATCTTTTCGCCACCCGGCATGCAATCCAATGGTTTCAGGGTTTTTATATTCTTTAGTCATAATGTCACTCCACGTGTAATAGTTATTATATATGAGGCATTTACTAATTAAGATTGGGACCTTATTTAGCTGAATTTATTAAACGCCCGCAAGCCAGACAAATCGGCGTTTGGATAATAATAATTAAGAATTAGAATTTGTAAAGAAATTTACCCCATTCATTGAATAAATTTATATAATCACTGCGAGAGAAAAATTATGGCAAGAAAATATAATAATTTTAGAGTTGGTGGATCACCACAAAAGGTAACAGATGACTATGCAGTTTGGACCAATGATCTGTTGGGAAAAGTCATTGCTAGTAAGACTGTGATCCAGCCTGGAAAGAGCACCTTAGGTCACCAATTAGTCAATTCTGATGTAGTTTATGTAATAGTAAACGGAAGAGGAATTATGGAGGTTGTTGAATACATGAATTCTAAGGAAGGTCATGGCAGTGATCCTTCACGAGGTATCGGACATAAAGATTCATACGCTTTGACTGCTGGGGATGTTATTTTAGTAGAGTCAGGTGATTACGTTAAAGTTGTTAATGAATCAGATCACGATCAACTCACCTACCTAAGAGTTTTTGATAGAGAGGGTTGGAGACAATAACTTAAGGAATAGCAACTAAGCCTTTTAGTTTATTCAATGCGTCTTTGACTGAAAGTGTTTCTGTCTTACTGTCTAATAAATTTCTGATTGAAATCTTTTCTTCTTCGACTTCTTTCTTCCCGATAATAGCCATCAGTTGCGTTTTGGCATTTGAGTGTTCTCGAATTTTGTAACCTATTTTCTCATTACGAATGTCAAGAGACACACGAATACCCTCTTTTATAAAAATAGACTTTAATTCTTCTGCAAAAGAAATTGCTTCATCAGTCACTGTCAATATTGCTAGCTGTTTAGGAGCCAGCCATAAAGGAAGTTTCCCAGAATAATTTTCAATTAAGATGCCCAAAAACCTTTCAAAAGATCCTAGTATTGCTCTGTGAATTAAAACTGGTGGATATTTTTTTCCGTCCTCACCAACATATTCTGATTCAAGTCTTGAAGGCAAGGTAAAATCAAGTTGAAAAGTTCCACATTGCCATAACCTACCAATAGCATCCTTTAGGACAAAATCTAGCTTAGGACCATAGAAAGCTCCTTCACCCTCTTCAATATCATATGGAAGGCCTAACTTCTTAATTGCTTCCTCAAGAGCATGTTCTGTTTTATCCCAAGTTTCATCTGAACCAATTCTTACGTCTGGCCTAGTTGAGAGCTTTATTTGGAAATCTTTAAAGCCCAACAAATGATAAATCTCAGATAATAGTTCAATAAAGCTTTTTGTTTCATTTTCAATTTGATCATCTGTACAAAATATATGTCCATCATCCTGTGTAAATGCTCTTACACGCATGAGACCATGCATTGTTCCTGAAGCTTCATATCTATGACATTTGCCAAATTCTGAAAATCTCATTGGCAGATCTTTATAGGATCTTAACGTATGATTAAATACCTGCGTGTGAACAGGGCAGCTCATAGGTTTTAGTGCATTTGTCCTTTTTTCATTTGCATGCTCTTCATCAATCTCGGCAATAAACATATTTTCTCGATATTTTTCCCAGTGGCCAGAAGCCTCCCAGAGCCTTCTATCAACAACTTCAGGAGTATTTATTTCTTGATATCCTGATAGATCTAGTTTTCGCCTCATGAAATTCTGCAACGATGTATAAATAGACCATCCATTTTGATGCCAAAAGACCATCCCTGGTGCCTCATCTTGAAAATGAAATAGATCCATCTCCTTAGCAAGTTTTCGGTGATCTCTCTTTTCTGCTTCCTCAATCTGAGTTAAATGATCAGATAACTCTTTTTTGGTTCTCCAAGCGGTGCCATAAATTCTTGTGAGCATCTCATTATTTGAATCTCCCTGCCAATATGCACCGGCAATACTCAAGAGCTTAAACTCTCCTACAAAAGAAAGAGATGGCAGGTGAGGTCCTTTACATAAATCAATGAAACCTGAATCTTCTTGGGTGTATATTTGAAAATCTTTAGATTGGTCAGATTCCTCAATAATCTTCAACTTATATGTTTCTTGATTTTTTTTGAACTTTAATAGCGCATCTGCTTTAGAGTGAAGTGACTTCTTAATAAATCCGCCCTTCTTAATAATTTTACGCATTTCCTTTTCAATCTTATCTAAATCATCTGATGAAATTGGAGTATCAAAAAGGATGTCATAGTAAAAACCGTTTTCAATTGTTGGGCCTATAGCGAGTTTAGATTTTGGAAATAAATTTTTAATCGCGCAAGCAAGAACTTGAGCAGCAATCGTATGCCGCATAATTTCAAGACCCTCATCAGATTGAATCGTTATAATTGAGACTGTAGCTTCATCTTGCAATTCATCATGAAGATCAAATTGATCATCTCCTACCCTGAATGCAACTGCTGATTTAGCAAGCCCAGAACCAATGGATGATGCAAGATCATAGCCATTAGATCCGCTTGGTAATACTTTCTTATTACCATCCGGTAGTGAAACTGTAATATCTTTAGGCATAATTTAATTCTAAAAAGTTAATTCTAATAGAATTCGCAAATAAAAAATATTTGTTTTAATTTTTTATCTGAGAAACTATATCGTAGTTATAAACCCTCTTAAGTCTATGGATCAAAATCGAGGGCATTAACCTTAAGATTGTAAAAATAAATTTTCTTAGAAAAGTAGACTGATGAAACGCATATCTATTTCTTGATGAAATTTTTTGAATTTCTTCAACTCTTCCATATCTGAACCTCTGAAATTTTGAAAAAGTGTCAGGTAAGTCAACATTATTCTCTAAAAAAACTGATAGTGCATAGCTATCTTCTAGTGAAGCACTTGCTCCTTGAGACATAAATGGAAGCATTGGATGTGCTGCGTCGCCTATCATAACAATCCGTTTTGAATACCATTTTTTCAGTTTATGCTCAAAAAGACCCCATTTATTAATTCTTTTATTTTGTAGAAAGATTTTCTTTACAGCCTGATTAGTATTGTTAAGAAGTGGTGCAATATCAGTAAAGCTTGCAGCTTGCTTCCATGATTCATTTCTAACTGAGGAATCTTTTGCAATTAGAACACAATTTAAAATTGAATTATCTCTAATGGGATATGTAACTAAATGAAGATTTTTTGAAATAAACAAATTTGGATCCACAAAGACATCTGGAATGTTTTCATCAAATTTTATACAAGTCCTCCATGCTGATAAATTTTGAAATTTTGGTTGATGATCAGGAAATAAATATTTCCTTGAAACAGAATTAAGACCATCAGCTGCTATCAACATGTTGCCTTCATGTAATTTTCCTGACTCAGAGTATAAAAATACTTTTTCTTTGGTTTCATTGATTCTATAGATTTTTTCATTCTGGAAAATAGTTACGCCTAATTCTTTAGCTCTGAACAGCAATAAGTCTATTAAATCTTGTCTGTGGACGTGATGATATCGACCATTAAAAACATTATTTGAAAATTCAGCTATTGGGACGGTGAAAAGCTTTTTGAATGATTTTATTTCTCTTATATTAATCTGTGATGGTTCATCGGCAACTCTCCAAAACAAATCTATGATGCCAAGCTCATAAAGAACCTTTTGTGCATTAGAGCTGATCTGAATACCAGCGCCATGATCATCAACAAAATTATTCTTTTCTACAAGAATTACGTCTTTACCTTGACGGGCAAGTAAAGCAGAAATTGCTAATCCACCTATACCGCCACCTAAAACAATTATCTGCATCAAAAATCTTTTTTGTTATGCTAACTATATTGCCTTCTTAGTTAAATGGATATAACAAATCCCTCCTAAGGATTAGTTGCAGGTTCGATTCCTGCAGAGGGCACCAAAGTAAAAAAATGGGCACATAAAGTGCCCATCATTAACCAGTAATCTGATGTTAGTGAGAATGCGGTGATGCCTCAGGCTGATAATCATAATAGCCTTCTAGAGGAATCATTAAATGAACATATGGAGTTCCCTTAAACATAACGTATGGACCTCCATTAGTATAGTCAGTAGATTGACCGTCCAATGATTTAGGATCTTTTGGCATTAACATCATATGTGCACCTGACTCAATAAAATGCTTATGACCTGCATCTTTTTGCCCATCAGTATAAGGAGTAAAGTTATCAACACCTAGATCTCCATGAAGCATCCAAATCCATCCATCAGCTTCAAGATCTGGTGTCTTGTTTGCCTTATAAGCGTTAGCCCAAGCTACTGCATTTTTATCAGAGCAGGCTGCCGCAGTTTCATGAGCGCTCTTGAAGCCGCCTTCAGGCATTGGCATAAAAGGCTCGCAACGCCATCCATTTGTTCCTTTTCTTAAAACTTTTCCAGAAGCACCAATTATCGTTGCATTATCTCCAATGTAAGCTGGGGCAGCAGATGAATAAGCTTTTATTTCCCAAGCCTTTGAATTACCTTTCTCGTATCCAGCACTTAGGCTGAATGCAAGAAAAACCATTGAAATTGTTAATAGATTTTTCATATTTTTTACCTCAAATATAATTATTTAATTTATCAGGTTTTTTACTATAGTAACTCGTGTTCTGTAAGGCTGTTCAATGTCTCCAAATCCTGCCATTCCCTCGTAATAAAATCTTGTAAAGACAACATTTTGAGAAAGCTGCACTGCTTCAGGATAATAAATATTAAGAGCTCCACCAGTACCTGAATTTTTCCAGTCATCAGCAGTTTGTTTTATTAAAGGCTTATGAAAGCTGCCATCAGAATTTGTGCTTAGAACACCAGCACTGCTTTCCATTGAAACAACTTTTTTCCAATCTTCATTTCTTCTGGCGTCATAGTATGCGTTTAAAGACTCTAATACTGCTAATTCATCATCAGAATGAGTGTCAGCTATTGCTGTAAATGCAAAAAGAGATACAAATACACTTAAGAATAATTTCATTATTAACTCCTATGTTTATTAAAAAGCTTACTATAAAAAAGTATCAACGTAATTTAAATTTCATTATTTTTCCTGCAGCATTAACAGGAAGTGAATCCAAGAACTCAATCTCTCTAGGAACCTTATAGTTGGCCATATTATCTTTTGCCCATTTAATAATTTTTTCTTTGGAAGATAAATCCTTTCCATTTGTAACTAGAAAAGCCTTAGGAACCTCCCCCATTCGCTCATCAGGAATACCTACCACTGCGGCTTGAATAATTGAGGGATGATTCAATAAAATGTTCTCTATTTCTGCAGGATAAGCATTAAAACCGCCCACGATAAACATATCTTTTAATCGATCTGTAATTTTAAGGTATCCTTTATCGTCAATAATTCCAATATCGCCGGTATGCAGCCAACCTTCTTTATCAATAGCTTCCTCAGTCGCTTCCGGGTTATCAAGGTATCCCTGCATTACATTAAAACCTTTCACTAAAATTTCACCTTGATCACCTGAGGCAACTTCTTTTCCATCACCGTCTACACATTTCACCTCAACCCCTTCTATTGATTTACCAGATGTTGTTGCAATGGTTTCATAATCATCATTTGGAGTACACATGGTTGCTACACCAGTACTTTCGGTTAACCCGTAAGCGGTAATAACAGTTTCAAATCCTAATTTTTCTTTCATATCTTTTATCAAACTGACAGGAATTGCTGCAGCACCGGTGACTCCCAATCGAAGTGAAGATACCTTGCTTGAATCAAATTCATTTGAACTAAGAATGGATTGGTACAACGTGGGAGGACCGGGCAACATGGTAATTTTATGTTTAGAGATTTTTGAAACAATTTTCTCTACGTCAAAAACTGCCTCTGGATATCCGGTGCAGCCCCTTAATAATACTGACATCCATCCTGCTTTATAGCCAAATGTGTGAAAAAAAGGGTTCACAATCAGATATCGATCCTCAGAATTAAGACCGACAAAAGTGGACCAATAATCAAAAACGTTTATGTTTTGTGATTGATTTATCATCACACCTTTTGGTTCGCCTGTTGTCCCAGATGTAAAAATAATATCAGCGACATCATCCTGAACTATTTTTGGTAAATTAATATTCTGTTTAAAAAATAAATCATTGATACTGGCTTCTGTTTCGCTTTGATTAGGATTTAAAACAAAGGTCTTATTCAGATTCGGCAAGTCTTGATCCTTTAGTAAATCAAGATAGTTAATATCTAAAAAATTATTCTCAGTAAATAAAAATTTAGCTTTTGATTTATTTAAAATAAATCCTGCTTCTGATCCCTTCATCCTTGTATTAATGGGAACTAGAATACCGCCAGCTGCTTGTATCGCAGTCGCAACTAATATCCAATTGATTGAATTTGGAGACCAAATAGCAACTCTGTCGCCCTTTTCTAGACCTTGATGAATGAGATTTAAGGCCAATAGCTCAACTTTTTCATAAATCTCCTCATACGAGATTTGAGCAGCATCATCTATAAATGCAACCTTGGATCCTAATTCTGATGCTCGAACTGATACTAATTCTGGTAAAGACGATATTTTTGAACTCATATTAATCTTGCTAATTTATAGTCATATTTAAAATATTTTAAACCTATGCTCGACTCAGAATTTCTTACCCCAGGAATCGAAGCTATCTTTTGATATAACACTTTTGAAAGCTCTGCAGCATCATCTGCCAAAATAAATACCATCAAATCATGACGACCTATCAAACTTGATATAAATCTAACCTCTGGCATTTTTGATAATGCCAATGCTATTTTATCTTTTTCTCTTGCCTCAACATCCAAGCCTACAAATGCAAAAGAAGGATTTTCGATTCTATTAATATTATTAATAACTGAAATTTTAATTACCTCATTATTAATTAACTTTTTTACTCTATTCCGCACTGTGCCTTCAGAAACACCAATAACTGCTGCCATTTGATGATTGGACATCCGTGCATCTGCCCCCATCAGTTGAATAATTTTTTTATCAATATTATCTAAGCTCACAATGGCGCCCAGTCAGTTTCAAATTTATACACTTTAGATGCTAGAGAAGAATCAATGCTTTTAATTCCTGGAATCGAAGGAAGTATATTGTCAATAAGCTCTTCTGTTTCGCTTACAGATCTAGTGGCACAAAGTATTTCTAAATCCTGAATTCCGCTCACAGCATTGACGCTGAAGACTTGAGGAAGCAAGGTTAGTGCTTGTGCAACGCTATCTAATTGATCACCGTTAACCTTTAAACCAATTGGTAATAAGTAATCAAAACCGCATTTTTTAAAATCAGCTATCGCAACGACCTTGCAAACCTGGTCATCCAAAATCCTGTTCAGCCTTTTCTTTACAGTTGCTTCGGTTACACCTAATTGAATAGCTATAGATTTGACAGCTATACGGCCATCTTCTTTTAAACAATGGATAATTTTATGATCTAAATCGTCAAGATTTTGGCTCACAGCAATGGATTAAAATTCTCTTTTTTCCATATCTAGGCCTTTAGGAATATCATTTCTGTTTACCAAAAATTGACCGTACCATTTTCTTAGCTTGTGAAGAGGTCCGTCACCATCGCAAACAACGGGATCAGCAATGTAAATCTTGTTCTCCCAAATCGCTACATCTTGACCAAAAGCAAAGTTATTTGCATCAATATATCCTTGGACATACTCATGCTCCTCTTCAGCTGTCATACCAGGTATTTTTTTTACCATGACACCAAAGTTAATTTCAAATGATGTCAAGGTAAGTGGTAGATGAGATACTAATAACCTACTTTCTACTTTTTGACCCTCTTGAAGTGCGCTCATATAAGTTGTCATATATGCTGGGCCTTCATATGTTGCTTTAGAAAATAAATCTCTACCAAGAATAGGGCTGTCAGCAGTCATTTCTTGAGTGTAAGTATGGTCTTTTGCCTCATTCCAGAAACCTTCAAAAGGAGCCTGATGAACAGGACCAAAATGACCTTTATCGGCCATATTATCAATTAGTTCTCTACAGTTATTTTTAACAAGAAAACTTGCCATTCCATAGTCAGACCATTCATCTGAGTAACAGGCATCAATCTTTTCAGGCTCATAATCAGGCTCACCACCCTCAACATCATGCCAACACATGACCATTTGATTAATTTCAAGTGTCGGCCATGATTCGCCATTACCCGGATCTAAACTAATTGAATTATCACTATTTCTGGTAACTAATAATTTTCTATTAAATGCGTAGATAGTTTTTGTACTCTCTGTCTCAAAATCTCTTTGATGACCTAAAACAAACCATCCTCTTGGAAATCTATCTGGTAACTCGCTCATCTATTTCTCCTAAACTTAATTTTATGCCTTTTGTAGCATCACCATAATATCATTAGATTCTTCTTTTACTTGCCATGATCGTGTAACGGCTTTCGTTGGGATTTTTTTTGCATAAGGAATATCATCACAGTTGCCCTCCTCATTCCATTTCCATGCATGAAATGGACACCTAATACCGTTGCCATCTACCTCTCCACATGAAAGAGCAGCTCCCATGTGCTTGCAGTACAAATCTAAAGCCCTAACTTTGCCATCTTCGCCTCTCCAAACTACAAGCTGAGTAGCAAAATTATCTACTTGTAATGCTTCACCATTCTTGATTGCATCGCTCGTAGCAACTTTATGCCAACCATCCTCTAATGAGCTTTCATTGGGATTTTTTTGAACGGGAAGTTCAGTTGATATTAATTTATCTGACATACAAATATTCTAACAACAATTCCTTAAATTTACCTTCTTAAAGAATATCTTCAATCTCAATAACTTGTTTTAGATCTTTAGATGTAGGGACTAACAGTAAGTCATCTACTCCACATTCTTTGACTTGTTTAATTAGCTTGGCTAAGTCTTCAATTGACCCACAAAAACCTGCATTAGCTGCAAGATTTTCAGCTATTTCTTTTCCCATCCAAGCTAAATATCTTTTTAAATGAGATTGCATTTGTAATCTTGAATCTTTTCCAATTGCAAACCAAAAACTAGTTACTATTCTCGGTTCTTTCATGCCTTTTATACTAAATGCTTCTCTGGCTCTAACTGCCGCATCTGAAATCTCATTTATATCAGCATTAAAAGAAAATCCTGCAATACCTGATGCATAATCAGCTGACATTGATAGAGCTTTTGGTCCAATTGCTCCAGCTAAAATTTTTGGTCCTTTTGCTTGCACAGGTTTTGGCCCAATATCCTGTGCGAATTCACTGGCCCATATTGATTGCATAATTTTTGAATACTCACTTACCTTTTTCCAACGATGATTTTTCCAATCAGATCCAATTGCTTCATAGTCTTCTTGTCGTCCACCAACTCCAACTCCAACTGTAAGCCTACCCTCAGAAAGCATATCAATTGTGGCAAATTGTTTTGCAGATAAAACAGGATCATGCATGCTGAGCACAGACACTGTTGATATGATTTCTACATTACTTGTCCAAGCAGCTACTGCTGAAAGCATGGAAATAAATTCAGGATTATCAAAGACAATTCTTTCGCCTAATGCAATGCTGCTCCAAGGGCCCTTGTCAATTTGAGTAGTCCACTCATAAAGATTATTTCTGGTCAGTCCCGGCTCCATGACCGGTAACGTCATCCCAATGTTCATTTATTTTTTTTTAGATCGAGAGCAACATCAACGATCATATCTTCTTGACCGCCCACCATTTTTCTTGAACCAAGTTCAACAAGAATGTCCCTAGTATCCAATCCATAAGTTTCAGCTGCATTTTCAGCATGCCTTAGAAAGGAGGAATAAACTCCAGCATAACCAAGCGTCAAAGTCTCTTTATCAACTCTTACAGGCCTATCTTGAAGCGGTCTTCCCAAATCTTCAGCAGCATCCATAAGCTTAAACAGATCAACGCCGTGATCCCAACCCATTCTATCTATAGCAGCTATAAATACTTCTAATGGGGCATTTCCAGCACCTGCACCCATCCCAGCCAAACTGGCATCAATTCTATCGGCACCATGCTGAACAGCCACAATAGAGTTTGCAACACCTAGTGAAAGATTATGATGAGCATGCATTCCAGTTTGTGTTTCAGGTTTTAAACAGTCTTTAAAAGCTTTAAATCTGTCAGCAACATCATCCATATTAAGCGCTCCGCCGGAATCAACAACATAGACACATTCAGCACCATAAGATTCCATCAATTTAGCCTGTTCTGCTAATTTAGTAGGTGTATTCATGTGTGACATCATTAAAAATCCAATGGTGTCCATACCTAGATTTTTAGCATGCTCAATATGCTGCTTAGATACATCTGCTTCAGTGCAATGAGTTGCAACCCTTACAGATCTAATCCCCATTGCATATGCCCAATCTAAATCCTCTTTGACTGCAATGCCTGGCAGTATCAATGTTGTAAGTTTTGAGAAGCTGACTTCATCTGCAACTGCTGCTATCCACTCTTTATCAGTATGTGCACCAAAACCATAATTAAATGATGAACCAGAAATTCCATCGCCATGGGCAATTTCTATGGCATCTACTTTTGCCTCATCAAGAGCTTTGGCTATTTTTTTTACATGCTCAATTCCATACTGATGTTTAATGGCATGCATCCCATCTCGTAAAGTTACATCTTGAATATAGATTTTTTCTTTCATTAATTAATTATATTTTTTTCTAACCAATGACTCTGCTGTACCTAGAGCTGCTGAAGTCATAATATCTAAATTTCCTGCATACTTAGGTAAATAGTGCCCCGCACCTTCTACCTCTAAAAAAATTGATGTCTTAATGCCTTCGTATTCTCCTATACCAGGAATTCTGCATGGGTTATTTGAGCCAAACCTCTCAAACTGAACCTCTTGCTTTAGTCTGTATCCAGGAACATAGCTTTGAACATTTTTAACCATGTTCTTAATAGAATCTTCTATTTCTTTTTCCTGAACTTCATCTGAAAGTGTAAATACAGTATTTCGCATTAACAGTGGTGGCTCTGCTGGATTAAGGATAATTATTGCCTTTGCTTTTTCAGCGCCTCCAACTTTTTCAAGACCCAATGCTGTGGTTTGAGTAAACTCATCTATGTTTGCTCTTGTACCAGGACCAGCAGAGCTTGAGGAAACTGATGCAACAATTTCTGCATACCTAACTTTAGATACACTATTAACTGCAGAAACCATTGGGATAGTTGCTTGGCCGCCACACGTTACCAAATTAACGTTTCCTTCATCTAAATTTGATTCAAGGTTTACAACTGGAACACAATATGGACCGATTGCAGCTGGAGTAAGATCAATCATTTGCTTTTGATCTCCAGTTACAATCTCATGATGTATTTTATGTGCACCAGCTGATGTAGCATCAAAAAAAATCTCAACATCTTTATATTCTTTGGTATCAACAAAACCCTTTAATCCGCTGTCACAGATTAAGACATTATTTTTTTTAGCAAGATTGAGGCCCTCAGAGTCAGGATCAATACCAATTACAGCGACAAGTTCAAGCTCGGATGATGTCTTAATAATCTTAAGCATTAAATCAGTACCTATGTTGCCTGATCCAATTATTGCGCATTTAATTTTACTCATTCTTTAAACTCTACTTTACAACTTCCAAGACCATTAATCTTCATCTCAAATTTATCTCCAGGAATAGCCGGCTCCAATGGAACCAACGATCCAGACAAAATGATCTCATCTTTTAGCAATGGAATATCATATCTACCAAGAGTATTTGCAAGCCAGGCTACCGCTTCAGCAGGATGACCTTGGACTGCAGAGCCATTTCCTGTAGAGAGAAATTCCCCATTCTTATAAACATTCACTTCGAGTTTATCCATCTCCAAATCAAAAAAATCTTCAACCTCTTCGCCAATACAAAAAACTCCACATGAAGCATTATCAGCAACAGTATCTTGTATTTTAATTTTCCACTCATCTATTCGTGAATCGACTATTTCAAAACATGGCATTAATGACTTAGTCGCCATGATCACATCTTCCTTTGAAATCCCGGGTCCTATAAGATCTTGATTTAACTTGAATGCTATTTCTGCCTCTGCCCTAGGCTGAATTAGATATTTACTAATACTTATCACATCATTATTTTCAATCAGCATTTGATTAGTTAAAAAACCAAAGTCTGGCTGGTCAACCCCTAACATTTCTTGGACAACTTGACTGGTAACGCCTATCTTTTTTCCAATAATTTTTTCACCATCGGCAAGTCTTAGCGAGAGGAAGCTCTTTGATATCTCATAAGCATCATCTATGGAAATATTGCTAATTGTTTCAGTTAAAGGTGGGATGGTTTGTGAATTTCTTAATGAGTTGTAGAGTATTCTTCCTATCTTTGAGGCATCAACTGTATTCATTATTTAGTTTTTTAAAAAATTGAGGCTATATTGATTAAATTCTTTAGTTTTTTCAATCATCACCCAGTGGCCGCAATTACTAAAAGTAACTACCTGAGAATTTGTATACAAATCTAAAATTTTATTTATGCCTGAAGCAGGAATGAATAAGTCATTTGAACCCCAGAATGCTAACACGGGTGTTTGATTATTTTTTAGTTTTTCAGATAAGTTAGGTATGTCCATTGAAGCTAAAACCTGTTGGTTCATTAGGGGTAGTATTTCCATCCTATCTTCAATAATATCTTTAGTAACAAAGCTAGGATCATAAGGGAAAAGTTTTAATAAACCTTCAATTTTTTCTTGGTTCATTTCACCTCCAAGAAAATCGCCTAGAAGTTTTTTAATGCCTGGCATTTCTTGATAAGCATTGAAGTCCTCTAAACCACCTGGTGCCATAAGAATTAATTTAGAGAATCTTTTAGGTTGCTCAAGAGATAGGCCCATAGCCAAAGCTCCTCCAAGACTGTTACCAACCACAGAGCAATTTGCAATATTGAGATGGTCAAGCAGTTCAAGAAGAAGATTATTGAAGAAACTCATTGTATAAATCTCATCTTCTGGTTTATCACTGAACCCATATCCTGGCAGATCAGGAACTATTGTTCGGAACCCATTCCTTTGAAAGAAGTCTATATTTTTCTTAAAGTTGGTGAAGCCTGATGCTCCGGTTCCGCTGCCATGGAGAAATAAAACAACATCACCTTGCCCCCCATCATGATAGTGAAATTGAAAGCCATTTGCCAAGGTTGCAAAACTACCTTTTGGTAACATTGTTAAATTCTTCTTAGAGTTATTGGGAGAGCGTCAGCAGGTCTAGGGAGATGTACATGCAACCAATCAGGATTATAATTTTCACGCAATTCAACTCTGTATTGCTTTAGTAGCCTAAATAAATAAAGCCTTGCATTTAACAGTGCAAAATGCATTCCTATGCACTTGTGAGCACCTCCACCAAAAGGAATATAGCTAAACCCATGTCGCTTATGTTCAGCTCTTTCAGGAGAAAATCTCATCGGATCAAATTCATGTGGATTATCCCACCACTCTTCCATTCGATGTGTAAATGCAGGACTCAACATCACTACAGTGTGAGCAGGTAGCTTATAGCCTCCTACCTCTACCTCACGAGTTGTTCTTCTATTAAGGATCATCACTGATGGCCAAAATCTTAGCGTTTCATTAAAAACATATTCGGTTAGCTGCATAGAAGCAACATCTTCAAATGTTGGCATCTCATTATCAATGGCATTGATTTCATCACGAACTTTCTCCTGCCAGTCTTGATGGGTTCCAAGGTAATAAAGAATATTTGTTAGAGCACTTGTCGTAGTGTCAAACGCAGCAAATAATAAAAATGCCATATGGCCATCGATATCAACATCTTCCAAATAATTACCATCCTCATCCCTTGCATTGCAATATCTTGAAAACATATCGACGCCATCAGTTCCCCGTCTTTGAGGAATTGTTTCGGTAATAAATCGCCTTAAAGTCTCTCTAGCTTTAAGAGATTTTCTAAATTGAGAGAAAGGAAGGTTATACGGGAAGGGTGTTACAAGCCCTTTATTAATGTTTGAGAAAATTTTATGTAACTTTTGAGCTTCAGGACTTTTTTCATCTAAACCAATGAATACTTTTGCTGCTACGTCCATCAGTGTTTCTTGGATAGCATCGTAAAAGAGGAACTCCTCATCTTTTGGAAGCATATCAATTCTTCTTGATTGAATTGGATTTAAAAGTTCGACATACGTTTTTAGAGCATCAGTCTTAAATGAAGGTTGAGAGGCTCTTCTCGTTTTTTTATGTTTAGCATTATCCCTTAGTAACATACCATCTGGGTAAAGCGATCCAAGTGAGGATGCATAACCGCCAGCAGAAGAAAAGCTCCCGTCTTTATCAAATAGAGCAGCCTCATTAAATTCAGGACCCAGACACATTAATACCCTTTGACCGCGAACCATGTCGATTTTTGAAACAGCTCCAAATCTTTTGAAGTGATCATTGCATACGGCAATACTATCTTTTACAACTTCTATAGTTTTTCCTAAAAAAGGTAGGCCGTACTCACCTGGAAAATTTGAGAGATCTCTATTATCAGGAACTGTAGTATTTATATTAGACACGGTTTAATCATCATGAATTTTTAGCAACTAATTTCCACCAATAGTTAGGAAAGAATCTCCTTATTCTAGTGGCATAAACAGCCTCTTTTGTAGGGTAGCAAATAATCTTATCTGTCAGTATGTCTTTTTCAATTTGATCAACTACTTCTTCCGGATCACAAAGCATCCCCTTTTCGACTGCCGATTTAATAACGTCAGCTGAATCTGTCTCATCTACAAACCTCATCAAAGGAGTATCTGTTTGTGCAGGGCAAACCACCATCACTCTAATATTTGTATCTTTAACTTCTTTAGCTAATATTTCCCCAAAAATATTAACAGCAGCTTTTGAAGCACAATATGCCGACATATTCTCAAGAGGACATGTCCCTGCAATTGATCCAAAAAGTATTATTTGCCCTTTATTATTTTCAAGCATGGATGGCAGGATATTGCTCACCATATTTACCGTACCCTCATAATTAATTCTCATTAAATTATTTATTGAGGTTGCATCTAAATCTTTAACCTTTCCCATTGGCATGACTGCCCCTGCATGAGTCACCCTGTCAATTGGACCCATTTGACTCTTAACTTCATCCATCATTGACTTAACAGCGCTTGAGTCTGATAAATCACAAGGAAAAATTGAAATATTATTTGATTCCTGTCTTAGCTGATTAAGGTTTTCTTCATTGATATCTACAGCAGCTACACGAACGCCATCTGCTGCAAGACGCTTTGCAGATATCCTACCCATTCCGCTTGCGGCACCTGTGACAATAGCATTTTTAATTTCCATTTTTTTTCCCTGAATTAACTATATCACTAAATATCTGCTTGTTGGGATAACTTCAATTTTTGAAAAATCTATAAATTTTTCACAACTTGCCATCATTATCCCTAAATTTTTTTCTAAAAGTTCTTTGTTACCCTTAGCAGCATAAAATTCTTCCGGATCTGACATCGCTCCTTCTGGAAAGCATTCTTCAATGATCGCAATAAAATTTGGTGATTCTTTTTGCAAGTTTCTTACTACAGTGTTTTGTGTGTAAATAAAATTTGATTGAGTTTCAATAGCTATTTCAGTGTGATGGTGAGTCCAATGATCAAACCAAGAAAATCTATCCATTTCTTTTGGTTTTTCAAGAAAAACTATTTGAGAAAATCCTTCAGTTCGTTTGTTCAAATTTTTTGATTCATCGGCTTCAATTATTTTTGATTCACTCACAACATAGCTGAAGACCTTTTTAGAGGAGGATTCAAATACTTTTAATTCTTTTTCAGCATGAAATAAGCTTTTAACTTTTAAAAAAACTATTGCATCAGGACTTGGAGGGTAAGAAGATTGAATAAGTCCTGAGGCGTCTTGTACATCTTTATCAACAATATTTACTTGATAATTTGAAACAATATCAGCAAGGCTTGATGGTACTTTCTTGACTAAGAAGTTTTTGAACTCATCTTCGTCAATATCATTTTTTTTCCATAGTTGAATAGCTATTTTTTCCATCAGGCTCTTTGGGAAGAAGCTGATATTGTTTCGCCAGTCATATATGAAGAAAGGTTTGATGCCAAAAATAAAATTATATTTGCAATTTCCCAAGGATGAGCGCCCCTAGAAAAAGCCTCTTTTTGAGTTAGTGAATCTATAAGCTCAACCGAGCTAGTTTTAGCTAAATGAGGATTAATTGCTAAACTTGGTGCCACAGCATTTATTCTGATATTGTCATCAACAACTTCCAAAGCAGCACATCGAGTAAGAGCCATGACGCCTGCTTTTGCAGCAGCATAATGTGCTTGACCAACCTGAGCCCTCCAACCTAGTACCGATGCATTGTTTACAATTACCCCTCCGTCACACTCTTTAAGCTTATTGATGCCCGCCCGAGTTACTCTCATTGTGCCATTTAATGTAATGTCTATAATTTTATTCCAGGTCTCATCGCTCATTTCTGACACCAAATCCTCGCCTCCAAGACCAGCATTGTTTACCACAACATCAAGATTTGACATAGAGCTCATAGCCTCTTCCATCATCTGATCTACATTACTTGTTGAAGTCACATCACAAACACATGAATGCACCTTACCAAGATTGAGGTCAGTCAATTCATCATGAGCTTTTTGCAGACGTTGTTCATTTGCATCTGAGATAAAGATTTCTGCACCCTCTTCAAGGAATCTTTTTGCAGTTGCAAAGCCTATTCCTGCACCAGCTGATGCAGTAACGACAACCTTTTTTTCTTTAAATAAATTAGATGCAATTGGATATGTTGGATTTGAGAGATCATTCATTGGCAATTCTCGAGAATAGTTACATTAGCCTGACCGCCGCCCTCACACATTGTTTGCAAACCATATTTTAGATTTGATCTTTTCATTTCATGGATCAGTGTTGTCATTAGTCGTGCACCGGTTGCACCAAGAGGATGCCCAAGAGCAATGGCTCCTCCATGAACATTAATCTTTTCACTAGGATAATCAAATTCTTTTTGCCAAGCTAAAGGTATGGAAGCAAATGCTTCATTAATTTCGACAATGTCAATATCAGATAAATCCATACCTGATTTTTTAAGTGCATATTTTGTAGCAGGAATGGGAGCAGTCAGCATCCATATTGGATCATCTGCCCTAACACTTATATGGGACACTTTAACTAATGGCTCTAAGTTGTGCTCCTTTAAAATTTCTTCAGAAACAATTAACAAACAAGCAGCTCCATCTGCATTTTGCGATGAAAGTGCTGCTGTTATTGAATGGCCCTCTATCAAAGGTTCAAGTGTGGACATTCTCTCAAGACTTGTATCTCTTCTTGGCGTCTCATCATCAAGTAGTCCATTTACTGGGATGATTTCATTTTTAAAAATTCCAGATTCAATAGCGCTAATAGCTTTTTGATGACTGTTAAATGCAAAAAGTTCCATTTCTTCCCTACTGATGTTCCATTTTTCAGCAATCATATGTGCCGAATTAAATTGGCTAACCTCAACATCACCATAGCGTTTATTCCATCCTGGGGATGTATTGAAAGGAGTATCAAAACCAAGTTGCTGACCAGCGGTCATGGCAAATGATATCGGAATCATATTCATATTCTGAACCCCTCCTGCAATAACCACATCTGATGTCCCTGACATTACTGCTTGTGTTGCAAAATGCACAGCTTGCTGTGATGAGCCGCATTGACGATCAACAGTAGTCCCAGGAACGTGTTCTGGGAGACCAGCAACGAGCCAACATGTTCTAGCTATATCTCCTGCTTGCGGGCCGACAGTATCAACACACCCATAAATGACATCTTCAACAAGGCCTGGGTCGATTGAAATATTTTCAAAGGTGGCTTTAAGGACAGACCCACCTAGATCAGCTGAATGGATGTCAGCAAGTGAGCCTTTTTTCCTTCCAACAGGAGTTCTCAAGGCTGAGACTATGTAAGCATCTCTCATAATTACTATAAGAATGTATAGGTTGAACCTAGCTTTGGCAAATCTTTTTCCAGTTGGTTCATAATGTAATTTTCAAGGAGACTTTTGTTTCCCCAAACTTGTTTATATGACCATCCTCTTCTAATAAATATATGCAGATCCATCTCCCATGTATAACCCATCGCTCCATGCGCCTGCATACTATTTCTAGAAGCCATTTCACATGCATCAATCGCTTGTAATTTTGCCTGAGCAGCATGTAACTTTTGAAGAGGATTATCGTTATCTAGACTGTAAGCAGCCCTGTATAAGGTTGCTTTAGAAAATTCAATTTCAATTGCAGCCTGAGCAAGCATGTGTTTTACAGCCTGAAAAGACCCTATTGGTTTACCAAATTGCTTTCTATCCAGAGTGTATGCAGTTGCTAAATCGAGAATCTTTCTGCTTAAACCAACGAGAATTGCTGCTGACATAACCATCCCTGAAGTTGCAACATTATTAACAAGGGATTTTTGATCATTCAAAGTTTGCAATAAGCCTGAATCTGAATTTTCAAAAATGAAGTTCGTTAAATCTCTAGAGGGGTCAGATGATTTTAGTTTTTTTCCATTAATATCTTTTGAGGAAACAATTGATATTGAATCCTCTCCTAAATTTATTTGTTTCGAAGAGTTATTTAAAAACAAAATATTTGGGGATAAAGAATGAGTAACACCAATAAATTGATTTTTTTCTTCAATTAATTCAGCAATATCAATAGATTTATTTATAAGTAAATTTGATAAAAATATCTGCTCAGCTGCAGGCTCGGGTAAAGCATAATATCCCATCTCCTCTACAAGCAAACAAGACGTGACTAAATCTAAGCCCAAACCGCCATACTTTTCATCAAGATTAGACTGAAGAATCCCAAGCTCTTCAAGCTCTTGCCATCTTGCTTGATTAAAAGGCATATTATCTTCCCAACCAGATCTAATCTTTTCTGGCGTGACATTAGATTCTAAATACTTTTTGAAAGCATCTCGAAATATCTCTTGATCCTCTGAAAAAGTGAAGTTCATTAGCGTGGCATCCCCAATAGTCTTTCTGCAATAATATTTTTTTGTATCTCATTGGTACCCGCATAAATTGGTCCTGAATAAGAAAACATATAACCTTTTATCCAGCTTGCAACATCATCCGCTACCACTTCTTCAAGTTCTGAAGACACTCCAAGGATATCTAAAGCAGTTTGATGCATTTGATGATCAAGCTCAGACCAAAAAACTTTTCCTAAGCTTGATTCAGGTCCAATTTTTTTTCCAGCCATTAAATTAGATGCAGTTTGATAAATATTTAGAGCATACGCTTCGGCTCTAAGCCACGATTGTAAAACCTTTGATTCTATTGAACCTGACAGGTTGTCTTTATTTTTAAAATACAAAGATAAGAGTTTCGAAGCTGTTTCTTGAAAGCGAGCTGGGCTTCTCAACATAAGACCTCTCTCAAAACCTGCAGTGGCCATGGCTATACTCCATCCCTCGCCCTCGCCACCCAACAAATTGCTGACATCCACCTCGACATCATCAAAATATATTTCGGCAAAACCTGGTTCTCCATCAAGCTGAGGAATCGGTCTCACAGTAACGCCTTCCGCATCAAGAGGAACTAATATAAATGATAGTCCTCTGTGTCTCTCAGATTCAGGATCGCTTCTAAATAAACCAAAAGTCCAATCCGCAAAAGCAGCTCTTGATGACCAAGTCTTTTGACCATTAATAATATATTTATCGCCTTTTTTAAAAGCTGTTGTTCTTATTGCTGCCATGTCACTGCCTGCACCGGGTTCTGACCAACCCTGTGACCATATATGTTCGCCTGTTGCCATGGCGCTTAAAAATTTTTCTTTTTGTTTGTCTGAACCATACTCCATTAAAGTTGGCCCTAATAAAAAAACACCATTCTGATTGACGCGTGCAGGCGCTTTTGCTCGATAATATTCTTCTTCAAAAATTAGCCATTCGATTAAATTTAGACCCCTACCGCCATATTGTTTGGGCCAAGTAACCATTGACCAATTACCTGAATTGAGTTTTTTTTCCCATTCCCTATGCTCCTCAAACCCCTCCTTAGTATCAAAGGATTTAAGAGGAATTTTGGGCACATTTTTTTCAAGCCATCCCCTGATCTCATCTCTGAATTTTTTTTGAGAATCAGAAAAACCAATCTTCATTTTTCAAAATCCGCATCTCTTTTCTCTACAAAAGCATCGCGTGCCTCTTGAGAATCAGACGATTGATAAAGTTCAATCGTAAAGTTTTGTTCTGATTTATATGCTTCATCAACATCATTTGCTTCAATTTGATTAAGAGCCTTCTTGGCAAGATTTACTGCAATGGGACTCTTATCTGCAATGGATTTTGCAATTTCGTTAGCAGCCTCGTGAAGTTCGCTAATGTTCGTGTGAAGAGATTCTATACTACCAAGCCGATAGGCTTCATCAGCAGAAATTGGTTCTCCTGTAAGCATCATCTTTCTAACCTTCTGCAATGGAAAAAGCCTACTTAAATGAGCTCCTCCCCCTAATGCTCCTCTATCAATTTCTGGTAATCCAAAAAAAGCATCTTCGGTAGCTAAAACAATATCTGATGCACCTGCAATTAAAATACCGCCCCCAAGAACAAAACCATGACAGGCTGATATAACTGGTAAATTACATACATGGATCGCTCTAGCTACTTTCCAGCAGCCATCATTTACAGCATGGATTTTCGATGAATCTGCTTGTAATTCTTTTATATCAACGCCGGCACAAAACCCCTTCCCTTGAGCTCTTATAACAATCACTCTAGCATCATTCGAAAAGGACAGCTCGTCTATAGATTTGGACAAATCAAACCACTGAGATGAATCAAATGCATTTACAGGAGGAACATCTAGCTCAATGGTTGCAATATTATTTGAAACATTAATATCAATTGACATGAATTACCTCATAAAGTTTTTAGATTTTCAGAAGCTTTATGATACTGCTCAATGATTTCTTTTACTAAGTTTTCGCAGCTTGGAATTTCTTTAATAATCCCTGCAACTTGGCCAGATGGCATTGCTCCCTGATCAGGATTACCTTCCACCATCGCTTTTTGGATTACTGCTGGGCTATTGGCTGCCATGATTGTTTGTGAGATAGATAAATCATCTCCTCGTAACATTGCAAAAAAAGATTTAACAATATCCCCAAAAGAAGCTTGAGATATTTGCTTGTATTTCCATGCTGACTTCAACGAAATAAAAAATAACTTTAATGGATTAGATTTATCAATGTTTTGTATGTACTTATTAAAAATTAATCTGTGTGGCAGTCCATCAAATTTTTTAGTTACAGAGATTTCATCAATACCGGCTTGCAGATAGGCATCTTTAGTATTTTCTGGAACTGGACTTTCTTGAGTCATCATGAATCTTGTGCCCATGGCAATGCCTTGGGCACCCCATGCTTTTGCAGCAGCCAAACCATACCCATCTCGAAAGCCTCCCGCAGCAAAGACAGGAACACTCACATTCTCCAACACACTGCTCAGCAACAAAGTCGTTGGGGTAGATCCTGTGTGGCCGCCACCCTCTGAGCCCTGAATAACTAATGCATCAGCACCTAATTTTTCAGCCTTGATGGCATGCTTTAATGCGCCAACCGTTGGGATGCAGATAATATTATTCATCTTTAGTTTTTCTATGTATTGGGGTATTGGTGATCGAGAGTAACTTACAGCTTTTACATTATTTTCAATTGCAGCTTCAATAATTTCTTTTGCTCCTGGTTGAAACATGTGAAAGTTTATTCCAAAAGGAAATGATGAAATTCTTGCTGTTTCTTCAATGAGTTCTATGGCTTCCTCTTTGCTTGATGTGGCTAAAGCTAAAAACCCAAAACAACCAGCGCTTGTGGATGCAGCAACTAGTTGAGGTGTAGCAACCCATCCCATGGCAGTTTGAATGATTGGATATCTAGACCCAAGAATATTTTCAGACACAAACTATCCTTTTTTTGTTTTTTTAGACTGCTTCTTTTTGCGTTGCGACTTAGCCATCTTTTTTGCATCGTAACCAGATAAAACATTACCAGTGGTTAGATCATTATGAGCATGAGAAAAGTGATGCCATGCAAATGCAGCCTCCATTCCATTTCTTTTTCCCTGGAGATCCTCAACATGATTGATTGCTTGTTTGGTTAGAGTAAGTCCAAGTCTTGGCATTTTTGCAATTTTATTTGCTGTCTCACTAACAGTTTCTTCAAGATCATCTATTGAAACTACCTTATTCACCATTCCCATCTCATAGGCTCTACTAGAGGACATTCTTTCACCTAAAAAGAGAAACTCTTTAGCAATTCTTGGATTAAGCTCATAGGGATGAGCAAAATATTCAACTCCAGGAATGCCCATTCTAACTACGGGATCAGCAAAAAAAGCATCCTCAGAGGCGATAATTAGATCGCACACCCAGGCAAGCATACAACCACCTGCAACACATGCTCCATGGACCATTGCAATTGTAGGCTTTGGTATGTCTCTCCACCTCCTACACATATTTAAATAAACTTCCTGCTCTCGAACATACCAAAACTCACCACCAGGTTTATTGGTATGGTCATACCACATACTTTTTCTGTCATACTCAACATCAACATCTCTTCCAGGAGTGCCGATGTCGTGACCTGCAGAGAAGTGTTTTCCATTGCCTTTTAAAACAATAACTTTTACATCGTCATCATCTACAGCCCTTTTAAAAAACTTATCCAAGTCATAGGTCATCTTTCCATTTTGAGCATTATTAAACTCAGGCCTATTCATTGAGATCCAAGCAACTTGATCTTTTTTCTTATAAGTAACTGTTGGTTTTGCCCTTGCCATAATTATTCTCCTATGACACTTGATCTTAAGTTGTTTGGATCAAGCTCATTTCTAATTATATCCAATTCATCTTTGGTTGGATTTGTGGTTTCATCCGTAGAAAATATTTCAAAATCAAAACCAGTATTATCTCTTATCTCTTCCAAGGAAGATGTCGAATGAATTGATAAAAGTCTGAGTGTATTTTTATTACCTTGATAATCAAAAATTCCTAGATTTGTAATAACTTTTCCTATTAATGGTTCAACGTCATCTGCATCAAAACCAACACTTGAAACCATATCAACCGAACCTTCAACAAATACCTTTTTTGAGTGGTTTGGAATAAAGATGCTGTTTCGATGACTAATAGAATTTCCTGGAAAACCTCTAACTCCTAACAATTGTACTTTTGGTTGTGCATAGTTACCGATACTGCTTATATTTAGATGAGCATATTTATCAATTTGGGTTGGAGTTACCATTGCATGCCTTGCACCACTCCATAGAACATCAAACACTCTAGAATATGTCATATAGCCATCAACGCATGGCTCTGCTCCAACTCCTAACGGATGAGGTTGATCAATTAAAAAAGCCTCTCCATCGGTCATCATGAGATCTGGATTGTGGAGTTTTTTAGCAAGCCCGACTGCGATTCTAGGCAATAATCCTATACCAGTAGCTAAGATCTCCCCATCATCCTTCCAAACTTTTGCAGCTTCGCAGATGCATACTTCGCTTATTGTAAATTGATCGGCCATCAGAATTTAGTAAGCGGTATTGAGGTAATTGATTGGTATGATGCCTGAAACCAAGTTTCTTTCAAATCGATTGTAGTTTGCAACGTTTTCTTTATCGAAGCTTGTTGAATCAACTAATTTTTCAGTTGAAACAAATGTTTTTGAGGCAGCACGTGCAAAGAGATCATCAAAGAAAGGATCGGGGCCAAAAATTAGTGTATTGCCCTTTTCGTCTGACTCATTTACGTGCAATAAAGCAACATCCAATTTAATAGCTGGCATTGCAACAAGCTTCTCTTTGTCATCATAAGGCGACTCTACAAATTTAATATGCGGATTGTTTTTTAGCACATCAGTGCCGATGCCAACTCTTGTGGGTAGAAAAGGAAGATTCATACCTGCAGCACGAAGCCCCCATTGCAACATCCCCTCATCTATCTCCACGACCTCAGGCAGCTCACCTGATTGCCTAGCATTCCTAAAATGCGAGTCTAAAGGAATTAAATCCAATGATACAAAACCAAATATTAATTTCTTTATTTTTTTGCATGAACTCAGCAGGCCTATGTCAGGACCGCCATAACTTACGAGAGTTAAATCTTTGAGATTGGATCTGCATATTTCTCTTACTAAAGACATGGGTTTCCGACGTGCGCCCCAACCCCCAATGCCAATGGTCATTCCATCTTCTAGCTTAGATATGAAATCATTGGTGGTGATAACTTTATTCAATTTTATTTTTCTGGTGGTGGAGTAAATACATGGCCCCAATAGCTCGGTGCTGGTGAGGATGTTGTTTGATGCTTTGACCAATCAGGCTGGTCACCATCATAGCCAAACTCTAGATCGAAACCTCCTGGAGTTTGCATGTAAAAAGAAACCATCTTGTCATTCATATGTCTTCCCAATGATGATGAGATGTGGATGTCATTATTGATTGCTCGATCTAGAGCCTCACCAACCTCATCAATAGTTTTTACCTCAACCATGGTATGAACTAAACCAGAGGGAGGTGTTGGCGATTGCATTATCGCTACAGTATGGTGCCGCTTATTATCACAATGCATAAAATACAACTTCATCTTTGGGTCTTCAGGATTAGGACTCATTTGTAAATTCATGATATCTGAGTCTCCAAAACCGAGCACATTGATATAAAAATCATGGGTTTCTTCAATATTTAATGCAGCATAAACAACATGACCGAATCCAAGATCTTTGGTCACAAAACCAGAAATACCTTTAGGTGAGGTAAATTTCGTTTCATCATTTAGTCTGCCATGATAAAGCTCGATCAGATTACCTGCAGGGTCATTAAATGAAATGCCATCTGTGATCTGTCGAGTAAAAAGATCGTCAGCTGAAAGCTGCTGATAATTAATATTGAGTTCATCAAAAGTCTTCTTTGCATCATTTAATGCAGATGCATCTTCCAACTCTAGTCCTGCAAGGATAAATTTTTCGTCAGGACCATTTTGTACCAGAAATCTAAATGGCTCGTGATCGATTTTAAAACAAAGCTTTTCTTCATCAGAAAAATCAGGGTGTTTCATGAATCCACAAACTTCCTGACCATAATGATCCCACGCAGAAAGATCTTTAGTTTCAACTAAGATATACCCCAATGATTGTATTTTCACTTAAAAAAATCCTTTTTATTTATTAATATATTGTAGCAATGTCATCACTAAAAGCCCTAATTAATCCGGTAACACCGTTTGAGCAAAATGCTCCGATAATTTACTGTGAGAATACAAAGAAATGTGCTTTTGTTGATCCTGGTGGTGATATTGATAAGCTGCTTCATATTGCAAAAGATTTTGATCTTATCCCAGAAAAAATACTTTTGACTCATGGCCACGCAGATCATGCTGGTGGTGCAATGCAACTATCTCAAACTTTAAACATTACTATTGAAGGACCACACAAAGAAGATAAATTTTTGTTGGACTCTCTCAAAGATCAGGGAGCTATGTTTGGGATGGAAGCTCAAAACTGCACTCCTAATCTTTGGTTGAATGACAACGATAAAGTTAGTTTAGGAGAGCTGATTCTTGACGTAATTTTTTGTCCTGGGCATACCCCAGGCCATATTGTCTTTGTGCATGAGCCTTCCAAATTGGCGATTGTTGGGGATGTTTTGTTTAAGGGTTCGATTGGGAGAACAGATTTACCTAGAGGGAATCATAATGACTTACTTAGTTCCATTAAGAATAAGCTTTGGCCTTTAGGAAATGAAATTACATTTATTTCAGGACACGGTCCAACATCAACATTCGGAGATGAAAGGATTAATAATATGTTTGTATCTGATGCTGCTCTAAGCTCCTAATCCACCCATCTGCTAACTTTGTTGCCATGGTCATCTTTCATCTCACCAGTAACAATTAAAATAAAGTCAACAATCCACCAAATACCAAGCCCACCAATGGTAATAATAAATAAAATTGCGGAAGCGTACCTTCTGAGATAAAACCTATGTGCGCCAAAAGGCCATGAGAGAACTATAAACAGAAGAAAAGTAGGTAATATATTTTTTTTTGAAATACTCACATCATTCATAGCGCCCGCCTGCAAGTCTAGAACTAAGTTTTATTACCAAGCTAGATGGAAAAACATTACAAATAAATGCAAGAGTTTTATTTAAAAGTCCCGGCACCCATACCTGTTTACCTTTGAGGGTAGCTTTAACAGCCCCTTTTGCAACATATTTGGAATCGTGCTTCATAATTGCAGGCACTTTATCCATTGCATCTTGCATGCCACTGGCAGTATGGAACTCAGTAACGGTAAATCCTGGACAAACATTGGTTGCTGTAATGCCTTTGGAGTTGTAGTTAATATTTATGGTATCTCCAAATCGATTGATAAATGTTTTGATGGGTCCATACATTGCTCCCCAGCCTGTAGCAGGAGGCGCAAATGCAGCTAATGAAGATACATTCATAATTCTTCCACTATTTTTAGAAAGCATATCCTTTAAATAAAGCTTGGTAAGATGGATAACCGAAATACCAAGCACTCTTAAAAAATTATCTTCTTCCAGCTCATCCGTTGAGTGAAACTTTTTATTAATGCTGTACCCCGCGTTATTAACCAATATCTCTACATTAAGTCCAAGTGCATGTGTTTTGTTGTATATCATCTGAGGAGAAGAAGGATCTGACAAATCCGCTACGATGTAAGTCGCTTCTATATTATATTTTTGTGCCAAATCTTTGCTTATAACTGAGAGCCTTTCCTCTCTTCTAGCAACTAGAATTAAATTAAATTTTTTAGCTGCAAACTCTTTAGCTATTTCATAGCCAATGCCTGCTGAAGCACCTGTTATTAATACATATTTACTCATTACTTACCTCGCAATTTATTTCTTGAGATCTCTAATTTTTAACCTAATGTCATAAGGCGGCTCTCCACACGCATCGTGAGATTTCTTGATATCAAGCATATTCTCTAGCATGGAGGATTTCATGGGCGCTATCTTTCTCAAGCTCATATCAATGTGCCCCTCAATGGTTTCGTACATTGCGCAAATATTTTCTTCCGAATCAAAAAGCGCACCAATCATATGGAAAAGTTTTTCATTAACATTGAAAAGCTTAAATCTTGGATAAATCACTTGATCTAAAAGAAATTCTTTTGCAAATCGATAATTATCTTCCAGTGTAAATGATGAAAAACCTTCTTTAAAATAATCATCATCAAAACCAAATTCTTTGCTGCCGAATTCCCAACCTTGTTCAAAAACAGCTTTAATGTGATTCACATTCATGTGTCCATTAAAGTCACACATGTCTTGAGTTACAGTGACAGACCTACCTTCGTAAGGAAAAATTTCTTTCATAATAAAATTGATTTTGACTATGGTAATGTTTTTTTACTAATGATTAAATGTAAATATAGTTATATAAAATTAATTGATTAGTTCATTCACCCCGCCTCAAAATATAATATTAGTATCCCCTGGGAAGTTTGCTCATTCATCAAGTTTTGAATTTGAAGAATTAGCTATTGCAACAGGTGGTGCTGTGTCTGAGCATTTTATTTTTGAGCAAAAACTCATTACTCCCTCTCATTTTATTTCAAAGGGGAAATTACAAGAGATTAAAGATTCGGCGTCCAAGCTTCAAATAGATTTAATAATATTTAATTGTGATTTGTCGCCATCTCAAGAAAGAAATCTTGAGAAATTTTTAAAAAAAAGAGTGCTTGATAGAACAGGCCTAATTTTGGATATTTTTGCACTCCGCGCTGACAGCCACATTGGTAAACTTCAAGTTGAATTAGCTCAACTTTCTTATCTTTCTACCAGACTGGTTAGGGGTTGGAGTCACCTAGAGCGCCAAAAAGGTGGTATTGGGCTCAGGGGTCCTGGTGAAACTCAGCTAGAAACTGATAGAAGACTATTAAGAGATAGAATAAAAAATTTAAATAGGAGGCTTGATAGAAATCATAACCAAAAACGTATTAACCGCTATGCAAGAAAAAAGTCTGATGTTTTTCAAGTATCTCTAGTTGGCTATACAAATGCTGGCAAAAGCTCGTTATTTAATCTTCTGACCAAAGGCGAAACGTATGTTAGAGATCAGCTCTTTGCAACACTCGATACCAAAACCAAAAAACTAGCTTCGAAAGATGGATATGGTGCTAATGTAATTATTTCAGATACAGTTGGATTTGTATCTAATATTCCTACTAATCTAATCGAATCCTTTAAAGCCACACTCGAGGACCTTGAAAATGCAGATCTTCTTCTTCATGTCATTGATGTTAATGATGAAGACCGACAAAAAAAAATTAATGAGGTAAATAAGATACTGCAGACCTTAGATCTTGAACTAACCCCGATAATTAATATTTTTAATAAATCCGATGAACTAAGTGATGATCGTATAAGTTCTATAAGATCTTTTGGAAATATATGCTGTTCTGCCATAACAGGTGACGGTCTCAATGAAATTAAAGCAGCTATAAGAAAGCAAATAAAATCGAGTTCTTTCTCTGGCATCATTGAGATACCTTTAGAACTAGGTAGCCTAAGATCTAGAATTTATAACTCGGGGAAGGTTTTTGATGAATCCCTAACGAATGATGGTCATTTGTCATTAAGCATAGAAATAGAAAATAAATTATTTGAAAAACTTAACTTAGATAAATGGGTGAAATCCCCTAAAAATAAAGACGAGAGAATGGAGGCATGATGGAAAAATTTGAAACATACGTAATAGCAAATCTAGAGGTATTGGATGCTGAAGAGTATAGAAAATACGAAAAGGGATTTTTTCCAATTCTTAAAAAACACAATGGTGAATTTATTACCTTTGATGACAACGTAAAAAACAATGAAGGGCTGACTCCTCTGAAGGGACGAACAATATTATTTGGCTTTAAAAAATCAGATGATGCTGAGCGTTGGTACAGTGATCCTGAATATCAGGCACTCTCAGAACATAGAAGGAATGGAACAACCACGAACTTTTTATCTTTTGTAAAACAAATGAAAAGATAAAAACAAGGGCTTAGACGCCCTTGTTAAGAGATTCAATACTATGAAAGTTTAGGGTTTAGCGGATCGTAGATAGTCTGTGAGTTATACAGATCAGGATTTCCACATGTGCTAACTTCTTCTAAAGCACTTCTAGCATCCATTGCTTCTGGCTCTTCCCAAGCCTCATTCCCTTGTTGCATTCCTTCAAAAGTCTGATGAAAGTTACCCCACCAATAATCTATTTCATTGGTTTCAAAAGCAGGGAAATATAAACCAAATGTATATGCGGAGTCATAAACTGATTTATCTAATGAATCCAACCATTCGTTATATTTGACTAATGCTGCTTCTAAATCATCTGGGGTTTTTCCATCATTCAGATTACAAGGAATAAAAGCTGTGGCAAATGACGGGTCATCCTGATTAAAGTCGCCAAATGCTGTTGGGTCAGTTCCCATGACAAACATCCATGAACTTCTGTTTTCAGCATCACATTGAAGTACTTCTTCATATTTTTCTGACCATGCCGAGACATCATCATTGGATGTCCAGCTTGCCCATCCAGCATCAGCTGCCATTTTCGAAGTCCATTGTAATTCCCACCAGCCATTATCGACACGAGTATTTTCATCTGTGGGTGCATACCCCCAAGCTCCTAAAAGATTTTCATCATTAACTAGATCTCTATATTCAGAAAGCATTTGCTTCAAAGATTCTAAGGAATATTTTGGCCCGGCATTACATTCAAGTACTTCATTGTAGAAGCTCACTCCAACATCTTGCCATGTGGGGGCAACATCATTTTGGCTCATTTCTGAGCATGAAATTAGTCCAAGTAAAACAAAAGGTATGAATTTATATTGCATAACTATTCTCCAAGTATGAATAAATACTAACACAAAAAAATTTATGGGATTATGAAAAAGGACCTAAGCCTTTTTAATCAGAGATCTGTAATTTATTTTATCAGGGATTTGTTCTGCACCTGGAACTCCTCGAGCCAACAAAAAAGGCTTTAAAGCAATAATTGCTTCAGGCTCACTCCAATGACCAATATTGGGATGAAGATGATGAACAAAATGAAGTTGCATTGAATGTGTTAAATATCTTGGTAAATAATTAACCCAAAACATAGAATCCTTATACCTGCCAATTTCAAGACCATAATGTGGGTACCATGAAAAATATAAAGCAGTATAGAAAGTCCCTATCTTTCTTGGCAGAAACCATAAAAATAGTGTTTCTAAGGGGAAAAGTATGACTAAGATTAATTGTGCAAATCTTAGCGCCCAGCTAATTAAAAGTCCTTGGCTAAATTTATCGACAAAATTTTGATCATCTTTATAGGTATCATATATTCCTTGATATTTATCAGTTCCATCTGCAGTAGCTAAAAATACTTCCCATATGTTTTTACAACTCACAATATCGTAATCAACATCCTTTTCCGGATCATTTGTATAGGCATGATGCTTCATGTGAGTTACCTGCATGATTGGATAGGGATACATCAAAGTTATTAAAGAAATATTTCCAATCAAAGAATCCAGCCATTTTTTCTTTCGATTCCCTCTAGAATAATTTCCATGCTGAGCTTCATGAGATGGTAGATACGCTAGACATGCACAAAATGTAGCAACAAAAAATCCTGCCAATAAAGAAATATTGCCATTAATTACTAAAAACCACATTGATAACCAAACAAATGCTTGGCCAAGCCCAATTATCATCATTTCCCACTGAAATCTTTGAGCAAATGATCTAGCTATCTCTTTTTCTTTCTCAAAAGAAAATTCATCAGGAATATTTAAATTATCAGTTCTCAAATCCAACGCCCTCTAAACTTAGCAACCAAACCCAGACTCAGACCTAGTAAATAAGGAAAAATGTTGATATTTAAGTCCATTGCTTGAAATGGATTAAAAGAAAGCAACTCATTAAAGATGCTGCCCCAGAATATCAATCCAAACCAGGCTTTACCCCAATCCTGTATATGAGTTGAAACTGATTCCAAAATATTTTGCACAAATTTATGATATATCAAAAAATATGTGATTTAAATGACAAAATGTCAATTTTTTTAAACATAAAGGATATTGGCGGAGAGAGAGGGATTCGAACCCTCGATACAGTTACCCGTATAACACCTTAGCAGGGTGCCGCTTTCGACCACTCAGCCACCTCTCCGGAAAAAGAATTATAACGCTTCATTCCTAAGATAAAAAAATATTTAGAATTTATCTATTGAACTCTATTTGCATGCCAATAGGTAAATGATTCTTGAAATTTCCATTGCTGTAGACAATTTCTCCATTAAGCACGGTTTCAGTGACTGCACCTTTGAATTCATGATCCTCAAAGGGCGACCATCCGCATAAATACAAAATATTATCTTTGGTTACCTTATATTTTTTTTCTGTATCAACAACAGCAATGTCAGCAAAATAGCCTTCTCTTAAAAAGCCACGATCTTTAATATCAAAGCGTCTTGCGGTGTTATGACTTGTCTTGGGTACTATGTCTTCTAAAGAAAAAATCCCTTGGTGATAAAAGTCTAATAAAACTTGAAGGGAATGTTGAACTAAGGGAAGTCCAGCTGGAGCATCAACATAATGTTGATTTTTTTCTTCAAAGGTATGAGGCGCGTGGTCGGTTGCAATGATATCTATTTTATCGTCCTTTAGTGCTTGCAAAAGACTGAGCCTATCAGATGATGATTTTATGCTTGGGTTGCATTTAATGAAATTACCTTTTTCTTTATAAGCTGATTCGTCAAAAAATAAATGATGCACACATACCTCAGCGGTAATATTTTTGTTACCAAGGTCTCCGCTTTGTAAGAGTGATAGCTCATCTTCAGTTGTTAAGTGAAGAATATGGAGACTTGATCCATGCTTAGTTGCTAAACCATGTGCAAGCGTTGAAGACTTAAGACATGCTTCCCTGCTTCTGATAAGGGGATGAAACGTGGCATCCAAGTCTTTGCCATATTTTTTTGAGTATTGCTCTTCATTTTCAAGAATTGTTGGAGTGTCTTCGCAATGCGTAACAATGGTCACTGGAGACTCTCTAAAAATTGCATCTAAGGAATCTGGGTTGTCTACCAACATATCTCCAGTTGATGCACCCATGAATACTTTTAAGCCACATGCAAGTTTATGATCGAGCTGTTTAATCTCATCAATATTTGTGTTGCTTGCACCAAAATAAAAGGAATAGTTTCCATGTGATTTGGTCGCAGCAAGATCGAATTTTGCTTGCAGATTATCTCTAGTTGTTGTTGTAGGATTTACATTCGGCATCTCAAAAAAAGTAGTAACACCGCCAGCAATCCCGGCTTTACTTTCTGATTGGATATTACCCTTATGCGTGAGACCTGGTTCTCTGAAATGAACTTGATCATCTATAATTCCTGGAAGCACAAACTTATCAGATGCATCAATAATTTCAGTCGCATCACCAGCAATATAAGAACTTATTTTTTCAATTCTTTTATTTTTAATGCCAATGTCGGACTCGAAGATTTTGCCTTCGTTGACGAGCTTCCCATTCTTAATAATTAGATCAAACATTATTTTTCAAGTTCAAATGCATCATGCAATACTTTAACAGCATCTTCTAGCTTATCTTGGCTAATTACTAGAGTAATTTTAATTTCAGAAGTACTTATCATTTGAATATTAATTCCGGCATCAGCAAGAGCATTAAACGCCTTACTAGCAATACCAGCATGAGACCTCATGCCAACACCTACAAGTGAAACTTTAACAATGTTTTCATCGACAATAATCTCATCGTAAGTGATGCCTTGCATATTATTATTGAGTGCGGCTTCAGCTGCTGAGCTATCTTCGGTTGCAACGGTAAATGTGAAATCAGTTTTTCCAGAAACACTAACATTTTGAACAATAACATCGACTTCAATATCTTCATCACTAATTGGGCTTAAAATACCTGAAGCTATTCCTGGGGTATCAACTACGCCATGAAGCGTAATCTTTGTCTGATCTTTTTGGTAAGCAATTCCAGTTATTACAGCATCTTCCATGCTTGATTCCTCCTTTAAGATGTGTGTGCCTGATCCACTTTTGAAGCTCGAAAGGACCCTCAATGGAACATTGTACTTGTTTGCAAATTCAACTGCCCTGATTTGGAGAACATTTGCTCCTTGACCAGAAAGCTCTAGCATTTCCTCCATGGTAATTGATTCTAGTTTCTTGGCATTATTAACAAGGTTAGGATCAGTGGTGTAGATACCATCAACATCAGTATATATATCGCACCTAGATGCCTCAATTGCTGCAGATACAGCAACAGCAGTTGTGTCAGAGCCCCCTCGACCAAGGGTGGTTACATCTCCTGAATCAGTGACTCCTTGAAAACCAGTAATGACAGGAACAAAACCGCTCTGAATGGAATCAAGGATAATTTGATAGTTAATATCCAATATTTTTGCTTTCGAATACTGAGAAGTTGTTTTCATTGAGATTTGAGCTGCAGAAAATGATTTAGCTTTTATGCCCATTTCATTCAGCTGCATGGCAAGCAAAGATGCACTAACTTTTTCGCCGGTGGAAAGCAAAGCATCCAATTCTCTTTTTTCTGGATTCTTTGAAATGCCTTTAGCTAGCATAACCAACCTATCAGTCTCTTTACCCATTGCTGAAACTACAACAACAGGAAATTCGTTTTTGAAAGCTGCTTTAATAATGTTTGCCACTGCCAATATGCGTTCCACCGAACCCACAGAGGTACCGCCAAACTTTTGAACAATGATATTTTTCATATTAAGCTCTGGATCAGGCAAATGATTTTAGTACATCATCTATTGAATTTAGAATCTTTTTAAAGTTTTTTTCTTCAATAGCACCTTGAGCAAATTCATTTCTGCCGCCACCCTTGCCACCATGCAACTCGGTCATTTTAGAAATCAATGCGCTAGCAGGAATTTTATCTACTAAATCTTGAGAGACACCGGTAACAAGAAGATAATTTTTATCTGACTTGCCGAACATCAAACAGCATGTATCAGTTTTAGCATCCAAAGCCTTATCCATATTTGATCTTAGCTCCTGCATGTTAGAAGATTCGAATTCATAAACCTCAACTTGAATCCCATTAAACAAAAGCGATTTATATTCTGTAGGTTCAGATTTTGCATTGACTTTAGACTTGCTGACCTGCTTAAGTTCTTTATTTTCCTTTAATATGCTGTCAACTTTAGCAGCCAATTGATCGGTTGGAACATTGAGTTTTTCTTTTAAACTATTTAAGTACCCCAATAAACTCTGAATTTCAGTTAGCTGAATTATATTTTTTTTATTGGGCTTAGGTTTTAAATTAGTCTGGGATTGTTTACCCTTCTTTAAATCTTTATTTTCTCTTAACAGTACATCAATTCTTGAAGAGAGCTGGTCTTCTGAAACTTTTAGTTTTTCTTTCAGCTCGTTTAAATTTTCTAGTGAATGCTTAATTAAATCTGATGCAGGTTTACCTACCAAAGCCTCAATTCTTCTGACACCTGAGGATACACTTGATTCACTGGTAATGATTAGGGTTTCTATTTCTCCAAGTTTTTGAACATGAGTTCCGCCACATAGCTCAACAGAAAAATTATCTGCCATTGAAAGAACTCTGACCTCATTTTCATACTTTTCATCAAACATCGCCTCGGCACCAAGCGCAATAGCATCATCTAGATTCATGATTTCGGTTTGCGTATTGGCATTCGTTGCTATTTTTTCATTAACAATGTTTTCAATTTGTATCAGCTCTTCGTAAGTCACTGCTTTTTTATGACTAAAATCAAATCTTAGTTTTGATGGACCAACAAGTGAGCCCTTTTGCTGAACATGATTTCCAAGAACTTGTTTCAGAGCCGCATGCAATAAATGTGTCGCCGAATGATGTGCGGCCGATAGATTTCTGTGGAGAGTTTCTACTTGTGAAGAAACTTTTTCATTTAGTGAAAGGTTTCCATCCGTCACTTCCACCTCATGCACAAAAACTTTTCCAAGCTTAGTACAATCGGTAACTTTAGCTTTGAAATTATCATTTAAGATAAAGCCCTGATCCCCAATTTGTCCACCAGATTCTGCATAAAAAGGCGTTTTATCTAAAACGATGAGAGCATTTTCTTCCTTTGAAACCGTTTTTTGAGTTTCGCCCTCAACCCAAAGTCCAAGAACCTCACTTGCTTCAGAAGATAAAGATTCATATCCCAAAAATATAGTTTCTGGAAGTCCATCAACTGAAATTTTATTTTGTTTGAACTTATTTGCTGCCTTTGAAGATGATTTTTGTTTATCCATTTCTTGGTTGAAAGTCTTTTCATCCACAGAAAAGTTGTTTTCTCTTGCAACATCACGAGTTAAATCAAAGGGAAACCCAAAAGTATCATGCAATTTAAAAGCTACTTTTCCTGAAACAATATTGTTTTTTGATTTTTTAATTTCTGCATTTAATATTTCCATTCCATTGGCTAGGGTTCTGTAAAATTGGTCTTCCTCTTCGAAAATAATTGTTTTTATATCAGAGCTTTTTTCTTTCAGAGTTGGGTATGCTGGCCCCATTTCCTTAACCAATACCTCTAGAAGCTCACTCAAAAAAGGTTTGCTATGACCCAACTTATAGCCATGTCGAACTGCCCTTCTCAGAATTCTTCTTAGAACATATCCCCTACCCTCATTGCTTGGTAAAACACCATCCAAAATTAAGAAAGCCACCGACCTTATATGATCAGCAATGACCTTATGTGACTCGGAACCACTTGAGCCAATCAGTTTCTCTGAGGACGAAATTATGTTCTTAAAAAAATCTATCTCATAATTTGAATTAACGCCTTGCATTACCGCTGCAATTCTTTCCAAACCCATGCCTGTATCTACTGAGGGTTTTGGTAATTTATGCATCTTTCCATCTTTATCTTTGTTAAATTGCATAAAAACCAGATTCCAAATTTCAACAAATCTATCGCCCTCATCTCCATCTGAGCCTGGAGGTGTTCCATCATATTTTTCTCCATGATCGTAATAGATCTCAGAGCATGGCCCACACGGGCCCGTATCCCCCATTGACCAGAAATTATCTTCTTCTCCTAAAAATACTAGTCTTTCCTTGCTTATACCTATTTTCTCTAGCCAAATTTGTGCCGCCTCATCATCATCCTGATATACAGATATCCAAAGCTTATCTTTTTCAAGATTAAGATGATTTGTTAAGAAGTCCCATGCCATTTCAATAGCTTCAGTCTTGAAATAGTCTCCAAAACTAAAATTACCCAGCATTTCAAAAAACGTATGATGCCTAAGTGTATAGCCAACATTTTCAAGATCATTATGTTTTCCGCCTGCTCTGATACATCTTTGTGAAGAGGTTGCTCTAAGTGATTTTGGCTGTTCTTGACCTAAAAATATATCTTTAAACTGAACCATGCCCGCATTTGTAAATAATAAAGTCTCGTCATTGCCTGGAACCAAAGAAGATGACTCAACGATCATATGATCATTGGCTTTAAAATATTCAAGAAATGCCTTTCTAATTTCAGCCGTTTTCAAGTTAAAAGACCTCTTTAAAAAATAATTTCATCGAATTCCATGACCTCTGATTTGCTGTCTCATTGAATTGAGTGCCAAAAGAAGGGTCATTGGCTTCAGGGTTTGTAAAAGCATGCATTGCATTACCATATGAAATAAACTCCCAATTTGCATCAGACTCATCCATCTCATCATAAAAATCCTGCACGATATCTCTTGGCACCATTGGATCTTTATCACCATGTAAGACTAATATTTTTGAATGTATTTTATTTATAGGTTCTTCAGAGCGATTAAGAAGACCATGAAAACTTACTACACCTGATACATCCAATCCTGATCTAGCAATTTCTAGTACAGCCATTCCCCCAAAACAATAACCAATTAGCCCTATTTTGCTTCCATCAATTGATGGATGTGATTTAATCGCGCTAATCGCACTTGCAACTCTAGTCCTAAATTTTTTTCTATTATCTACAAATGGCTTTATCAGAGCTTGATTCTCTTCAATGTTTTTACCATTGACGCCATTACCAAAGATATCTATTGCCAATCCAGCATAACCTAGCTTAGCAAGCTCTTTAGCCTTATTAATTTCAAAGTCACTTATGCCTTTCCAAGTATGAGCTACTAAAACTGCAGGGCATCTAGATGAGCTTTCAGGTAAAAATAAAACACCTTTACAATTAGTGCTTTCATCAACATAGTCAAAATTTATTTCTTCAATGGACATTAAATTCCTTGTGCCTTATATCTCTTGTAATTTTCAACATAAAAACCTGCATTAAGTTGAGGAATTTTTTGTTCCTCGGCATCCAACTCTTTTTTAATTTTTCCAGGTATACCCATAACCAGAGATCCATCAGGAATTACTGAGCCCTCAGTGATGAGAGCTTTTGCACCAATGATGCAGTTCTTGCCAATTTTTGCATTATTTAAAATTACTGCTCCTATTCCGATGAGGCTTCCATCACCAATCTGACAACCATGCAGCATGGCCATGTGACCAACCGTAACATTGCTACCGATGGTGCAAGGACATCCTGGATCTGTGTGTATAACAGAATTATCCTGAATATTGCTGCCTGCTCCGATGGTTATTGGCTCATTATCACCTCTTATAGTGCACTGAAACCAAATACTCGAATCCTTTTCCATTATTACATTGCCAATTACTGTTGCATTTGGAGCCACCCAAAAATCATCCCCGTCAGTAGAAAGTTTTTTTCCATCTAGTTCTATAATCATGCTGAATCAGCCTCATCAATTGTTATGTTTGCATCAAAACATAAGTTTAAAAAATTTACAGTTATCATTGCAGTGAGTCCCCAAATCTTTTGATGATTAAACTCCCAAGTTGGAACCATCCAGGTGGAGCCATGTCTATCAATCCTCTCCTTTTTTATATTTTTAAGATCTAGCAGATAATTAAGTGGGACTGTGAAAATATCTGCAATTTCGCTATTTGCTCTAAATTTCTGCTCTGCATTAATTTCATAAACCATCGGATTTACCTCAATCTTATGTCTAGATATAAGGTAATTCATTTGACCGAGTAATGAAGCATCCTTGCTATTTAGATTTATTTCTTCATTTGCTTCTCTTAAGGCTGTATGAGAAAGATCTTTATCATTTGGTTCTACTTTGCCTCCAGGAAAACTAACCTCACCTGAATGAGTAGACATGGATTTTGACCTTTGCGTGTAGATAATCTCAGGATTATCTCTAAGATGATTATAGTTAAGCAAACCAATTAGAACTGCTGCCTGCGGTTGTCCGGATGGTCTTTCACGTATTTCAGAATCTAGTTTATACTTGATGTCCTTTATCATTTGATAATTTTAACTATTTATACAAATAAATTCTTTAGTTAGGAGAAGAATTGAAATACTGTTCAAAATGCGGAAGCGAAAACATTCAATTTAAGATTCCTGCTGGTGATAATTTAAAAAGATATTGCTGCGATGACTGCGGAGCAATTTATTACACCAATCCAAATGTTGTTGTAGGGGCTTTATGTAAATATGAAGACAAAGTTTTGCTTTGCAAAAGAAATATTCAGCCAAGGCTAGGATTATGGACATTGCCGGCAGGTTTCTTTGAGAACGGCGAGACCCTTCAGCAAGGAGCTATTAGAGAGACTAAAGAAGAAACTCAAGCGGATATAAATATTATTCAACCGTATACTCTATTTAGTCTGACACATATTAGTCAGTTACATTATTTCTATATTGCTGAATTAACTGAGCCCAAATTTGGCCCTACTCCTGAAAGCTCTGAAGTGGCATTATTCACTGAAGAAGAAATACCTTGGGATGAGATAGCTTTCCCAACGGTTTATAAAACTCTCAAACATTTCTTTGAAGACTCCAAAACTAATACTTTTGAATACAAAGAAGAAGAAATTAAACTTGGTTAATTCTCAATTGCAATAAATTCAAATGCAGGTGTCTCATATGGATGAGATTCTATTAGTGCATTTGCAGCTCTGTCTTTAAGATTTTTTGGACACAACATTTCTACCCTATACTCATCAACAAAAGTTAAAACATTTTCACTACCGATATATGGTTTTGAATCTTCTCTAGGTAAAAATTGTCCTTTGCCCTTTACCTCCCATGCACAATTTTCATAATTACCTTGAACTCCACACCCAATCTTAAACAAAGATTTTTTTGTTTTATCAAGGTGTGACTCCGGAACAAAAAAAATTAATTTATACATCTTGAGTAAATTTATATGCATTGATGAACATTTGCATCCATGGCGAGTAATTGTCATTACTTTTAGGATGCCAAGATAGCTGGGCCATTCGAAAAACCCTTTCAGGGTGAGGCATCATAATGGTTACTCTGCCATCTGCTGCAGTAAATCCAGTGGCTCCATCAATAGAGCCGTTTGGATTAATCGGATAATCATTAGAGCAATTGCCACTAGAATCACTAAAATTAATTGCTACTTGTTTGGATGCATACAATTGATTAATGCAGTCTTCTTCGAACACAGCTCTTCCTTCGCCATGCGCAACAGCTACTGGCATCATCCAATCTCTCATATCTCTAAGCAATATTGAATCAGAGTCACCCACTTTTACTTGACTTAGTCTTGCTTCAAATTGTTCTGATTCGTTATGAACAAATCTTGGCCAATGATTTGCTCCTGGTATCAAGTTTTTTAGATGTGAAAGCATTTGACATCCATTACAAACACCTAAAACAAACTTTGTTTGATCTTCAAAAAAAGATGAAAACATTTCCTGAAGGTTTTCACTGAATTTAATATTCGATGCCCAGCCTCCTCCAGCTCCCAAAACATCACCATATGAAAAACCACCGCAGGCTGCAAACCCATGGAAAGAATCTAAATTCATTGAGCCATCTATAAGGTCCTGCATATGTAAGTCAATTGCGTCGAAGCCAGCCAAAGTGAATGCAGCTGCCATCTCAATATGACCATTCACTCCTTGCTCTCTTAGAATAGCAACTTTTGGTCTTATGCCTTTTTTTATTTCTGGCAGATCTAGAGCATATTTGAAATCTGATTTATAAATGAGGCTTAAATCTTCAAACTTTTCAATAGTATTAGTTTCACTTTCAACACAAACTGGATTATCTCTTTCCATTCTTATTTTAGTAGAGGTTTCCTGCCAAGCTTTTTCAAGTTCAACACATGAGGAGCTAAAAATATTTTTCATTTTCCTATCGAAAATCTGAAGCTCATAAGCCGTGGAAGTAACTCCACATTTTTCAATTGAGCAGCCGATTTCTGTAAGTTTATTCCTTAATTCATCAACCTCTCCTTTATACTGAATGATTAAACCAAGCTCTTCATTGAATAATTCACTATGAATTTGTTCATCTGATGTAGAAAGAAAAATATCTAAACCAACTTTATTGGTAAAAGATAGCTCACATAAAGCTGCAAGCATTCCTCCATCCGAAATATCATGTAGGGCTGTTATTTTTTTATTTAATATTTCATTTTGGATTAAATTAAATAGCTCTCTAATTTGTTTAGCATTTTCCACATCTGGGGTCTCTAGACTCAGCTGATCTTCAATTATTGCAAGGATTGAGCCGCCCATTCTTTGTTTATCTGTAAGTTTGATGTGATATAAATCATTAGAACAAAACTCTAATTCTGTAGTGATTGCCAGCCTTGTATCAACCACTGGAGCCATTGCTGATATTACTCCAGTTAAAGGAGACTTAACTTCAAAATTCTGTCCCTCTTCAACCCATTTTGATCTCATTGATAAAGAGTCTTTTCCAACAGGGATTGAGATATCCAGCTCACAACAAATCTTTGATAAAGCCTCTACACCCTCCCTCAATGCCAAGTCATCTTGATTGCTCCCACAAGCAGCCATCCAATTAGCCGATAATACAATGCGATCTAATGATTTTATTGGCGCACTCATTAGATTAAAGATTGACTCAGCAAGAGCCATACGCATTGAAGCGCTTGGATTCGAAATTGCAATTGATGGCTTTTCTCCCATTGAGATTGCTTCGCCGTGATATTCAGTGAAGGAGTTGTTCACCATAGAATAATTTGAAGTCGGGACCTGATATTTTCCTACCATCTGATCTCGTGCTATCAAACCACCTACTGTTCTATCTCCAATGGTGATTAAAAACTGTTTGGACCCAACTGTAGGATGCCTTAGAACTTTAAGAATATTTTTTTCTAAACTATCTTTTGCTTCGAAATCATGAAAGTTTTTTGGGTTTTCGGAGGAAACATTAACCTTAGTTTTAGGCAGATCACCAAAAAGCATATCCAAAGGAACATTCACTGGCATAAAGCTGCTATCAGGGCTTGTTACACGAACAAACTGATCCTCAATAGTCTTTCCAACAATTGCATAGGGGCATCTTTCGCGACTACATATATCTTCAAATATTTTTTGATCATCAGGATGAATAGCCAAAACATATCTTTCTTGAGATTCATTGCACCATATTTCCATTGGGGTCATATTTTTATCAGCAACAGGAACCTTTCCTAGATCTATATCAACGCCCCATCCAGTATCTTTTGCTAACTCAGGAATTGCATTAGAGAGACCGCCTGCACCAACATCATGAATAAATTTAATAATATTTTCTTTCTTTGAAATACATGTATTAATGACTTCTTGACACCTTCTCTCCATTTCAGCATTGCCTCTTTGAACAGAAGCAAAATCCAATTCCTCTTCACTTTCTCCTGAAGAAACTGATGAAGCGGCTCCGCCACCAAGACCAATAAGCATGGATGGGCCACCCAATACAATCACCAAGTGATTATGATCTATGCCTCCCTTTAAGCTGTAAGCATCTTTAATCTGCCCGATACCTCCTGCAAGCATAATTGGTTTGTGATATCCGTATGCACTTTTTTCTTTATTGGTTTTTGTTTGTAAAACCCTGAAATAACCTAAAGTACAAGGTCTGCCAAATTCATTGTTAAATGCTGCCGCACCAATCGGCCCTTCTATCATTATTTGTTTTGGGGATGCAATCCTATCAGGAAAAGGAGCTTTCTGTTTAGGCATGTTATCGTCATCAAGATTAAGGTTTGATACATTAAATCCGACTAGGCCAGTTTTTGGTTTGGCTCCAGAGCCAGTAGCACCCTCATCTCTAATTTCACCACCAGAACCTGTAGCAGCACCTGGAAAGGGAGAAATTGCCGTTGGATGATTATGCGTTTCTACCTTTATTAGAGAGTTCATTAATTGAGACTCGAATTTATAAACATCTTTAGAGTTTTGTTCTAGCAAATTCGAAACCTCGCCACTTATAACAGCAGCATTATCCTAGTAAGCAGAAATAAGATGGGGCTTATCTCCTTTGCTTGTTTTCTTTATCAAATCAAATAAAGACGATTCAACCTTGTTACTGTCAAGAGACCAATCAGCATTAAAAATTTTATGTCTGCAGTGCTCAGAGTTCGCTTGAGCAAACATCATTAATTCAGATTCAGTTGGATCTCGTTTTTCATTTGAATAGAAAATATCTAGATATTCTATTTCATCATTTGATAGGGCTAATCCCAATTCTGAGTTTGCGGTCTTTAAAGCATCGATGCCTTTATTACAAAAATCTATGACACGCTGATCTTTAGATGATAAAGAAGAATTAAAAAATTCAAGCGGAGGTTTTTGAAATATAGATTGAGTCATTGGATCAAAAATTGCTTCTAACTGAAAATCATCAATTTCAAATCCTACTAAATTGAATCCAACAAATTTCTCAATTCGTAAGTGATCAAAACCAATATTTTTTAAAATATCGCCGGCCTTAGAAGACCATGGTGAAATGGTCCCAAGACGTGCACCAATATAGAAAGAGCAGTCTTTATGTGTTTCTTCTGCATGAAGAACTTCCTTTAACTTATCAGCATCTAGAGCCTTTTCAGAGTTGATCAAAAAATAATCATTTGCGGTCAAAGAAATCTTACTAGTTAAATTTTTTTTAAGCTTGGCTTTTAAACGAGATAATTGGGCGCTAGAAAAACTTGATTGACCTTGCAGGAACAAGTTAAAACTTTTTGACACTGAACTTTTTCTAAAATATTGTGGTTTTAATTATAGAGGTGAATCAAATTAAAAAGATAAAAAAGATAAGAATTAATCGAACTATTTTTTTTGTTTTATCAGCTATGATTTTTACGTTCAGTTGTTCTGATCAATCTCTAAATAATGAAGAATTATCAAGTTCATGTGCAAATACCAAGGAAAAACTTTGGTCATTATCTAACCTATCAGAATTTGAAAAAGATAAGTTTAATCTTCTCTATCAAGAGAGACTTCTATCTTATATTGATGAATTCAAAGAAGCTGCAAAATTGAATAATCTTGACTGGGAATTATTGGCAGCAATAGCCTTTCAGGAATCTCAATGGAATCCAAAAGCTAGGTCTGCAACTCAGGTTAAAGGCATGATGATGTTAACTCTTCCAACCGCTAAATCTTTGGGAGTAGACAATAGACTGGATCCTGTTCAAAGCATTAATGGAGGAGCAAGTTATATAGCAAAGTTAATTGATGAAATAAATTTCGGTACATCAACTGGTGATACGATTTCAATTGCACTTGCTGCCTATAACCTTGGCGTTGGAAATATCAATAGATATCTTGAGGAAATCCAAATAAATTTAAATAAAGAGAATTTTGAAATCACTTGGGATGATCTATCTAGTTTTTTAACTGAAGAAGTTAATCATAATGAATTGATAGGTAATTCCACAAACTATAAAAGAGGTATTCAAGCAGTAGACTATGTTACTAGAGTTAAAGATTACTATTATTTAATCCTAGGATTAGGATGCAATTAGGAATTAATTAACTGGTATTTAAGGTCTTTAATTTTGTCCCTACAAAAGGCTGCTCGCTCATATTCAGTTTCTTGAGCATATTTATACATTTGCTTTTCAAGTAAATTGATTGAGTTAGAAATAGCCTCTGGATTATCTAATTCAATCTTAAATGGCAATTCATCCTCAAAGTTCTTAGGCTTGTTTTTACCTGATCTAGTATTAGGTCTAGCGCCCTCCATAATATCTTTAATTTCTTTGACAATAGATTTTGGTTTGATTTTATTTTCTTTATTAAAAGTGACCTGGATTTCTCTTCTTCTATTAGTCTCTTTCATTGCTCTATCCATTGAGCCTGTAACTTTATCCGCATACAAAATTGCTTTTCCTCTGATATTCCTTGCTGCCCTTCCAATGGTTTGAATGAGTGTTCCCTCGGATCTCAAAAAACCTTCCTTATCTGCATCTAAGATTGCAACCAGACTCACTTCAGGAATGTCTAAACCTTCTCTTAACAAGTTAATTCCAACCAGAACATCAAACTTACCTAATCTTAAATCTCTAATAATCTCAACTCGCTCAACAGTATCAATATCTGAGTGCATGTACCTTGTTTTAATCCCATTTTCATTAAGATAATCCGTTAGATCCTCTGCCATTCTTTTAGTAAGTGTTGTAATTAAGACTCGCTCTTTAAGCTTTGCTCTCTCATTACATTCTCCAATGACATCATCTATCTGAGTTGATGCTGGTCTGACATCAACTTCTGGGTCGATAAGTCCTGTAGGCCTTACGAGCAGTTCAACAACTTTATCTCCATTTTCTAATTCATATTTCCCTGGGGTTGCAGATACATAAATTCTTTGCGGTGTGAGGAGCTCCCATTCCTCAAATCTAAGAGGCCTATTATCAAGCGCGCTTGGCAATCGAAATCCATAATCAACCAATGTTTCTTTTCGAGATCTATCACCTTTATACATCCCACCAATTTGCGGAACAGAGACATGAGATTCATCCATGAAAACAATTGCATTTTTAGGGATATAGTCAAATAGACATGGAGGTGGCTGACCAGAAGATCTACCTGATAAGTATCGTGAATAATTCTCAATCCCCTGGCAATAACCAAGTTCTGCCATCATTTCTAAATCATAAGTTGTTCTTTCTTGAAGTCGTTGTGCTTCAACAAGCTTTTCATTGGATTTAAAATATTTGATTCTATCTTTTAACTCTTCTCTAATAAGTTTTAAGCAATCTGTGACTGTTTCCCGAGGTGTCACGTAATGTGTCTTGGGATATATGGTTGCTCTGGGTACCTCGCTGATAAGTTCACCAGTTAATGGGTCAATCCAAGATAATTTTTCTATTTCATCACCAAATAAATCAATCCTAAGTGCTTCTTTCTCGCTGTCCGCAGGATAAACATCGATTACATCTCCTCTAACTCGAAAGGTAGCTCTCCTAAAATCAATATCATTTCGAGTGTATTGCATTGAAGAAAGTCTTCTGAGAATAGCTCGCTGATCAATGATATCTCCACGATCTAAGTGCAAGATCATGTTTAAGTAAGATTCAGGAGCACCTAATCCATAAATTGAAGATACTGTTGCCACAACAACTGTATCATTTCGTTCAAGCAAAGCTTTTGTTGCTGATAAACGCATTTGCTCAATATGCTCATTAATGGAAGCATCTTTAGCTATATAAGTATCAGACGTAGGAACGTATGCCTCTGGCTGATAGTAATCATAATAAGAAACAAAATACTCTACTGAATTCTCTTTAAAGAAGTCTCTAAATTCTCCATAAAGTTGAGCGGCTAGAGTTTTATTCGGTGCCATTATGATTGCAGGTCTTTGAGTTTCTTCAATGATCTTTGCCATCGTGTAAGTTTTACCAGACCCCGTGACACCTAATAGAACTTGATGCAACAGTCCATCATTTAAGCCTTCAACCGCCTGCTGAATAGCCATAGATTGATGGCCTGCGGGATCAAAATCTGAATGTACCTTCAACACTTTTGTCATGGTTAATATATTACTTTCTATGATTTTTATTTATAATGCCAACCTTGTTCCCCGATAGCTCAGTTGGTAGAGCAGTTGACTGTTAATCAATTTGTCGCAGGTTCGAGCCCTGCTCGGGGAGCCATTCTTAACTTAGAGCCTTTAATATCCTTTTTGCGATTCTATTTCGCTCTTCATCACCCCTGTCCTCAACCTGAATTCCTAAATCATCAATCAATTTTCTTACAATCAAGGTTTGCTTTTCAATTAATTCTTTAAGAAGTCGTTTTTCATTTGCTGCATTTAGTCCATTTCCTTCTTTCATCGAAATTCTTCTTTCTACAGATGTGATTTTTGATAAATTGTCTTCCAATCTATACAAAAACATTTGGTAGCTTTTTACTTCATGCATGGGATCTTTCAAATAAATAACTTATTATTATTATATGATCAAAAAAACAATTCCCTGCATATTCCTATTATTAATATCATTTATTTCACATGCTGAAATAAAAAGTATCAGCATTCTCTATACGAATGATCTGCACTCTCATTTACTTCCTAGCATTCAAACAAGGATTAGCGAGACTCGACCTGTAGGAGGGTTTGCAAATATCGCAACGCTTGTCAGGAAAAAGAAGTTATCTGATCCGGACACTATTTATATCGATTCCGGGGATTATTTTTCAGGTCCTTATGTGAGCACTTTAACCAATGGTGCTGCTGTAATTGAATCAATGAATTATCTTGGATTAGATGTCGCATGTATTGGCAATCATGAATTTGATCATGGCTGGGAAAACACACTAGAGCAATTAAACAAAGCCAGCTTCCCGATTGTAAATGGCAATATATTTTATAAAAATTCAGATCAGCTATTTTGGGATAATCCCTATGTCATATTAAATAAAGCAGGTCTCAAGATCGGGGTAATTGGACTGCATGGAAAGTTTGCATTTTACGACACCATCAATTTCAAAATGATTGAAGCCATCGAGACACGCGATGAAGTTTATTATTTAAAAAAATATATAGCTGAACTTAAACCCATAACTGACATAATTATTTTATCCATACATGGAGGTATGCCAGGTAGGCAGTCCAGCATTGGGTTAAGTGATGTTGAACGAAGCTTATACGCTGACATCATGCTTGCAAAAGAAGTGAGTGACTTGGATATCATTATTACTGGTCATGCGCATACAGGAACACCACAAGCATTGATCTCTAATGACACGATAATAGTTTCGACGAATGCTTACACTTCTGAGTTAGGCGAACTTCAGATATTTTTTGATACTGAAAAAAAAGAAATTGTGAGCCATAAAAATAAGTTGATACAAGTTTTTGACGACGAGATTAAGGATGATCCTTCAATGCTTAAAGAGATTATTAAATGGCAAAATAAAGTAGAGGTCATTGCTTCAAAACCTATTACTCAATCCACTAATAAAATGGAGAGAGCGTATGGGTCAGAATCAAATATGGGTAATATGTTTGCTGATGCAATGTCATCATTTGATGAAAGAATTGATTTTGCAATGGTTAATAGTGGCGCCTTAAGACAGGATATTAATGCAGGCACCATCACCAAAGGAGATTTGATATCTGCTTTTCCTTTTCCAAATACACTGGTGATGGCTCACTTGTCTGGGGATCAAATTAAAATTATCTTTGATCATGCTGCTGGAATGACTAATGGAGTCTTGCAAGTTTCCAGCGAATTTCAGTACTCAATTAATTCATCAGGCAAAGCCACTGCACTCAAACTAAACGATACTGAAATTAAAGGTGATGAAATGTATTGGGTTGCTGCACCCAACTTCGTTACTCAAGGCGGTGATGGCTATTTAGAATTTAGAAATGCAGCCCATATTGAAGATACAGGTATTATGGTTGTTGAAATCGTAGAAGAGTTCTTAAGTAAGACTAATGAGTATCAGCCTCTTGTTGAAAACAGAATAATTGTTAATTAGGTTTTTCTATTTTCCATGTCGTTCCATCAGGCCCATCATCAAGCAGTACTCCCATATCTGATAGTTCATCTCTAATTTCATCAGCTCTGACAAAGTCTTTTTGATTCCGTGCTAGATTCCTTGCATCTATTTTTTCTTGAATGAATAAATCGTCCACTTCGGCTCCGAATTTAAAGAAATTTTCAGGCTTGTCAGTAAGCAAGCCTAAGTTATTTGCAATGGTTTTAAATGCATATAATTGTTCATTCCTAGAATTCTTGTCCTTGTTTGAATTTAATTCCTTTGCAAGATCAAAAAGAATACTTACCGCCTTAGGTGTATTTAAGTCATCATTCATAGCCATCTCAAATGCTTTTATAAAAGGGTTTTCTTTAGCGGTGTTTTCAGCATCTTCATCATTTAATTGTAAGGTTGTATAAAGTCTTTCTAGTGCTGCTCTTGCTTGGTTTAAAGAGCCATCATCAAAACTTAATTCGCTTCTATAGTGACTGGATATTAAGAAAAGTCTTATGACTTCAAAATGATATTGCTTAATTAAATCCTTGATCAATGCAAAGTTACCAAGCGACTTTGACATCTTTTCACCACCGATCTTCAGCAATCCTGAATGAATCCAATAATTTGCAAACTCAGAATCGTTTGAACATTTTGATTGCGCAATCTCATTTTCATGATGTGGAAAAATTAAATCTGGTCCACCTCCATGAATATCAAAATTCTTTCCAAGCTTTTCTAAAGACATCACAGAGCATTCAATGTGCCAGCCAGGTCTTCCCTTTCCCCATGGCGAGTCCCATGATGGTTCCTCAGGCTTTGCACTTTTCCATAAAACAAAATCTAATGGATCAGCTTTTGCCTGATCCTCTGAAATTCTTGATCCTGGGTCCAAATCATCAAGAACTTTGTTAGATAGTTTTCCATATTCCTCATAACTTCTTACAGAGAAAAATACATCATTATTATCTGCAACGTATGCATGACCTTTTGCTATCAAATCTTCAATCATAGTCACCATGCCATCAATATATTCAGTAGCTTTTGGCTCACTATTTGGCTCAATTAATCCAAGCCCTTGAAAGTCCGCATGCATGCTTGCAATTGTTCTGCTTGTTAAATCGTATATTGACTCTGAATTCTCATTAGCTCGCTCAATGATCTTATCTTCAATGTCAGTAATATTTCTAACGTAATTAACTTTGTAGCCTTGGTAACGGAAGTAACGAACTAAAATGTCGAATGCTACATATGCTCGTGCATGGCCAAGGTGACAATTGTCATATACGGTAACACCACAAACATACATTCCGACTTTGCCCTGTTCAATGGGCTCAAAAATCTCTTTTTTATTAGTGAGAGTGTTATAAAGCTTAAGACTCATGTGTATACTAGAATTGCTATATTATAAGGTCATATAGTTAATAATTAATATTAGATTCTCAAAGTGAAAATTAAATCTATCGCGAAATTTCAAAAAAAAACTACTTTATTATTCATTGGTTTTTTTTGTTTAATGAGCTGCTCTGAGGCCTCTAATCAACAAACCGTTTTAATGGAGAACAATATGCCGATTGCAACTATCTCAACTTCTGCAGGAGAAATAAAAATTGAGCTTGATAAAGAGAATGCGCCCATATCTGTAGATAATTTTATTTCACTCGCTAACAGCGGTTATTACACTGATACGATATTCCATCGAATCATTGAAGGATTCATGATTCAAGGTGGCGGCCTTGATGCTGACATGCAAAATAAACCTTCAGAGTCTGATGCGATTAAAAATGAAGCCAATAATGGTCTTAAAAATGATAGAGGTACTATCGCCATGGCAAGGACAATGGATCCCCACTCTGCAACGAGTCAGTTCTTTATTAATCATGCGGATAATGATTTTCTAAACTTTTCTTCAGAGACTACCCAAGGATGGGGCTATGCAGTCTTTGGAAAAGTAATTGAAGGCATGGAGGTAGTTGATAGTATTGCGCTAAGTCCCACTATGGTTGTCAATGGCTATCAAGATGCACCAGCAAATCCTGTGACTATTAACTCTGTCTCTATTAGTGAATGAACCTCGGTTTTATTTCTGATTTACATCTATCAGAAACAGATACTTCACTCACTAATGCTTTTGTTGATTTTCTAAAATCACACTCCTCCAATTTGGATCAACTCTATATTCTGGGAGACCTTTATGAGGTATGGATCGGTGATGATGATTCGTCATCATTAATTACTTCAACAAAAGATGCCCTTAGTAAAGCATCCAAAGCAGGTTTAGAAATATTTTTTATTCACGGTAATAGAGACTTTCTTTTAGATAGCTCTTTTGCAGAATCTACTGGCATCTCATTACTTCCAGACCCTTTCTTTTTTGACTATTTCGGAAAAAAAATTGCTCTCTCGCATGGTGATATGTTTTGTGTTGATGATACTGAATATCAAACATTCAAAAAGCAAGTTCGCTCACCGAAATGGAAGACTGAGTTTCTCAATAAATCCCTAGACGAGCGAAAATCAATTGCTTCAAGTATGCGTGATGCAAGCAAAAAAAATTCTTCTCAAAAAGATTTAATGATCATGGACGTTAATATAAATGAAGTAGCTTCATTTTTTGATAAGCATGGTATCGACTTGCTTATCCATGGTCATACCCATAAGCCAAATATTCATGAGCTTGATGGCAAAAATTCTAAATTAAAACGTGTGGTGCTTGGTGATTGGGATAAAACAGGTTGGTGTTTTTATCTAGATTCAACATCTCAAAATTTGGAAGAGTTTAGAATCTAAACCTTCAATCCAGTTGTCTTTAAAAACTTAATACTGTATATTTATACAGTACTTTATCCTTTATGAAATTAAGCTATATCGGTAATATATCGGCGGATTCTCTGCCTCAAAACTATACTCCATTCTTTGCGGAGAGCGTTCCTGTTGGTTTTCCGAGCCCAGCAAATGATTACCTAGAAACTCCAATTGATTTGAATCAGTACTTGATTAAGAATCAAGTTGCTACGTTTCTAGTAAAAGCTTCTGGTGATTCAATGATCAATGCAAACATAGGTAGTGGCGCAGTATTAATTGTGGATAGAAGCATTAAACCCAATCATAACGATATCGTTGTTGCATCTATCGATGGTGAATTTTTATGCAAAAGATTGCAATTAAAGCCACGTATTGCACTGATAGCGGAAAATGCTAAGTATCAACCCATCTTTATTGAGCAAGGTCATGAATTAGAAGTTATAGGCGTTGTGACAGCAGCAATCAATATATACAAATAATATGGATCTATTGGCATTAGTAGATTGTGAGAATTTTTATGCGTCTTGTGAAAGAATCTTTAGGCCTGATCTAAAAAAAGTACCAATCGTTGTGCTTTCAAATAACGATGGTTGTGTAATAGCTCGCAGCAAAGAATCAAAAGACTTTGGTATCCAAATGGGAGCTCCATGGTTCAAAGTAAAAGAAGATTTTCTAAAGAGTGGAGGTCAAGTTTTTTCGTCGAACTTTGCTTTATACGGAGATATTTCAAGCAGGGTCATGAACGTACTATCTCAAATGTCAAAAAAAATAGAGATATACAGTATTGATGAAGCATTTCTTGACTTAGAAAACTTAGCACTTGAAAGTCATGATGCGGCCAATGACTTCGGAGTGTACTGCAGAAATATTGTTAAGCAGTGGGTTGGGATTCCAGTAAGAATTGGGATTGCTCCGACTAAAACCTTAACCAAAGTTGCAAGTTATTTAGCTAAACAACAAACGCATCATCCTGGCATTTTCAGTATCACTAATAATCAAAAAGATATTGAGACCGCATTAAAAAGAGTGCCCATTCATCAGGTATGGGGAGTGGGAAGACGACTCAATAAAAAGCTTAGCAATTCTGGGATGAAAAATGCTTATGACTTAGCATGCTCAAACATTCCATTGATTAGAAAGAAATATAGTGTAGTTTTAGAAAGAACAGTAAGGGAATTAAGAGGAGAAAGATGCTTGGCAATGGATGAAAATCCTGCTCCCAAAAAACAAATTGTTGTTAGCAGAAGCTTTGCGAATAAAATTAGTGATCTCAATACTCTTTCACCTATTGTGAATGATTTTGGTGTCAGGGCATGCGAGAAACTTCGAAAAGAGGGTCAGCTATGCTCAAAAGTTGGTGTCTTTATTAGGACAAGCCCTTTTAGAACACAAGACAGGCAGCATCAAACCATAAAATTCTATACTTTGCATCAGCCTAGCGACGATACTCGGGATATCTTATCCGGCATACGATGGATTCTTCCCAAGATATTCAGACATGGTTTTTGTTATGCAAAAGCAGGTGTAATGTTAAGTCAGTTTACTGATGAAAATGTTTTACAGTATGAGCTATTCGAGCAAATAAACGGAGCAAGGCGCAATAATCAACTAATGAAAACTCTTGATAAAATTAATCACTCTAGCACTCAAGTAAATTTTGCTTCTCAAAGCAAAATAGGATTCACAGCGATGAGAAGAGCAAATGTGTCACCTAGGTATACAACAAGCTGGTTTGAACTACCAACAGTTAATTAGTGAAGTACCTGTCAAAATGTGCTTGAGACAATTCAAAAAGTTCAGTATTTATCTCATCTTTGATGGTAGATAGTGAAAGGGTTCGATGATCGGGCAACAATTCAAGACCAAATAATTCAAGATCAAGATCTTGCGATGATGCACGCAATAAATCAAATATCCATGTGATCGGATCAAGGGAGTCATTGAAATTGATGGCATGCTCCTTGAGTTTAGAAGATAAAAGCTCAGCGTCAGTAACTTTAAATCGATGGCTAAGGATGGTCACCTTGAACTCTTCAAGCCTTGAATTAACAATCTCTTTTTCATCATTTGAATAAGAATTCCAGTTAATCACCTCATGAATAAAGCGCTTACAGCCCCTGCAGACGTCATCTCCATAAGTGGTAGAGCAAATTCCAAGACAAGGTGTTGAAGAACGTTGTTTGCGCATAACAAAATAATACTCTAAATACTTAAAATATTAATAACTTAATCTGCTGGAGCAAAATCTCAATGAGAAGTAAAATATGCGGCGAGGAGTCATCATGCTAGAACAATACAAACTTCATTGCCAAGAAAGAGCAGAGCAAAATGTACCGCCGTTACCTCTGTCTGCTGATCAAACTGCAGAATTAATTGAGCTACTTAAAACTGATCACGAAGAATCTGAATTATTAATGGAGCTTTTGGTTCAGCGCATTCCGGCTGGAGTCGACCAGGCAGCATATGTAAAAGCTGGTTTTTTATCAGATATAACTGAGGGAAAAACAACGAGCCCATATATTGATGCCAATTATGCTGTTGAGTTACTTGGAACAATGCTTGGAGGATATAACATTACTCCTCTAGTCGAATGTTTAAAAAATGAAAATCTTGCAGAAGCAGCAGTAGCAGCTCTATCAAATACTTTACTTATTTTCGATGCCTTTAATGAGATTAATGAGCTTGCAAAAAGTAATGATTATGCAAAAAAAGTTTTAGAAAACTGGGCTGAAGGCAAATGGTTCACCACAAAAGATAAACTAAAGGATGAGATAAAGTTAACAGTTTTTAAGGTGTCTGGAGAAATTAATACTGATGACTTATCACCAGCACAAGATGCTTGGTCAAGACCAGACATCCCCCTTCATGCCCAAGCAATGTTCAAAATGCCAAGAGAGGGCTTGGATGATGCTCTTGCAAAAATAGAAGAACTTAAAAAGAAAGGTAATCCGCTAGTGTTTGTTGGAGATGTTGTGGGTACGGGCTCATCAAGAAAATCTGCTACCAACTCTCTGCTGTGGCACATCGGTGATGAAATACCATTTATACCAAACAAGCATGAGGGTGGTTTTGTGCTTGGCGGGAAAATTGCGCCTATATTTTTTAATACCCTTGAAGATGCAGGCTCATTGCCAATTGAATGTGATGTGTCAAGTTTAAATATGGGGGACGAAATTATTCTTAAACCTCATGCCGGAGAAGTTACAAATTTAGAAGGTGAATTGTTAACTTCTTTTGAGTTAAAAACTGAAGTCATAATGGATGAAGTGAGAGCTAATGGTCGAATAAATTTAATTATTGGGAGACAGTTAACTGACAAAGCTAGAGAAACACTTGGACTTGAGCCAACAGATATTTTTGTAAGACCTAACAATGATAAAAGTGATGCTAAAGGTTATACATTGGCGCAAAAAATGGTCGGTAAGGCCTGCGGTGTTGAGGGTGTTCGTCCAGGAGATTATTGTGAACCCAGAATGACAACGGTAGGTTCTCAGGATACCACCGGACCCATGACGAGGGATGAGTTAAAGGAACTTGCATGCCTTGGTTTCTCCGCTGACTTAGTTATGCAGTCATTTTGTCATACTGCTGCCTATCCTAAACCCGTGGATATAGAAACCCAACATTCCCTTCCTGAATTTATCATGAATAGAGGGGGAGTTTCACTTAAACCAGGTGATGGCATCATCCACTCTTGGTTAAACAGAATGCTTTTACCTGATACTGTCGGAACAGGGGGGGATAGCCATACTAGATTTCCTATTGGTATTAGCTTTCCTGCTGGCTCCGGATTGGTTGCTTTTGCTGCAACGCTCGGGGTAATGCCACTTGATATGCCTGAATCTGTCTTAGTAAGATTTTCAGGAGAAATGCAGCCTGGCATCACTCTGAGAGACCTTGTTAATGCAATCCCATATGCTGCGATTCAACAAGGATTACTAACGGTCGAAAAAGAGGGTAAGAAAAATATTTTTTCAGGAAGATGTTTAGAGGTTGAAGGGCTGCCAAATCTAAAAGTAGAGCAAGCCTTTGAAATATCCGATGCATCTGCAGAAAGATCTGCATCAGGATGCACCATTAAATTGGATGAAGAGCCTATTATTGAATATTTAAATTCAAATATCGTGATGTTGAGATGGATGATTGCGAACGGATATGGTGATCCAAAAACACTTGAAAGACGTGCTCAGGGAATGGAAGAATGGATAAAGAACCCTACCCTTCTTGAAGCTGATAAGGATGCAGAATATGCTGCAGTTATTGAGATTGACCTTAATGAAATCAAGGAACCTCTGCTAGCCTGCCCAAATGATCCGGATGATATAAAGCCTCTTTCTGAAGTACAAGACACTAAAATTGATGAGGTCTTTATTGGTTCCTGTATGACAAATATTGGGCACTTCAGGGCTGCTGGACAACTATTAAAAAAATATAAAGAGATCCCAACTAGGCTGTGGGTTGTCCCTCCAACGAAGATGGATGAAAAACAACTTATTGAAGAAGGTATTTATAATGTTTTTGGTGTAGCAGGAGCAAGGACTGAAGTACCAGGATGCTCATTATGCATGGGTAATCAGGCAAGAGTAGCTCCTAACTCTACGGTGATCTCAACTTCAACGAGAAATTTTCCTAACAGACTTGGCGATGGTGCTGATGTTTTTCTTGGGTCAGCAGAATTATCTGCGGTCTCTGCGGTATTAGGTAAATTACCAAGCCCAAGTGAGTATCTAGAAATAATGAAAGAAATTGATACCATGAGTGGTGAGATCTATCGATATCTTAACTTTAATGAAATAAAGTCCTATGTTGATCAAGCAAATGATGCTGAAATACCAGCGATCAATGTGGTAGAAGCTACTTAGCCTCTCTAGTTATCTTTTTACTATCGCTTCTACTCATTTCCAAGTCCTCTAAGTAGGAAGAGCTGATAGGTGTTGGATACTCCCCATTAAAAATTGAAATTTCAAAATCAGTGATCTTAGGGTTACCCTCTTTGGCCGAACTTATCAAATCATCTAATTGTTGATAAAAAATCTTATCGGCTCCGATCTCAACACAAACTTCTTCTTCAGTTTTATTATGAGCAACCAACTCCTCAGTAGCAGCCATATCGATTCCATAAAGATTTTGATATCTGATTGGTGGCGCAGCAGAGGCGAAATACACTTTTTTTGCACCTGCCATTTTAGCCATCTCAATAATTTTCTTGCTTGTGGTTCCTCTTACTATTGAGTCATCAACCAAGAGAACATTCTTATTTAAAAACTCTAACTCCAAGATATTTAATTTACGTCTAACAGATTTTTTACGTTCTTCTTGATAAGGCATTATGAATGTCCTACCAATGTATCTATTTTTTACAAATCCCTCCCGATAGGGAATATTCAGTTCGTTTGCTAGTTGCAAGGCAGCTGTTGTTGAGCTATCTGGAATAGGAATCACAACATCTATGTCATGGTCTGACATATTGTCCAAAATATTCTTTGCTAAATATTTCCCCATTCTCATTCTTGATTGATAAACAGAAATTTGATCTAAGGTTGAATCAGGTCGTGATAAATAAACGTATTCAAAAATGCATGGTTGTGACTTAGCTGATAGAGAGCATTGTTTTGAGGAAATGATTCCTTTTTTATCTATAAAGATTGCCTCTCCTGGCTCAACATCTCTAAGAGTTTTAAAGCCTAAAGATGCAAATAGAGCATTTTCAGATGCAATAACATATTCTTTTCTGTTCTTACCTTCACGCTCACCGATTACCAATGGTCTAATACCATTTGGATCTCTAAAAGCCAAAATTCCTGCTCCAGTAATCAAGGCAACAACTGCATATGCGCCATCACATCTTATGTGAGTTTTTGAAACAGCCTTAAATAAATGTTCAGGTGTTGGGTTAATTGCTTTCTGCTTAGCTATCTCATGAGCCAATATATTTAAAAGAACTTCCGAATCTGAGTCAGTGTTTAAGTGTCTCATTTCAGCAAAAAATAACTCTTTAGCTAAAGATTTTGAGTTAGTTAAGTTGCCATTATGAGCAAGGCTTATCCCATATGGTGAATTTACATACATTGGTTGAGCAAACTCTTTACCGGCACCACCTGCAGTAGGATATCTAACATGCCCAACCCCATAGCTTCCAATGAGTTTTTCCATGTGTCTTTGCTGAAAAACATCCCTGACATAGCCCATTGATTTTCTACTGTTTAATCTTCCTTCATCGTCACAGACAACCATTCCTGCTGCATCTTGGCCTCTATGCTGAAGCATGAGCAATGATTCGTAGATTTCCGAAGCTACGTTTGATTCAGCTGAAATTCCAACTATTCCGCACATTAGGTATTTCCTAGGATGGGTTGCTCACTTGTTAGCATACCTGAATTTGTATCTCCAATCATAGAGCTAATTTTACTAATTAAGATTGGATTATATGTTTTGATGATTGGGTAAATTTTTGAATTTTCTGCAAAAGTGCTTTGTTCGACATAATCATCTGCAACTATAAATAATAGGCTCACAATTAGCACTCCGCGCAATGATCCAAACATGACTCCTAGAAGCCTATTAAATCCTGACAAACCAGACCATTGCACAAGACCATGAATAAAATTTATAACCAGGCCCCCTATAAATATCAAGCTTACAAAAACAATTATGTAGGTTAACGGTTCAAGCAAAGAGACCGAAATTGAAAAGTTAGATAAAAATTTTTGAGCAGAGGGTTGGAACAATATGGTCAAGAAAAAAGCTGAAATCCACAAAATCAATGAAAACGCTTCTTTTACAAAGCCTCTAAAAAGAGAGATTATTGCTGAGACAACAATAATGGATAGAATAAACATATCTAGTTGATTCAAGGCAACTATTTCCATTCTTCTATTACTCCATTTTCAACACCGGCTATTTCGTTATAGAGAGTTTTAGATTGTATAATCTTTTCCTTTCCAATAAATGGTCCAACATAGACGTAAATCAAATCATCATTTTCGCTTGAGTATGCTAAAACATCTTGAGACCTAAACTTAGCAATGAGGTTTTCTGCTTTTGATGAGTCCTTAAATATGCCAACTCTGTAGACATAATTTCTAAGTGGTTCTAAGGGAGCATCATTTTGGTCAACAATCTTACTTGTTAATTGAATGCTATTTGGCCCAAAGAAAAAAAATAAAAATAAAATGAGTGTGGCTATTACGAGAAAACCAATTAGCCTATTTAGCAGCATTATTGCTTAGTAACTTATCTCGAAGATTTGAAATTGTTGACCTTAACTCACCCCTGTGAACGATCATGTCTATTGCTCCATGATCAAGAAGAAATTCAGCTCGCTGAAAGTCTTCGGGCAAATCAACTCTAACAGTCTCCTCAATAACCCTTCTTCCAGCAAATCCAACTAATGCACCGGGCTCCGCAATGTTGATGTCCCCTAACATTGCTATGCTTGCAGAGACTCCTCCAAAGATTGGATCAATCATCACCGAAAAATAAGGTAGCGACCTCTCTCTAAGTTTTTCCAATGCTGCTGCAGTTTTTGCCATTTGCATAAGAGAGACCATTGACTCTTGCATGCGCGCGCCCCCACTTGTAGAAAAACATATCAGTGGTAGATTTTTGTCGATTGCAGTCTGAACTGCTTTAACAAATTTAGTTCCAACAGTACCACCCATTGAACCACCCATAAATCTGAACTCAAATGCAGCGACTACAACTTCTTTTCCATCAAGCTTTCCAACTCCAGTAACAAGAGCTTCTTTCTCCCCTGTTGAACTAACAGCCTCTTTAATTCTTTGATCATAAGACTTAGTATCTTTAAAATTGAGGATATTGTTTGTTTCCTCATCAGAAGAGATTTCATTGAAGGAATCTTGATCCAAAAAAATTGAGATCCTTTTTCTAGCACCTATTCTCAGATGATGGCCGCATTTTGGGCATACAAATAATGATTTTTCCAGTTCCGGTTGGTACAAAATCGATTCACATGCTGGACAATTATTCCAAAGACCATCAGGAACTTTGCTTTTGGAGGCTGAAGGTTCTTTTTCACCTATTGAGGGTATGAGCCTTGTTAACCAATTCATTTATTTATAACCGACTTAATTTCGCTTAAATAATTATATATTTTTTTATAATCTGTGGTTTTTTTTGCCTGGAAAATACTTTCAACTAAATATGATCCTATTACCACTCCATCTGCAACTTTAGAGATTGACTCGGCTTGCTCTTTATTTTTTATACCAAATCCAGCCATAACTGGTAGGTCAGTATTCTTTTGTAGGTCAATTACATTGCTCTTAATCTCTTCAAGGTCAACATTTGAGGAACCGGTGACCCCCTTAAGTGTTACGTAGTAAATAAATCCTGAGCTGGCATTACATATCTTCTTAGTTCTTTCTTTGGTGGTTGTTGGTGAAACTAGCGAAATTGAAACTACGTTAGCATTTGAAATTCCAAGATCTTTTAGCGAATATTCTCCGGGAGCGTCAACAATTAAAACCCCATCAATCCCAATATCATCGAATCTCGAAAAAGCTTTTTGATTTTTTAAAAAACTGTTTAGGTAGCCCATCAAAACAATAGGAGTATTTGTGTTCTTTTTTCTAAAATTAGAAATGAGATCAATAATACCTTCAAATGAAGTTTTATTTGCTAGCGAACGATCATGAGCCGATTGAATTATTGGGCCTTCGGCTATGGGATCAGAAAAAGGTACTCCAACTTCAATAACATCAACACCTGCATCAACAAAGCCATGCATTAACGAAAGTGTATCATCCATGTTTGGATCCCCAGCAACTAAATATGCTACTAAAGATTTAATATTATTGTTTTTATTTTCAACAAGCTGTTTTTCAATCCTATTCAAGATCTATGCCCTCAAGCTTGGCAACAGATGCAATGTCTTTATCACCTCTTCCTGATACATTGATAACTATATTTTGATCTTCATTAAACTCACTACATATTAAATCAAGTGGAGCAAACGCATGAGCAGTTTCTAATGCGGGGATAATTCCTTCCAGCTCACTCAGCTGATGAAATGCTTTCATAACTGATTCATCATCAACTGCAATGTATTCAGCTCTGCCGCTATCTTTTAAGAATGAGTGCTCTGGACCAACACCGGGATAATCCAATCCAGCACTAATAGAACTAGTTGCCATAATTTGTCCATCTGAATCTTGCATTAGATAACTCTTAGCACCGTGCAGTATTCCTGGCTCACCATCATTTAACGGCGCAGCATGCTTTCCTGTATCGATGCCTTGACCTGCCGCTTCTACACCAATCAAGCGAACATCTTCATCAATGAACGGATGAAAAATACCAATTGCATTTGAGCCTCCTCCAACACAAGCAATTATGGCATCAGGCAAGGATTGAAAAGAAGCTTGAGATTGATGAATTAACTCTCTTCCAACAATTGCATTGAAATCTCTAACGATCATCGGGTAAGGATGAGGTCCGGTAACGCTCCCGATAATATAGTAAGTATTGTCAACATTGGTTACCCAATCACGAATGGCTTCATTTAAAGCATCTTTGAGTGTTGCGGTCCCTGATTCAACGGGATGCACATGTGCTCCTAATAGTTTTATTCTATATACGTTGAGTGATTGTCTTTGGACATCTTCAGCTCCCATGTAAATATGGCATTCTAGTCCTAACCGAGCTGCAACTGTTGCTGTTGCAACCCCGTGCTGCCCTGCGCCGGTCTCAGCAATGATTCTAGTTTTACCCATCATTTTGGCAAGCAAGATTTGTCCGATAGTATTATTTATTTTGTGCGCACCAGTATGATTTAAGTCTTCTCGCTTCAGCCAAATATTTGGTCCCTTAAAATGCTCTGTTAACCTTTCAGCAAAATAAAGTGGAGATGGCCTGCCAACAAAATCAGCCAAATCCCTATCAATTTTTTTCTGAAATTCTGAATCAGATTTTATGTCTTCATAGCATTTTTCAAGCTCATCCAGTGCTTCCATGAGGGTCTCAGGGACGAATTTACCACCATAGCTGCCAAAAAAGCCTTCACTATTAGGTTCACTGTACTTGTTTTTCATAATTTCTAAGATTTTGAAAAAATTCTTTAATTTTCTTTTCTGATTTCTTTCCTGGAGATGTTTCAAGGGATGAATTAACATCCAGGCACCATAGCCCCAGTTTCAGCGCTGATTCAAAGTTATTATTGCCTACGCCGCCTGCAAGAATAAACTTTTTTTTATCTTTCTCCAAGCCATTTAGTAGATCCCAATTAAAGCGCTTACCCGTTCCTCCTGAAGCTTGAGGTGAGTATGATTCTAATAAAATAGCATCTGCATTTGGATATAAATTTATTTTATCTACAAAAGTTTCATCTTTTACATGAATGGCCTTCCAGTAAGGCCTATTAAACTGTGCACAAAATTCGTCAGTCTCATTGCCATGAAATTGAAGCAATGCATTAGGAATAATGTTGATAATTTCATTAACAAATGAAATTTTTTCATTAACAAAAACAATAACTGGCGTGATTTCATCATCAATAAACTCTTGAGCTTGCTTTAAAAAATTAGCATCTATATATCTTGGGCTATTTTGGTATGTAATAAATCCTAAGTAGTCTGGTTTAAATTTTTGAACACTATCCAAACAACTTAAATCATTAATTCCGCATACTTTAATTTTACTCATAACGAATCAAAAAATTTCTTAAAAGAAATATTGGTATTTTGTATGTCCTTATATTTAGCACCTAAAAAATATAAACCATTAGCTGGTGCAGTTTTTCCTGCCAAAGCTCTATTTTTAGAACTTATTATGTCGGTTATTGTATATTCTGAATCTGCATTTGTTGAAATCTCAACTAATGTACCGATCAGTATCCTGATCATGTTATGAAGAAAAGCATTGGCACTAAATTCAATACAAATTAAGTTATCTCTTTCTTCAAAACTAGCTTTTGATATGGTTTTCACAGGATCTTTTGCTGAGCATTGAGATGATCTAAAGGCACTAAAGTCATGTGTACCAATAATTCCTTTAAGTTCTTTACTTAATAGTTTGAGGTCTATTGGTTTGCTGACATGATAAACGTAGTTTCTAAGAAAAGTAGATCTGATTTCTCCAACCTTTATCAAATAAACATACGATCTTTCATATGCGGAGAATCTAGCATGAAAATTAGAATCAGCTTCCTCAACATGAGTTACAACAAGATCATCTGGAAGGGAACTATTAAATGCAGCTATCCAATTTATATTTCTGCTGGGATCTTCAACTGAAAAATCAAATATTTGACTTAATGCATGTACGCCTTTATCAGTCCTGCCAGCACAATTCACTCTTGAAGATAGATTAGAAAAGCTCTTTAATGCTTTTTCAAGTTCATCTTGAACAGAGCGAGCATTTTTTTGAAACTGAAACCCTGAAAATAGGGTTCCGTCGTACTGACAAATGCCTACAAACCTAGTCAAAGCTCGAGTTTAGATTGGAGCACTTTTATATCATCAAGGATTCTCTTGCTTGATGATGCCTCCTGCAGTTCATCTAAAATTTTATTTGCATCCTCGAAAGCGCCCATTTCAATATATGCTCTTGCTAAATCAAGTTGTTGCATCTCATCATCATTCTCAATGCTTAGTTCAGTATCAAGATTGGAATCTTGAATATCTGTTTCATCATTATCATTCTTGATGGTTTTTTTACCTCTTGAGATCAAGAAGTAGGCTATCGTTACACCAAATGCAAAGCTTAATAAGCTAATAATTATTAGTGACATGGAGGATCTATCTGTTGAGGAGCTCACCTGTCTATTACTATCTGATGAGGCCTTTAAATTAACAATAGAAGTGTTTGCATCAACAATTTTTTCAGGCGTAGCCTGAGATGTAGCTTGAGGTATAGGTTCTGTTACTTTATTTAAATCAGGATCAACATAACTTTCTGTTGCTTCAGATTCATCCTCAATGATAGGTTCATTTTCTGCATAATTAATAGAATCTTCAGGAGAGGTGAGGATTAGTTTACTATCATTTTTTTGAATATTCGGATCCATAAAATTTATAGATTCTTTTGCTGATTCAGAATCTACTGACTCTATTTCATTTGCTGATGGAATGTTTAAGTCTAAATCTGATCGAACCTTATGGATATTCCCATCAATGAAGGCATCAGGATTTGACATAAATAAGGCCCACATAATCTGATATATTGATGCATCGTAAGATGAGGCTAAAGATTTTGAAACTGACCAAATGGTATCAATTTCTTCTGCATAAACTGTGCTTTTGGTTATAGGAGTAAACTCAGTTTGATCATCTAAATCAAGATCCTTCTCCTCAATATCAATGTCTTCAGCCATGAGAACTGGTTCGTTATTATCTTTTGGTTCAAATATTTCAGGTTCGCCTACAATCTTTTTTGCTGGCAATGTAAAACTTGTTTGCTGTTTGCGCTGTGAGATTATTCTTCTAGCATCTGAAGGTAAAAAAATAAATATATCCTTCTTAAAGCTTTCCCCAAAGCTCAACCTAAACGAAAAATAATCATTTAGATATGAATCTTTTAGAGCAATCGTTAATCTTTGTTTATTTTCAAAATTTTCAAGCAAAGAGAACTTGATACTTGTTAGATCAAGCGGGTTAGATGTCTTGTATGTAGAAAAAATTAGTTCATTCTCTTCAAAAGTTTTTGAAGCTGAAAAATCTATCTTTATGATTGCCTCGCCATCATTATTGATACTTACGTCGGGTGCTGAAATCTTGACTTGGCCAAAAAGAGGCACTACTAAACACAGTAAAACTAGATGTTGAAACTTCATTTTAATTTCTCTTTAAAGAGTTATTATTTAACAATCTCTCAGCAATTTGAATTGCATTGAGTGCCGCTCCTTTTCCATAAACATTATCAGCAACAATCCATAAAGATATCAACCCATGATCATGCATATCTTTACTTCTTACTCTGCCTACATAAACCTCCTCAGTATCATTTGCATGCTCAAGGGGTGTTGGATACTCTTGTAAATCAGGATTATCTATTACTGTAACCCCATTAAAATTATTAAGAGCCTTTAAAACTTCTTCCCTAGTAACAAAATTTTTGGTTTTAATAAATACAGCTTCAGAATGTCCATTAAAAACAGGGACCCTGACACAGGTTGCATTGACACTTATTTTTGGATCCATAATTTTTTGAGTTTCCCAAACCACTTTCATCTCTTCTTTTGTATAGTAATCATCTAAAAATATGTCGCACTGAGGGATTGCATTGAAAGCTATTTGTTTTGGATAGACCTTTTGAATTTCGGTAGATTCTTTTGAGAATATTTCCTGACGAAGTTCTTCTACAGCTGCCTTTCCAGTCCCTGAAACCGCTTGATAGGTTGCTAAATCAAAATGGTCTATCTCTGCCAAGTCATGAATTGGCTTTAAGGCCATAAGCAGTTGAGCAGTTGTACAATTAGGATTAGCTATGAGTGTTGGTTGCTTTAGGTCGTCAATTATTCCTCCGTTTATTTCTGGGACAATGAGCGGGACATCTTCCTGATATCTAAACTCAGAAGACAAATCGATTACATAATTATCTTGATTTATAGCTTCGTAACAAAATTTTCTTGCTACTGATGAGCCGGCGCTAAAAATTGTTAAATCTAAACCATTAAACGAATCCTTATTTAAAGGCTTAATAATTTGCTCTTCTGAGCCAAATAATACGGATTCACCAACAGTACTTTTTCCAAATAAAGAAAGTTTATTAATTGGAAAATCTCTTTTAGCTAATAAATCTAATAGCTTTCGACCAACCATTCCCGTTGCCCCAACAATGCCTAAATTTATTGCTTTCATTTAAGAATCTCGATAAGTTCTTTAGCTACTTCAGAAGTTTTTAAAAAAGTACTCTCATTAGCTATATCTTTAGTCCTTGCTCCATTAGAAATTAGACAACGTACAGCCTTATCAAGTTCATCAGCAAGGCTATCTAAATTAAGAGAATACCTAAAAGCCATCGATAAAGACAAAATCATCGCCAGAGGATTAGCTAAATCTTTGCCTGCAATATCAGGAGCGCTTCCATGACATGGCTCATACATACCAACATTTTTCTCATTTAATGAAGCTGAAGGAAGCATCCCAATTGATCCTGTTAATGTAGCAGCAATATCTGAAAGAATATCCCCAAATAAGTTTGAAGCTAAAATTACATCGAATTGATTAGGGTCTATGACCAACTGCATGGCAGCATTGTCTGCGAGCATGTGAGAAAGTTCTTGGCTAGAAAAGTTTTTATTATGTAAGTCGGTTACTGTTTCTCTCCAAAATCTAGAAACTTCAAGAACATTGGCTTTATCAACTGAGCAAACTTTATTTTTTCTTTTTTGGCTAGCCTCAAATGCAATTTTAGCTATTCGATTAATTTCGTCAGCATCATATCGCATTGTATTAAAGCCAAATGCTGGGGTAACTGATTTATCAATGCCTCTTGGTTCACCAAAATATAGTCCGCCAGTTAGTTCACGGACAATTAAAATATCTAAATTCTCAATAACCCCTTTTTTAAGAGAAGATGCATCTGCGAGCTCATTAAATAGAAAAGCTGGACGTAGATTTGCAAATAAATCGAGCTCTTTTCTTAAAGTCAAAAGTGCTTGCTCAGGCCTTTTATCCCATTCCAAAGAGTCCCATTTCGGAGCCCCAACGGCACCAAAAAGAATTGCATCTGAATCTTTTGCCAATGAAAGAGCTTCATCAGTAATAGGCAACCCATGCTCTTCATATGAGGTTCCCCCAACTGACTTGTGATTAACTTGTAAATCAAGATTATCTCTGGTCATCAAGTAATCAAGAATCTCAAGCGCAGATTCCATTACTTCAGCACCAATTCCATCTCCAGGTAATGCTAATATCTTCTTCATTTACTTAATTAAGCCAAGGTTTCTGTTTCAATCTATTAGATTCATAAGATTTGATCTTGTCAGAAATTGATAAGGTAATATCCACCTCATCCTGACCTGTAATAATCATGTCTAGCATCCCAGAATCAACTTCAAAAGCTATTCTTTCATTTTTGATGACAATGTTCTTATCTACAAGGCTGATGTGAAGTTTTGATTCATTGCTCACATGGTCTTTCACCATTAAAAGTTTATCTTGGTTAAGGGCTATTGGAAGAACTCCATTCTTAAAACAATTATTATAAAAAATATCGCCAAAAGACTCTGCTATAACTGTTTCTATACCAAAATCACGTAGTGCCCAAACTGCATGTTCTCTACTAGACCCACATCCAAAATTTTTACCTGTGATAATAATTTTTGATTCGTTGAATGGCGCTTGATTCAAAATAAAATCTTGATTTAGTGATCTCGATGAAGTTGGAGTATTAATATTTGCAATATCGTGATATCTCCATCCATCAAACAAAAATTCTCCAAATCCAAATTTCTTTATAGACTTAAGGTACTCGGTAGGAATAATTTGATCAGTATCAATGTTATCTATATCAAGGATGCAGGCAATCCCTGAAATATTTTTAAACTCACTCATGCGGAATTCCTCCATGGATAGCTATTCTTGCTGCCATCATCGGGCTTACCAGGTGTGTTCTTCCCATATGTCCTTGCCGGCCTTCAAAATTTCTATTAGATGTAGATGCACATCTGTCACCGGGAGATAATTTATCCTCGTTCATCCCCAAACACATTGAGCAACCTGGATCCCTCCAACTAAAGCCTGCTTCAATAAAAATTTTATCAAGGCCTTCTTTTTCGGCTTGTAACTTTACTTGACCAGAACCTGGAACAATCAAAGCCTCCTCAATACTTTCTGAAATTCTTTTGTCTTTAACCTCAGCTGCTACTGACCTTAGATCTTCTATTCTTGAATTAGTACATGAACCAACAAATACTTTATTAAAAGTAAGATCAGATAATTTTTCTCTTTCTTTTAGACCCATATATTCAATTGCCTTTTTATAAGTTGAATATTTATCACTATTTTGATCTAGTTCGGGAACACATGAGTCATAGTCGCTTGTCATTTCAGGAGAGGTTCCCCAGGAGACCTGTGGCTTAATTTTGGAAACATCAATTTCTATTTCCTTATCAAACTTTGCGTTTGAATCTGAAGAAAGACTTTTCCAGTATTCTAGCGCTTTATCATATTCACTTTTATCTAGCTGCACCTTGTCAGATAGGTAAGATTCTGTAATTTTATCGAAAGCAATTAAGCCAACCTTAGCTCCTGCTTCGATAGACATATTGCAAATAGTCATTCGAGATTCCATTGAAAGAGATGAGATATAGTCTCCGCTAAATTCAATGGCATGTCCTGTTCCCCCATCGGTTCCGATTGATCGGATCACATATAAAATAACATCCTTGGAAGTAACATCATCTCGAGGACAACCTAATAGATTAATTCTAAAGTTCTTAAGCTTTTTAATTCTTAAGCATTGTGTAGCTAAAACATGTTCTACCTCTGAGGTGCCAATTCCCATTGATAGAGCAGCAAATGCTCCATGTGTTGAGGTATGAGAATCTCCGCATACTATCGTCATGCCTGGTAAAGTGAAGCCATTTTCAGGACCAACAACATGAACTATCCCTTGTTTCTCTGAATTGATATCAAATTGTGGGATATCAAATTTATTACAATTTCTATCAAGCTCTATAATCTGAATTTTTGATACCTCATCCTCAATGGATTCAAGTTCAAAGTTTTGACCCCTTGCTGTGGGAACATTGTGATCAGGAGTTGCAATATTGGCAGCAAGTCTCCATGGCTTTAGATTTTTTTTGCTGATCCCGTCAAATGCTTGTGGAGATGTAACCTCATGAAGAAAGTGTCGATCGATATAAACAAGGTGATCACCTGATCCTAGATCTTCTACGACATGGTCATCCCATAACTTGTCATAAAGGGTTTTCATCAGGAATTAAAAGGAAGCTTTTGGTTTACATCAGAGCATTGAGCAGCATTTCTTAGATAATGATCAAGAATACAAAGAGCACACATAGCTTCTGCAATGGGAACTGCTCTTATTGCAACACATGGATCATGCCTTCCTTTGACCTCAAGCGATACTTCGTTGCCATCCACATCCACAGCTTTTGATTTTGATGCAATGCTTGAGGTTGGCTTGATAATAAATGAAAGGTCGATATCTTGACCAGATGAAATTCCTCCAAGAATCCCACCAGAATTATTGGAGAGATAACCATCAGAGTTCATTTCATCCCTTACCTCTGAGCCTTTTTTTGATAAAAATAGATCTGCATTCCCAAAAGATACGCTTTTAACAGCATTGATTGAAACTATTGCTTTTGCAAGCTCTGCATCTAATTTATCAAAAACTGGTTCGCCGAGACCAATTTTACAACCAGAAATTTTGACTCCTAACTCAGCTCCAACTGAATCACCATCATCAATAAGCTGATTAAATAATTCATCTAGCTCTGGCAGTTTTGATTCGTCGCAAAAATTATATTTATTTGAAGAGTTATTACTGAAATTCTCTGCTTTAATTTCACCAATTTGCTGGACCCAAGAATTAATGACAATGCCTTTTTCTTTGAGCACCTTTTTGGCAACAGCTCCAGCTGCGACTCGCATTGATGTTTCTCTGGCACTCGCCCTGCCGCCTCCACGATAGTCTCTTATTCCATACTTACCTTGATAAGTAATATCAGCATGATTAGGTCTAAAAACATCTTTTATATTTGAATAGTCATGCGATCTTTGATCTTCATTAAAGATAATTAGGCCAATAGGCGTTCCGGTGGTTTTTCCCTCAAATACACCTGAAAGAATCTTAACTTTGTCATCTTCTTTTCTTTGAGTAGTAACGTCAGATTGACCTGGCCTTCTTCGATCAAGATCATGCTGAATGTCAGTTTCTGAGATAGCTATGTTAGGTGGACACCCATCGATAATGCAGCCCATGGCTGTTCCATGACTCTCGCCAAAAGTCGAAACAGTGAATATTTTTCCGTATGTGTTACCTGACATGGACGTGATTATAGTCCAATTTAAGTTATAGCCCTACTTTAACGTTGACATGCCACCGTCTTGATTAACAATCTGACCAGTAATCCAGTTCTCTTTAGCATCCAGCAGAAATCTAGCAGTTTTGGCTACTTGTTCAGGACTTCCAATTTCCTTCAAGGGGTGTCTATCAGCAGAAGCATCAATCTTTTTATCATCTGAAAGCAAATTAGATGCCATGGGTGTTTTGGTAATTGAAGGAGCAATCACATTGATTGCTAATCTAGGTGCTAATTCAGCTGCAGATGCTTTTGCAAAAGATTCTAGGGCTCCTTTCGCAGCAGCTATTGATGAATGAAATGTCATTCCTGTTTGGGCTGCAACTGTTGAAAAGAATACTGCTGATGCACCATTATCCTTTTTAAGTTTTGAAAGTACGTGCTTGAAGGTATTAAAGGCACCAAAAAAATTTATATTCATATCGTTTTGTAAATCATCCAGGGTCATTCGTTGGAGAGACTTTAAATTAATGGTGCCAGGACAATATACAAATCCATCCAATGATTCTGGAAGCTCATCTAAAACTGATAAGTCCCCTAATGGATCACATTGAATTTGAGTCCCTTCAATTTCAGTTTGTCCTGACCTGGACGTAACAAATAGAGAATAACCGTCCTTATGACAAAGTTTTCCTAAATGTTTGCCGATCTCTGAGTTGCCACCAATAATTAGAATATTTTTACTCATGCTTAATAAAAATGTATAGAATTTATATTGTGTCTTTCTATAAAAAACCAATAGCTCATTTCATGATAATTTTGTGCATGGTTGTATTCCAATCTTGCGCTCAGTTTCAACCAATAAATGTTGATATCAACAATTACTCCTATGAAATCAATAGAGATTTTTGGGGAGTACCTCACATCAAAGGAGCAACAAATAAGGATATAGCTTTTGGTATTGGTTATGTGCATGCTGAAGATGCTTATGAAGATTTAGTTCAGCTTATGCCCCTATATAAAGGTGAAAACGGTATAAAAAATGGAATTGACGGAGCAACCACTGATTACCTTATAAGACTTCTAAAAATTCATGAAAAATATGATGAGAATGGCTTAGCTCAACTTCCATCAGAAATCATTGACCTTGCCAAAGGCTATGTTGACGGGATTAATTATTTTGCCAAACAGAATCCAGCTAAAGTAAACAGAAAAATGCATCCCGTAAGTATTCGGGACGTGCTCTTGGGTTCGCACATACAACATCTTTTATTTGCTGGACTTTTTAGGGAAATCGAGTCATTAAATAACTTTGAAAAATCTGCTGAGGTGCCGACCGGTTCAAATGCAATTGCAGTTAATGGAAAAAAAACTATTCCTAATAGTTCCTATCTAATGATTAATTCTCATCAACCTTTATCAGGACCTGTTGGATGGTATGAATTAAATGTCAGTAGTGATGAAGGTTGGCAAGCTCATGGTGGAAATTTTCCTGGATCTTTTTTAATCAATGTGGGTTTCAATAAAAACATTGGATGGGGTGCAACGGTAAATAGACCAGATATATTTGATATCTATAAACTAGAAATAAATCCTAATAATACTAATCAGTATAAGGTCGATGATAGCTGGAAAGATTTTGTTACGGAAAAAGATTCATTGCGAATAAGGCTACTTAATATCTTAACGATTAATGTTAAGCGAGACTTCCAGTACTCTGATTTTGGACCTGTCATTGAAATAGAAGGAAATAAGTTTGCTATCAGTCATTCAACAGATAATTATTTTGGTGAAACCCTTGGATGGTTTGAGTTGAATTTATCTAGCTCAGTTAATGAATTTAAAGAAAAGATTATTCAGAGAAAAATTCCAAGTTTTAATTTTGTAGTAATGGATCGAGAACAAAATATTGGATATTTTTATAATGGCATGATTCCAAAAAGGGATAACCCAACTTTATCCAGGAAAATCATTACAACTTCGAAATCAAAAAATTTGCCCTTGCAAGATTTAGTTTTAGATCTACCAACTTATGTAAACCCTGATAACGGATGGATTCAAAGCACGAATCAAGATCCTTTCTATGTGATGGGAAAATTCTCAAAAGAATTAAAAGATAATTATCCCGATGTAGATTTTGAGACCAGACTTACTAATAGGTCGTTTAGGGCAAATGAAATTTTAGAATCTGAGATAATTTTTAACTATGAAGAGTTTTATAAATTTAAGCATGATAACCAATATTCAAAATCATCCAGACAATTCAAGTATCTTCAAAAAGCTATTAAAGAAAATCCAAAAAAATTAAATACACTATCTGCATGGAATCTCAAAACAAATTTCCAAAATAGATTGGCCGGCATGAGTTCATGCATAATGGCTCAAGAATGGTTATCTGAATTTAATAATCAAGACCTTATTTCGACTTTTGATGCAATTGAAGAGTGCAAAAAGATATTTTCTACGATTGATAAACAATATGATGATGAATGGGAAGATCTTACAACCATCTCAAGAGGAGATAGATCTCATTCAATCCAAGGCTCTGTCGATACCTTAAGGGCTGTTTATGGTGTTCCTAATAAAGAAACCCAAAGCATGGACATGAGTGGCGGTGATGGATTATTTTTCATCGTTGCTCAAGAGGGAAAAAATAGGTTTGTTTATGGGATGCATAATTTTGGATCCTCAAGAGTAGAATCCTCGCCCCATTTTGCAGATCAAACATTTTTATTTAGCCAAGAGGCAATGAGGTTTATTCCCTCTGAGTTTTGATCTAAAAAGGATTGTTTTCTAAGGCAAATAATTCTTGAAAATCTATAACGGACATTTGACTCAAAGATCCAAGATCTGAACACTTATCAAAAATAGATTTAGCATGCTCAGCATCGTAGATTTTTTCTAAATTGGTTTTAAATTTTTTCTCAAGGACTGGGATGCCCTCCTCACGTCTTCTTTTATGCCCAATAGGGTATTCCACCTCAACAGCATCAGTGGAAGAACCATCATTAAAAAATATTTGAATTTTATTGGCAATCGAGCGTTTATCAGCTTCAAGATATTCTTCTGTGTAACGTTTATCCTCTTTAATAACCATCTTTTCTCTAAGCTCATCCACCAAAGGATCTGCAGCCACATCATCCTCATAATGCTCAGCAATCAGGTCTCCATGTATTAGACCAATGGCAATCATGTACTGCAAACAATGATCTCGATCAGCAGGATTATTTAGCTCGCCAACTTTTGAGATAATTCTTATGGCTGATTCATGAGTTGTTACTTCTATTTGCTGAATATCTGAAAGCCTATCTTTGATCTGGCTATGCAAAGTCACTGCAGCCTCTACAGCTGTTTGGGCATGGAACTCAGCTGGAAAACTAATTTTAAATAAAACATTCTCCATCACGTACGTTGCAAAAGGCTGTGATAAAGAAAGTTGCTGTTCATTAAAAAGCACGTCTTCAAAACCCCAGGTTTTTGCAGAAAGAACACTTGGGTAACCCATCTCGCCACTAAGAGTAATCATTGCTAGCCGCACAGCTCTACTAGTAGCATCACCAGCAGCCCAGCTTTTTCTTGAGCCTGCATTTGGTGCATGACGATAAGTACGCAAGCTTTGACCATCAACCCAAGCTTGAGAAACGGCATCTCTAATTTGTTCAAAATTACCGCCCAATAATTTTGTAGCAACAGCTGTTGATGCAACCTTCACTAAAACAACGTGATCCAAGCCGACTCTATTAAAACTGTTTGTTAGTGCCAAAACTCCTTGAATTTCATGTGCCATAACCATAGATTGCAAAACATCTTTCATCGTTAGAGGATCTTTTCCATCTGCTATATTTTTTTGAGATACAAAATCTGCAACAGCTAAAATTGCACCCAAGTTATCTGATGGATGACCCCATTCAGCAGCAAGCCATGTGTCGTTGTAATCCAGCCACCTGATCATACAACCAATGTCAAAAGCACCTTTTACAGGGTCAAGTGAAAAGTTGGTGCCAGGCACTCTTACTCCATGAGGAACTTCAGTTCCAGGAACTACCGGACCCAACATTTTTGTACATGCAGGGAAAGTTAAAGCAAGCAGACCACAGCCTACTGTATCGATTAAACAATTCTTTGCTGTTTCAAGTGCTAAATCAGAATTAACGTCATAATCCGAAACATATTGAGCAATTTCTGTTAATAGGGAGTCGTATCCTGAGCGGACATTTATATCAACGTTATCAGACATTATTCTCTATCTTCTATGTTGACCCATTCAGATGACTCAGGTCCTGTGTAGTCAGCACTTGGTCTAATAATTCTATTATTAGCTCTTTGCTCCATACAGTGAGCAGTCCATCCTGTTACACGAGACATGACGAAGATCGGGGTAAATAGTTTTGTTGGAATCCCCATATAAAAATAAGCCGATGCATGAAAAAAGTCTGCATTTGGGAAAAGTTTCTTTTCGTCCCACATAACAGTTTCAACTTCTTCACTAACCTGATAAAGGTTATCGTCGCCGTAAGCTTCGGCGAGCTCTTTTGAGAATTCTTTAATAACTGCGTTTCTAGGATCTCTCTCTGAGTAAACAGCATGACCAAAACCCATAATCTTATCTTTGTTGGCAAGCATTTTTAAGATGTTGTCTTTAGCTTCTTCTCTTGTTTTCCAATTCTCTATCATTTCCATGGCTGCTTCATTTGCTCCACCATGAAGTGGACCTCTTAAAGAGCCAATGGCTGCAACAACACACGAATGAATATCTGACATAGTCGAAGCACAAACTCTTGCTGTAAAAGTTGAAGCATTAAACTCATGTTCTGCATATAAAATTAACGAAGCATCCATCACTCTTCTAAATAAATCTGAAGGTGTCTTCCCATGAAGAATGTGAATAAAATGACCTGCCATGGTCTCCTCATCATTAACTAAAGAGATATCCTCGCCATCATGAGAGTACTTATACC
>LUMQ01000001.1_pt1 | contig 102210 bp, 83 predicted proteins | sample 729621 | NCBI WGS metagenome assembly LUMQ01 (sample SAMN03860259, study PRJNA289734) | marine metagenome | biome: seawater column; feature: ocean; material: water; isolation source: Red Sea water column Station 12 - depth 25m | place: Saudi Arabia: Red Sea | collected 2011-10-15 | depth 25 m | reverse complement strand
ATCTGGTGTAGACGCTCCTGATTGATTGAAATTATCTAAACCAAAAAGATTTAAAAATGTATTTCCATTATTAGCTCTATCGCTAATAGGAGTTGAAAAATTATCAATAATACTGACTTCCAAACTTTGCGAATCTATATTTGTTGATCCCATTGAGTAAACATTCTTAAACATTAAGTCCCAAGCAGGATGGTTGGGATGAGAGGATTGAGCCTTAATCATTTTTAAGACTAAATTAGAATTTTGTTCAGATACTCCTTCACCAATTTGGAGAATTAACTGTCCGGTTGCACGATCAACTAACTGAAAATGAGCAGCAATAATTTCATTTTGTAATGAATTTCTCATTCGAATGAAACCCAAGTCTTCATTAATACTATAATCAGATCCTCTTTCAAGTCTAATAAATGCTCCTTCTTTACTCTTGTCCGGATATAAAGATAAATCATTAGGATCAATGTAGGCTGTCCCTGGGTCTGCTTGAGGATTATTTGATGCATCTATTTTGTATAATTCAAAATTCCTGATTACAACATTCCCAATAGGATGTAAGCCATTTACTAGAGGATAATATGAAGGAATTGATAAAGTAAATCCAGTATCTTCAATTGTATCGTTTGAACCATTTCTAAACCATTCATGAATGAAGAAATATAAATTTTTTCTGTAATCGTAGTCTTGAATCTGATTCAACTTTAATTCCGATGTACCTTTATATTTTTGGGATTGTTTTTTTGTTTTTTCTAAGGATGCAATACTGGTAATATTAACAGGTCCAAGCTTTGATAGGGCTTTTACTCCAAAAAGACCCTTATTTTGACCTGAAAAAGTCACAAATTCCGTAGATGGTAAATTCAATGATATATTACCCATTTCTAGTTTTTGAAGTATATCATCATCTTCTCCCTGATAATCAACTCTAATCGTATTCTCCCAATCAAAATCACGTTCAGAGTTTTGGTCTAGAGATACAGTAATTCTTTCACCAATCTTCCCTTGCACATTTAGTTGCTGTTTTTGATCAAATTTGAAATTTGTTTTTTCTTGCTCCCTGTAAGAAGACCTAACAAGCTCTTGATCTTGATTCACTAGCTTTCCAGATAAGTTAATATTACCTTGCACTCTCAAAGAAGCTCTCCCCAATGCACCTAGGTCAATATCAGCAATTTGCATGTACCTATCTGTTCTTTTGCTTATAGTAGTATCAGATGCTGAAAGAATAAAAGGTTGAGAGAAATTGAATGATTGGTTAGATAAATATAATGAATTGATATATTCATCAAATGTAGAAACATAGGGTGCTGAACTAGGACTATTTAATATTTTTTCCGAAATAACTATTTTATCAAATGATGTTTCAAAAGAAACATCGTACTCTAAATATTTTTTATTAATAGAAAAAATGCCAATCGGATAATTTGAAATATCATTTAAGGAATAATTTGTTTTTGATTTACTTTTAAAAGGGTCAAATCCAAAATCTTGGATAATATTTTGCCCAAAAATTTGGCTAATAAACACTATGAACAATAAAATATTTTTCATTTAAATTATTTCTTTAATTCTTGATACAAATTTAGAGATTGCTATTCCTCTATGACTTATCTGATTTTTTTGATCTGAACTCATCTGAGCTAAAGACAAATTGAATTCAGTCGAAAAAAATACAGGGTCGTATCCAAACCCATTACTACCTAATCTAGATTGTAAAATTTTTCCTTCAATAGTTCCTTCGACATGAAAATCATTTACCCCATCAACAAATGAGATGATAGTACGAAATCTTGCTGTTCGAAATTTATCTTCTATACCATCTAATTTTTTTAAAAGTTTTGTCATATTTTCTTCATATGTAGCATTTTCTCCAGCATAACGAGCTGTATAAAGTCCAGGTGCTCCGTTCAATGCATCAACTTCTAAAATTGTATCATCTGCAACAGAAGCAATTTTTGTATGATCAAAGGAAGCCCTTGATTTTATAAACGAATTTTCTTCAATAGTGTTTCCATCTTCAACTATTTCTCCAATTTCAGGAAAATCAGCTAAAGATAATATCTCATCAAAAAATGGTTGAATCTTTGCAGAAATTTCTGATACTTTGTGTTTATTTGAAGTAGCAATAACAATATTTTTCATTTCTTAAACTAAGAAATATTTATGTGTTTATTAAATAACTAATATTGCTTACCTTTTCAGGCATTTTTGTTGGCTCTGTAGCTCAGTTGGTAGAGCAGAGGACTGAAAATCCTTGTGTCGGCGGTTCAATTCCGTCCAGAGCCACTTCTTTATTATGAAACTCAGTAAAAAAAATATAGCAATTATAGTTGTGACTACACTTCTTGTGGTCTTTATTGGTTCTTTTTTGAGACAACCAAAAGTCTATACATTCTATAAAGAACAATTTGTACCAAGCGATATGGATACTGTATTTGAATTTTTTTCAAGACCTGAAAATCTTGAGAAAATTACTCCATCATCAATGGGTTTTAACATTATAACTCCAACGCCGATTGAAATGAAGGAAGGGGCTGTAATTGACTATACCGTAAAAATTTTAGGTGTACCAGTTCGCTGGAGAACTATGATTACTAGCTATAAAGAAAATGAATATTTTGTTGATGAGCAGCTCAAAGGTCCTTACAGTTACTGGCATCATAAACATACTTTTAAAGAGGTTGACGGAGGTATTTTAATTATAGATGAAATAACTTATGCTCTGCCAATTCAAGCATTTCGAAAAATTGTTCATCCAGTTTTGATAAAACCCCAGCTAAATCAAATCTTTGATTTCAGATTTCAAACAATTAAAGATAAATTTAAGTAATGATTAATTACATACTTTCTAAGTCAAACATAATGATAAATTATGTCGGTTTTACGATTGTATGGTTTTCCTGTGTCTACAGTGGGGCTAAAGGAGATCCAATTATTGCTTTAATACCAACTTTTATTTTCTTATTACTTCATTTTCTAATTGTCACAGATCATTTAAAAGAAGAAATACAACTGATTGTTATTTCTATTATCTTTGGTTTAATAGTTGACTCTAGTTTTTCTATTCTTGGTTTTGTTAAATACAACGGTACATTAGATTTTGCGCCAAATCTAGCACCTCTTTGGATAGTTTGTATGTGGGCAGGTTTTACAGCTCAGATAAATCATGCGATGAAATTTTTGATTGGTAGATATCCATTAATTTGCTTCTATGGATTGCTTGCGCCATTAGCATATATAGCTGGAGAAGGTATTGGCGCAGCTGTAGTCACAAATACTTATTTATCCTATGGATTTATTAGCATATCGTGGTCAATAAGTTTATTATCTTTATTCAAAATTTCTGAATATTTAATGAGCAAATAAGATGAAAAAGATTATTTTTTTAATCTCTTTAATATTTTTTGGCTGTGCATCACAAAAACCTATTGAACCTAATCAAGTTTTGGATTTTGATGTTCCTGAGCAGTGGGAAGTTAGCATTTCACAAAATTTAGATTTTGATCAAGAGTGGTGGAAAATTTTTAACGATGATAGTCTAAATTCTTATTTGATTGAATTTATGGATGAAAATATAAATCTTGAAAAAGCTATGCTAAATACGAGAAAAGCCAAACAAGCATCAGTAATAGCGACTGGTAGTTTATTCCCATCAATTTCATTAAATAGCAGTGCCGTTGAATCTGAGCAGAACACTGCAGGATTTCCTCCATTCTTTTCAACTTTATTTGGTCAATCATCAGATGAGGTAACCGTATTCACTCAAGAAAATTATAATCTATCACTTGGAACACAATGGGAAATTGATTTATGGGGCAAGCTTCGCCAAGGAAGAATTGCTACTAAACAACAATATCTATCTGCAAAGTATTATGAAGATTTTCTGAAGCTTTCGCTGACTGCTGAGGCATCTAAACTTTATTTTTCAATAATTGAAGCAGAACAAGTTTTAAATAATGCATCAAAAAAACTTAAAAATGCAGAAACTATTTTTGAACTTTATTCTCTACGCTACAATAAAGGGAGTATCTCCATACAAGCTTACCAACAATCAGAAATAATATTTAATGCAACAAAATCTGATTATAATAATAAACTTTTGATTGTTAATTCTCTTAAAAGGGAAGCAAAGTTGCTTGTAAAAGACTACCCTTCAACAGAATTTTTAGTTAACAATAACTTTCCTAAAAAATTACCAAGCATTCCAAGTACTCTGCCAGCAGATATTGTCAAAAGAAGGCCAGATTTAATTGCTCAACAATATAATTTACTCGCTAATAAAGCTTTAGATAGGCAAGCTCTTCTTACTTTATTCCCAACATTTAGTCTTACTGGAAGTTATGGAAGCTCATCAAATGATTTAGAAGATTTAACTAATGAAGACTTTTCAGTATGGAATAAAGGATTAAACGTTTTTGTTCCGGTATTTAATGCAGGAAAACTAATTACAAATAAAAAACTTGCTAAGACTAATAGAGAAATTGCAATGCTAGATTTTGTAAATACTTTGCTAAATGCATATAAGGAAGTAGAAAGTAGTTTTGAATCTGATTTGACATCAAATCAAGCTTTAGAAATAATTAATCAAAATATTATTTTGTCAGAAAGTATCTACAATACAACCTTTGAAGGATTTATTAAAGGATCTTCAACCTTCGAGGATGCTATTAATGCGAATAATGCACTTTATGACAATCTAGATTTAAAAGCTCGATTAGAAAAGGTTCGCATAGAACAGAGAATAAATTTAATTTTAGCTCTTGGCGGAGGATTTAAAACAAATGATTAAAAAATTAAAACCATTATTTATTTTACTAGGCGCATTTGCTATATCATATTTATTGTGGCTGCTAGGTCAGGTACAACCTGATCCGGTAGAAGAAGCGCCAGCGCCGGACGTTATTGTTGAAATTCTAACACCTAAAGATTTTCAAATTCAAATAAGTTCTAACGGTACAACCAAGCCTCTCACCCAGACAGTATTGACTGCAGAAGTTGGTGGTGAAGTTATTTATCGTTCAAAAAAGTTTTCTGAAGGTTCATCAGTTATCGAAGGAGAAATTTTGGCAAAAATTGATGATACAGACTTACAACTACAGTACAAAAATGCTTTATTACAATTGGCAAATGCTGAAGTGCAGCATTCATTGCAATTAGCAGAAGCAGAAGTTGCCAAAGAAGCATGGGAAAAAATAGGTGATGGTATTGCTAGTGATTTGACACTTAAAAAACCACAGCTAAAGCAGACTGAAGCATTATTAGAAGTTGCTAAAGCTCAGGTAAATTCAGCTAAAAACAAATTAAACAAAACAGAAATTGTAGCGCCCTATGCTGGCAGAATTCAAAGTGTAAATATTGATTTAGGTACAACAATTATTCCTGGTCAACCAGTTGGAGCTATGTATACATCAAGTGAAATTGAAATTACATTAGCTGTGAAAGATAATGATTTACAATTTTTAAGTATTCCAATGGATGGAAGAAAACTTAATCCAAGTGAACAAGCATCTGTAGTAATTGAAAGTTTTTACAAAGGAAAAACTCAATCTTGGGAAGGCAAACTTGAAAGAGTTGACGGGGTTATAGATCCTATAACAAGAATGATTAATTTGATAGCGGTCTTTAAAAATGACTTTATTGAAACAGATAAACCTAATCTTCCTATTGGTCTTTTTGTTGAAGCAAAAATTGATGGCATTACATTAAAGAATATTTTTGAAATTCCAATTAATTCTATTTCAAAAGACAATGAAGTATATATTGTCGATAAAAATAATCAGCTAGAGTTAAGAAGATTAACCGTTTTAAAAAAATATAGTGAATTTGTGATTATTAAAGATGGATTAAAAGCTGGAGAAAGGATTGTTACTTCAAAACTCTCGACAGCTTCGAACGGAATAAAAGTTAACCCAGTTTATAAATAATGCGTAGTATAGTTACTTGGTTTGTTAATAATAGTGTTCCTGCAAATCTTTTTATGTTTTTTTTAATAGTAGGTGGGTTTTTTGTATCATATCCTTCAATAAAAGCTGAATTCTTTCCAGTACCAGATCCAAAAGCTGTAACAATTATAGTACCATACCCTGGAGCTTCTGCATCTGAGGTTGAAGCTTCAATTTCCTCAAAGATTGAGGATCGACTAGAAGGTGTTGCAGGAATAAAAAAAATCAATTCAAATTCTTTAGAAGGTGGTGGATATGTAGGAATTAGAATATTCGCTAGTGCTGATTTCGACAACACGTTTGAAGAAATCAAAACTATTGTTGATGGAATTACCACTTTCCCTGAAAACAGTGAAGAACCAATTGTCAAAAAACTTGAGATTGTTGAAAAAGTTCTTGATGTAGTAATTCATGGGGATGTAGATGAAAATACTCTTTTGAGTGTTACTAAAAGTATCAACGAAGAAATAAAAAATCTCAGTGAAGTATCATTTACTGAAATTTATGGTAATAGAAATAGAGAAATATCTATAGAAATTTCTGAAAATAGTTTAGAAAAATATAATCTAACTTTTGATGAGATTGCATTTGCTATAAATATGGGCTCAATCGATTTACCTGGTGGTGTTATCTCAAGTACTAAAGGCGACCTACTTATAAGAACAGTTGGCCAGTCTTACAAGGGAGATGAATTTGAAAATATTGTAATTAGAACAAATGCAAATGGTAGTACTCTGCTCTTGAAAGATGTTGCAGTCATTAAAGATACTTTTGAAGATGTTGATAAATTCTTCAAATGGAATGGTACTAAAGCAATGTTTATAAGTGTAAATCTAGTTGGTGACCAAGATGTTTTGGATGCCTCTGATCAGCTAAGGAATTTTGTAAAAAATAAAAAAAATGATATGCCAGAAAATATTCAAATTGACTATTGGTATGATCAAGCAAGATTTCTTGAGGATAGAATAAATATTTTATACAAAAATTTTGCAATTGGAATGTGTTTAGTACTAATTCTTTTAACTATGTTTTTAAGACCTTCAGTCGCTTTTTGGGTTGCCATGGGTATTCCCATATCTTTTGGAGGGGCATTATTATTACTACCACTATTAGGAGTTACAATAAATGTTTTATCAACTTTTATGTTTATAGTTGTACTTGGAATTGTGGTTGACGATGCTATAATTGTTGGAGAAAATGTATTTCGTAGAAGAATTAAGCTTAAAGAAGATAACTTTACCTCAACTGTCAATGGTACTATGGAAGTTATGCTTCCAGTTTTCTTTGGAATTTTGACAACAATAGTTGTTTTTGCTCCTATGCTTGATTTAGCAGGTGATACTGGACCAATATGGAGAACATTTCCTTTAACAGCTATTCCTATTTTAGTTTTTTCACTTATAGAATCAACTACAATTCTACCTGCACATTTAAATCATGCTGGTGAATGGTTTCAATATCGTTTTGTAAAATTTGGAAATATTTTAAGATCAGCAAGAAATTATTTTTCAAAAAAATTATATACTTTTGTAGATGATAATTGGCTTCCCTTAGTTAAAAAATCTATTAAAAATCGTTATCAAACTGTTTCAATTTTTGTAGGTGTATTATTTATTTCATTTTCATTACTTGCTGGTGGATGGGTAAAGTGGCAGTTTTTCCCAGTATTAGAAGCTGAAGAAGTTGCAATTGTTATTGACCTACCAGAAGGAACGCCAATTGATACGACAGAAAAAGTAACAAAAATGGTTGAGATGGAAGCTTTAAAACTAAAAAATGAATTAAATACAGAAAATAATAGAAAAATAATATCCCATGTTATGACAACTGTTGGTGATCAATATTTTAGTGCCCAAGAGGCAGAGAGCAGTCCAACTGGTCCAGTGCTCAAAGCTAGCTCAACCCCTCATCTTGGCGAAGTCGTAGTCATATTGACACCTGCAGATAGTAGATGGGGATTAACTGGTGCCTATGATATTATTAATATTTTAAGAGAAAGAGTTGGGACTATTCCTGGTGTTGAAAGATTGAATTTTAGTGCAAATATCTTTAGTGCTGGTAAACCGATTCATTTTGAATTTTCAGGAAATAATTTTGATGATTTAAATCGAGTAATTAAAAATACTAGATTACTTCTTAGTAATTACGCTGGTATATATGATCTAAATGATTCCGATAAAATTGGTAAAAGTGAACTTCAAATTGAACTTCTCCCAGCAGCTGAAGCATATGGTTTAACTACAGCCATTATTGCAAAACAAGTTAGACAAGCGTTCTACGGAGAAGAAGTTCAAAGAATTCAACGCCAAGATGATGATATAAAAGTTATGTTAAAGCTAACAAAAATTGAAAGGGATAACGCTAGAACGCTTGAAAATCTAAGAATCAGAACTAATACTGGTATTAAAATTCCGTTGTACGCTGTGGCAAAAGTAAAGGAAATCCCAGGAAAATCTGCAATTAAGAGAATTGATGGTAAACGAGTTGTTGAAATAACCTCAGATGTAGATATTAGTAAAAATACATCCTCAATGATTTTGTCTACTATAATTGGTCCAGAAGGTAACCCAATAAATAGCTTAAAAAATATTTTAGACAAGGAACCTGGTGTATCGTTTGCACTTGCAGGAGAACCCGCAGAGCAGGCAGAACAACTTCAAGATATATTTGTAAAATTTGGTATAGCAATTTTTACTATTTTTGTTTTATTAGCAATTCCGCTTAAATCCTATTTTAAACCATTGATTATTCTATCAGCTATTCCATTTGGAATGGTTGGTGCTATTTTAGGACACCTAATGCTCTTTCAACCAATGTCTGTTTTATCATTATTAGGAGTTGTAGCTCTTTCTGGAGTTGTGGTAAATGACAGCTTGTTACTAGTAGTTTTCGTTAATAGAGCTAAAGAAAAAGGCGATAGTACATTAAAGGCTGTAACAGATGCAGTTAGATCAAGATTTAGGCCAGTAATATTAACCTCGCTTACAACTTTTCTAGGAATTGCTCCTCTACTCTTTAATCAATCAACTCAAGTACTTTTCTTAAAGCCAATGGCAATTTCATTAGGAATTGGAATTTTATTTGCAACGTTTGTCATTCTACTATTAGTCCCAGTATCATATGTGATTATTGATGATTTTATCAATTTGATATCAGGGAATAAAAAGAAAAGCGCCTAAGCTTCAAACTGTGAGTAATTATGATATCCAACTTTTGCAGGATCATCATAATCAATTTTGACAATGGCTTTCTTTAAGATTCTTTTAAGAATGATAAGTCTATCCTTTTCTGATTGACTTTTTAACAACATTTTTTTTGCACGCTTGTCAATATCAAGCATGGAAGCAATTTCAAATGCAGCTTTAGGCATGCTTATCTGAGCAATTTTTGCAGAGGCTCCTAATTTCATCAGTACTTCATATAAGAATACGTTGGTTTCTTGGAGTAAAGTTTCATCAATTGAGTCATTAATATCCTGCCAAGTTTTCACGTAAGCTTGTTTATAGTCTTTCGAATAGTTGTAGCTCTTAACAATAAATCGTTCAACTCCAGTTACAAGAATGTCATACTCTCCTGTATCTCCTTCAGCCGCAGTGATTTGAGTAATTTCAGCTGTACACCCAATAGATAGTGTATCGTTATTTCTAGAATTAACAATACCAAATTTTTGATTATGCTTTAAGCAATATTCAACCATCTTTTTGTACTTTGCTTCAAATATATGCAGCGGAAGTTTTTCGCCTGGAAGCAAAACTAAAGGAAGTGGGAAAATTGGGATTTTATCATTCATTGTGTTATCAAAATACGTATTGTTTTATTAATTTTCACTATCAAAATTTTAAAAATTCAATTAAAAGGGTAAAAATGAAAAAAGATATTTTAGATCACGTAGCCATTTGTACTGATGATATAAATAAATCAGTTGAGTGGTATACTGAAAATTTTAAATGTGATATTTTATATCAAGATAGTTCTTGGGCAATGCTTGAATTCGATAACGTTAAATTAGCTTTAGTTCTACCTGAACAACATCCATTCCACTTTGCCATACTAAAAGATAATGTAGAAGATTATGGTAACCCCGTAACTCATCGAGATGGATCTGTATCAGTATATATAAAAGATAGATCTGGCAACAACATAGAAATTCTGAGGTACTAAAATGAAAAGAATCGTTATTATGAACTGTATTACAATTTCTCTCATTGTGATCTTGTCATACATTTCTACACCAAATAATCAAATCCTTGCTAATCATCATTTAATAACTGGCTTTGGATCAGTAATTGCATTTATGAGTGTTTTATGGATTGTGAGTTTAATTGTTAAAGATGCAAGTATTGTTGATATTTTTTGGGGGCCTGCGTTTATAGTTCTTGGGTCCTCGCTACTTGTATCAATGGACCAAGTCTACTCTGAAAGATCGTTGTTTATTCTATTCCTAGTATCGCTATGGGCAATAAGACTGGCGTCACATATTGGATTTAGAAACATTGGTCATGGCGAAGATTTTCGATATGTTGAATGGAGAAAAGAAAGCGGTAAAAACTATTGGTGGCATAGTTTCATAAGAGTTTTTTTACTTCAAGGAGGTTTATGCACCTTAGTGGGCGTATCAATTTACTTTGGGTATCTAAATGAAAAACCTTTATCATTCATTGAGACCATGTTTGCATCAACAATATTTTTTATTGGTCTAGCTTGGGAGTCAATTAGTGATTTGCAATTAAAAGCTTTTAGAAAAGATCCCAAAAATAAAGGTAAAATTTGCAAAAGCGGATTATGGAAGTATTCTAGACATCCTAATTATTTTGGCGATCTTGTTGTTTGGATAAGCATTTTTACTTTTAGCATTTCTAGTGAAAATCTTTTATTTATTGCAGGTTCATTTTTAAGTCCATTGATTATGGGGTCAATTTTTTATTATATTACGGGCCCTATAATGGATCAAGCAATGATGCAAAGTAGGCCAGATTACAAAAAATATATGGAAAATAGTAATTCACTAATTCCAAAATTAAAATGAAAGAGGGGAAAAAATGTATAACAAGTTATTGTTAACACTTTCAATATTCGTATTTATAGCATGTGGCGGTGGAGCTCCACAAGAAGCACAAGTTGTAAATATTGGATCTTTAGGTTCTGAAATGAAATATGATGTTGAAGAATTCACAGTTAAAGCAGGTTCGAAGGTTAAAATTGTTTTAAAAAATAATACTCCTTTAGAGTTTATGGGTGAAATGCAGCACAATATTGTCATTTTCAAAGATGAATCTGCTGCTCCAGAAATCATCAAGCTAGCTGAAAGCTACTTTGGTGGTGATGCTCCGGACGACAATAGAATTCTTGCGAAATCTATATTAATAGATAAGCAAGAAGAAACTACTATTGAATTTGACGCGCCTAAAAAACCAGGTAGATATTTGTATGTCTGTACATATATTGCCCATGCAGGTTCTATGCGTGGTTATATGATCGTAGAGTAGTTCCTATATAGAGCATTAACACGCTTGGATGAATTGATAAATCTGCATATATTACGATTCTAATATTGAGATTATATCTCAAAAGGGGAAAATATGAGTGAATTTTTAATTATGTTTAGAGAAGTGCTTGAAGGAGTGCTTGTTGTAGGAATACTGTATACTTTTATCGTTAAAACAGGTAGAGAACACTTAAAGAAAAGTATAATTAATGGTGTTATTGCATCATTTGTTGCTACTGGAATCTTTGCTGTTATATTTCAAATTGCGTATGGAGGCTTTGAAGGAAAGCAGGCTGCTCTTTTTGAAGGGACAACCATGTTAATTGCTGCCTTTTTGCTTTCAACAATGATTATTTGGATGGGTAGAAATAAAAATGTTGCTGCAAGTTTAGAAAAAGAAGCTTCAGATATAATTGAAAAAGATAAGAATGTTTCTTTAGGTCTTTTTGCATTAACATTTTTTGCAATTTTCAGAGAAGGTGTTGAAGTAGTACTTTTCATGTATGCTATTGTAATCCAATCAAATGGTCTTTCTATCGGCGGCTCAGTTTTAGGATCTATTGTTGCGCTAATGATTGGTTATGCAATCTTTGTACAAGGCAAAAGAGTTCCTTTAAAACAGTTCTTTAATGTGACATCTATATTACTCATTTTTGTGTGTGCTGGATTAGTTGCATATGGCGTTCATGAATTTGAAGAAGCATTTTATACCAAAGATGAGATGAAGCAAATGGAAATATGGGATGTTAATGATAAAGGTCCCGTTTTTGGATTTAATATTGATAATAATGGAACTCCAAAACCATTATTGAGCGATAAAGGTGCAATAGGACAGTTATTCAAAGGCTTTTTCGGATACAATGGCAACCCAACTTCTACAGAGCTGGTCAGTTGGCTTCTTACTTTAACTCTTGTATCATTTCTTTGGAAAAGAGCATCTAATCCTAACAAGACATAATTAAGATTCATTAACGATATCTTTAAGCTCTGTAATTATCATTGCAGTTGCCCCCCAACAAATACATTCATTGAAATGATAGGCGGGAACATTGATTCTAAAACCTGACTTATTGATTGGAGTGTTTAATACTAAATTATTATCAATTAATTCATCTAAACTAATCTTATAAACCTGATCAACTTCGCTATCATTAATTTTAATTTGAGGCTGAGTATCTGAATACCATAAAAAAACATGGATATTAAAATACGATACTGGTGTATAAAGGCTAGAAAGTTGTCCAAGGCTTTTTAAGCTTGAAGAATCAATCCCAATTTCTTCTTTTGTCTCTCTAAGTGAAGCATTTTGTGCAGTTTCATTTTTATCAATAGCTCCCCCAGGTAAAGATACTTGGCCTTTATGATGCTCAACATTATCAGTTCTTTTTGTTAGCAAAAAAAATAATTGATTATTTTCTTCAAATAAAATGATGCTTACGCTAGCCTGCTTAGCATCTTTTGGAGGAATGAATGCTTTTTCTGTAATACTATTTATTGGAATTACAGCCATTTTTTTATGACTTTTCCATCCAGGTAATTCAGAATTACTGCCAACTCTTTCCTTTATTAATGCAATTATTTTGTCTACTTTCATATCCGTGAAATATAAGCACATAATTTGGGATTGGAATGGAACTTTACTTAATGATTTAACCTTATGCGTTGATCTACTTAATGTATCTTTAGAAAAAAGAAAGCTTCCCGAAATGACTGAAGAAAAATATAGAAAGAAATTTCTTTTCCCAATTAAAACTTTCTATGAGTCTATTGGATTTGATTTTTCAAAAGAAGATTTTACAATTGCAAATGACGAATTCCATCTAGGCTTTGAACAAAACTTTAAAAAACTAGCTTTACAACCTTATGCTCAAGATACCATTGCACGTTTCCAGAAATTGGGAGTCACACAAAGCATATTATCTGCAACAGTTCAAAGACGACTTGAAGAGCAAGTAGATTTTTTTGGCATTACACATCTACTTGATAATGTTGTTGGCATAAGCAATACACCATCAGGCTATGGAAAAGAATTTGAAGGAAAGGAATTATTAAATAATACTGATATACCGCTTGAACAAACAATTATTGTTGGTGACAGCATGCTAGACTTTACTGTTTCAACAGCACTTAGCATTGATTGTGCACTACTTTCCAATGGCCATAATAATTTAGAAAGACTTCAAGCCACCGGTTCAAAAACTTTTGCTAATATTCAATTGTTTTCAAATTGGATCTTAGATTGACTTAGGTTGTTATCCCACCATCAACCGTAAAAATTGACCCTGTCACAAAATCCGATGCTTCAGATGCAAGATAAAGCGCCATTCCCGATATATCATCTGGCGATCCCATTTTACCCTGTGGAATTGATTTAACAATTTTGTTATGCGTGTCTTCGTTCTCCCATAACGCCTTACTGAAATCAGTTTTAATGAGCCCAGGAGCTAATGTATTTACATTAATATTGTGTTCACCAAGCTCTTTAGCTAAGACTTTTGTAAGCATTACTACAGCAGCCTTACTTATGTTATAAACCCCTAGACCTTCGAGGGGTGTTTTAGCTGCTATGGAAGCTACATTAATAATTTTACCAGAATTATTAGCAATCATCGTCTTACTACATGCTTTTGCAAAATTAAAATAGCCTTTAACATTAACATCAAAAATTTTATCCCAATGAGAATCTTCAGAATTTAAAATCGGTCCATAGTAGGGATTTGCCGCCGCGTTATTTACTAAAATGTCGACTCCATTAAATTTTTCTAATGTATGATCTACAACGGATTGAATGGATTCTTTATTACTTGTATTGCATTCAATAGGAATCAGAGTGAGTCCATTTGATAATGCTTCATTAACCGCAGAATCAAGATTTTCTTTTTTTCTGCTGCAAATCACAACATTCGCACCCGCTTGTGCAAGTTTCGTAGCAATAGCTTTACCTATTCCTTTTGATCCACCAGAAACTATTGCGGTTTTGTTGTTTAAATCGAGCATTTATTTTTTCTTTCTACTTTCGGCCATTGCTTTCCACATTGATTCAGGCAATTTAGTTAAATCGGAAAATTCTCCTGCTCCTGCTATCCATTCTCCGCCATCAATAGTAACAACTTCTCCGTTAATGTATGCAGAACCATCGCTCATTAAATAGGATGCTAGATTTTCTAATTCGTGTCTTTCCCCAAAACGTTTCATGGGAATTTTATTCTTCATATCATCTTCAAAATCATCAAATCCTGGAGGCATTAATCTTGACCATGCTCCTTTTGTAGGAAAAGGTCCCGGTGCTATTGCATTAAATCGAATATTATATTTACCCCACTCTACAGCTAATGATCTTGTCATTGCCAAAACACCAGCTTTTGCAGCTGCAGACGGTACCACAAATGGTGAGCCAGTCCAAGCATATGTTGTTACAATACTTAGAATATTACCTTTTTTATTTTTGATCATTTCTTTACCAAGCACACTTGTACAATTCCATGTGCCCATAAGCACAATGTCAATTACAGCTTTAAAAGCATTTTGACTAAGCATCTCAGTTGGAGAAATAAAATTACCAGCAGCATTATTCAACAGCGCATCAACTGTTCCAAATTTATCTAATGCCTGTTTAGACATAGTTTCAACATCTTCGATTTTTCGAACATCCCCAGGGCAAGTTAACACATCGATATTTTTTTCTGAAAACTCGTGAGCTGCTTCTTCAAGTACTTCTTTTCTTCTTCCGCTAATGACTAAATTGGCTCCAAGCTCACCAAATCTTCTTGCCATACTTTTGCCTAAACCAGAACCACCTCCGGTAACAACAATAGTTTTGTTTTTTAATAAGTTGTCTTTAAACATATTGTATTCTCCCCTTTATTACTTTAATGCGTCTAAATTATTTTTTATTGTCTCAGTTTTTTCTTTGAGTGGATCTAACACAGAATCCTCTATTACATCACCTATTTTTTCTTCACTATTCTCAAGCTGTGTCTTGATTTCATCCATGTTGGGCAAAGGTTGATTTGTGAAAAGCAAATAAGCACAATACAAAATAAATAAGGTTATCCCAAGTGTAACAATTTTAAATAGTTTTTTAATTACACTAAAGGTTATCATAGTAATTAAAACTATTGCTACAGCAAGATAAGCAGGATTATCCGAAATGCTATTTAACAGATTTTCTAACATTATATCAATTTATACATTACATTTCTACTTTACAAAGATGAAACATAAATCAACAAAAAACGTTAATAATAATGTGATTAAAAAAGTATGTGTTTTATTCTTTATGTTAAATATTATTTTAGCTCAAGATAAAATTGAGCTGAGACAAGCTGATTCTTTATCATCCATTCAAACTAATAATGAAACCCTTACTTCATTGAAGGGTAACATTATTTTCAAAAAAGGGAATCAAATACTCTTTGGTGACAGAGCTACACAATCAAGCAGTAATGATATAGTAAAACTTTATGATAATGTGAAAATTGAAGATGGAAATAAAACAATATTTTGCGATTCTTTATTCTTCGATACTGAAAAAGATAAAATAGAACTACTCGGACGAGTCAGTATGAATAACGGCAATCAAATAATTACTTCTACCAAAGGAAGGTTGGATAATAAAAATGAAAAAATTACACTCTTAAGTAATTCAACTGTTGAGGATAAAAACCAAAAAATTGAGGGTGATTTAATTGAAATTATTTTTGACAAAAGTGAAATTATATCATTAGAAGTTTTAGAAAATGGTTCCATTTTTTCTAAAAACTTTGGGTATGAAAAAGATAATAATAACCAAAATCAATCAATTGAAAATCAAGATATACTGACTGGTAATATTATTAGTATAAGTATGAAAGATAATCAAGTTGATGAAATTGAGCTTAAAGGAATGGCTTCAAGCTTTATACACCTATATGAAGATTCACTTTATCAAGGTACAAATGAAATTTCGGGTGATGAAATTGTCTTACAATTAAAGAATAATAATGCTACCGAATTAGTATCTAATGGAGGTGTAATAGGTAAATTTATTCCTTCTTCTTCAAATTCATCAGGGCAGGAAAAAGTAGATTATAGTGGAGATAGAGTAGAATTTGATACTAATTCAAGATCCTCAAAAATGTATGGGAATGCTAACATCGTTCAAGTTGGAATGGATTTAACAGCTGCTCAAATAAATCTTGACTGGAAAAGCAACATTCTAGAAGCATTTAGCACTAATGCTTTTAATGAAGATGAAGATTTAGAACCTACTTTAATTGAAAATGGTCGCGAACCAGTTTCAGGAAAATCTATGGTTTATAATATTAAAAATAGAAAAGGGAAAGTAATTGCTGGTAAAACTAAAGTACAAAATAATACTTATATCGGCACACAAATTACTACTGTTTCCGATAGCACTTTTTACATTGATGATTGCATTTTCACGTCCTGCGATCCATCAAAATTTTATATTGGAAGTAAACAGGCAAAAATTATTTATGGAGATAAAATTATATTAAAGCCATTAAACATTGTTGTTGGAGGTGTACCAATTTTTGGTATACCGAAAGCTATCTTTCCACATTCCAATGAAGAAAGAAGATCCGGTTGGATCATGCCATCTTTCGGGTCATCAGATAATCGAGGAAACTACTTAGATGGGCTTGGATATTATTTTGCTCCAAATGATTATTTTGGTTCTGAAAATTCAATTATTTTTGCTGATAGACAGGGCTTAATTCTTAAATCAAAAAATCAATACAAAAATCGTTACAAATTTAGCGGTGGATTCAACTTTGAAATTCGTAAACATTTGAGCTCCTCAGAACAGGATATTGCAAAACTAAATGAAAACAACAAGACAGATTTTTCTTTAAATTGGAATCACAATCAAATTCTTCGTAACGACCAAACACTAAGATCGAATGTAAGCTATTACAGTAATGGTGAATACAATCGTGAGACAAGCATTGATCCAATCAAAAGACTAAATCAGCAAGCAATTTCTAATGCTACATACTCAAAAAGATGGAAAGATAAAAATATCTCAATGAGCGTCAATGTGTCCAACAAACAAGACTTAATGTCCAAGAATAAGGTTAATAGCTCATCTTCTTTTTATCAAAATCCCACTAGTCTTTCTTCTTCAATTACAGAGAACACAAGCACGCTTCCTTCATTAAATTTTCGAGTTGGAAGAAGAAACTTATTTCGCAATTCAAACGAATCTTTTTTGAATAATATTCAATGGGATTTTAATTCAAGAATTTTAAATAATTCTAAAAACTATTATCGCTCTCAAGAGTTGATTGACGAAGAAGGAGTGAGCAGCTTTCAATGGGAGCAGGATGATGATGGAAATGCTATTGCTTTTAACCAAAGTGATATGATGTTAAAAAATAAGTTTAGCATTAATGCTCCATTTACTGCTTTTAAGTATGTTGCAATAAACCCAAATATTAATATCAGTTCTGACTTTGTAAATAGATTTCAAGAAGCGTCCATTAATGAAGAAAATGAAGTAGAATTGAAAAAGATTGACCGCTTTAAAAATAGGACTACCTCAAATTTGGCTTTATCAATGTCTACCAAAGTGTACGGCATTCTACCATTTAAGGTGGGAAATTTTCAAGCTATAAGACATGTAATGACACCAAGGATTGGATTTTCATATTCCCCTAATTATCTCAAAAATGATAATTATTTTCAGGAATTTAATGATGAATACTATGATTATTTTTCTGGAACCCTTATAGGCTCTACTCCAAGAACAAGTAGTAAAAAAATTAACCTATCTCTTGGAAATGTATTTCAAGCAAAGAGAAGTATAAATAATGAAGAAGAAAAAATAGATCTTTTTTCTTTACGTATGAATACTGGATATGATGTAAACAAAGAAGAATTCAAATTATCCACTTTAAATTCTTCTTTAAGAAGCAGCTTAAAAAATGGAACAAATATTGATATGAATTTTACTCATGATTTTTATGAGTTTAATGAAGAAGAAAGTATAAGAATAAATAAACTCCGATCAATTCCTAGGCTTACTGGTATCAGGCTTTCAACAAATTTTACATTAAAGGGTAAAAAAAATGATATTCAAAATGATAATGAATTGTCAGAAGAAACAAAAAATTTTCTAAATGATTTTTCCTCGAATGTTTGGCAAAGCAGAATAGGAGTAAGTTATACATTAAACAAAATTAATCCTGAAAATAAAATTGAGAATTTTTGGCTGAATTCTAATACAAGTATAAATGTCACAAACAATTGGAAGTTAAATTATAATGCGAGATTTAATCTTATAGATAATAGTATAGTTCGACACAATTTAACACTTTATCGAGAAATTGATTGTTGGGAATTATTTGTTGATTGGACCCCTAATGGATATGCCAGAGGATTATATTTTAGATTAAACTTAAAATCAGATATGCTTCAAGATCTAAAAGTTGAACAAAAAACAGGAATCTATACTACTAGACCAAGTTTTTAGGTGTTATTACTTAAAAAAATTATTAAAGTTGTTTTGTGAAATCAAAATTCCAGAAAATTAAAGGAACTTATGATATACTTCCGCCGGAAAGTAAAAAATGGAATACAGCTGTTTCAATTCTTCAATCATTAAGCGAACAATTTGGATATGAAGAAATCAAAACTCCAATAATTGAAAATATTGATTTATTTAAACAAAATATTGGATATGAAACTGATGTTTCAAAGGAAATGTTTTCTTGGGAAGATCATTCTGGTAATCAATTAGTTTTAAAGCCTGAAATGACTGCTCCTGTTGTTAGAGCGTACATCGAATCAGGATTTTTTAGAAGTAAACCTTTGTGCAAACTATTTTATATTGATGCTTTATTTCGTAGAGAAAAACCGCAAAAAGGAAGACAAAGACAATTTCATCAATTCGGGATAGAAGCACTTGGATCTTCTGAGGTCGAACAAGATGTAGAGGTTATTCTTTTGGCAACAAAGATATTATGTCATTTAGGCATTTCAAATACAACTCTTCAAATAAATGATATTGGTAATTATGAAACTAGAAAAAAATATCAGGAAAAATTGAATGAATACTTTTCAGATTATAAATCTAGTCTATCAAAATTATCTAAAAATAGATTAGGAAATAACTCTTTACGCATTCTTGACAGTAAAGAAGAGGAAGACATCGAAATCATTAAAAATGCTCCATTGATTAAAGAATTTTTAACAAAGGATGAATTAAATAACTATTCATCACTCTTATCACACTTAGATGCATTAGGAATACCTTACAAAGAAAATAGTCATTTAGTGAGAGGGCTTGACTACTACAATGGAACTACGTTCGAAATTTCAAATATGTCATCAAAATCACAAAATGCGCTACTTGGTGGTGGAAGATATGACAATTTGGTTGAAAGCATGGGTGGTCCATCTACACCTGCTGTTGGGTTTGCTGCAGGTATTGAAAGACTTTTAATTGAATCATCAACGGAAGATAAAAATGAAACAATAGATTTTTTCATTGGTTTTGAATCTCACGCTGAAAGCGCTATTAAGATAGCAAATCAATTAATTGACGAAGGTTATTCCCTTTATATTGATACTTTAAAAAGATCTGAAAAGAATCAGTTAAAAAATGCAATTAAAATGAATGCGAGTTTTTACTTAAGATGTGATGAATCAATTAAGCTAAAAAACTTGACTTCAAAAGAAGAATTAGTTGTAAATAATATTTCAGAGCTCAAAAAATTTATAAAATTGTAACCCAATAATTTATATTTATATATAAATATAAATTTTTGACAAATACTCTTCGATTTGTGTAAGTTGCCAACCAATATGTCAAAAAATGAAAAACTATTAATTATTGTAGAGTCTCCATCAAAGACCAAAACAATATCAAAATATGTAGATAATGCATCAGTTATTGCTAGTGTAGGTCATTTCAAAGATCTTCCAAAAAAAGATATGGGAATAGATATTGATAATGATTTTGCTATGCAAATAGAAAGCATGCCTGATAAGAAAAAGTTTCTATCTCAATTAAAAAAAGAGGTGAAAATCGCTGATCGCATTTTAATTGCCACTGACCCAGACCGTGAAGGTGAAGCAATTGCAGCAGATATTGCATCTGAAATCAAAGGAGATATTGAAAGAGTTGAATTCACTGAAATAACAAAACAAGCTGTGTTAGAAGCAGTTAATAATTCTCGAAAAATAAATTATGATTTGGTAGATGCTCAACGTGCCAGAAGAGCTATTGACCGTATTGTTGGTTTTTCATTTTCTCCAGTACTTTGGAAAACATTAAGATCTTTAAAAAATAAAGGATTATCAGCTGGTCGCGTACAGTCAGTTGCTCTAAAACTATTGGTTGATCGTGAAAAGCTTAGAAATAAGTTTATTGAAAATAAATTTTATGCAATTGATGCAAATATTTCGGAACAGAAAAGCGGTGAAATTTTCAAGGCATCATTAGTCTCATATAACGGAAAACCTGTTGCTAAAAGCGATGACTTTGGAAAATTTGATATTGGTTTAAAAGATGATAATATTATTCAAGTAAATCAAAAATTAGCAGAACAAATAAAAGAAGAATGCAATGCTAATGATTGGTTAGTTAATAGTATTGAAAGTAAACCAACTTCCAGCTCTCCAGCGCCGCCGTTCACCACAAGCACGCTACAACAAGATGCTTCAAGAAGATTTGGATTTTCTCCAAAAAGAACAATGGTAGTTGCACAAAAACTTTATGAACAAGGGTTTATTACATACATGAGGACTGACTCTACACATCTTTCATCTGAAGCATTAAATGCTTCCAAGAAATTTATAGAAAGCAGTTTTGGGAATGATTTTTTATCTGAAAAAACGAATATCTATAAAAATAAAGTTGCCAATGCTCAAGAAGCTCATGAAGCTATTCGTCCAGCAGGTACAGCATTTAGGAAGGTTGAAGATGTTCAAAAAATTGGTGCTGATGAAGCAAAGCTATATGAATTAATTTTAAATAGAACAGTTGCCTCTCAAATGAAACCTGCACAATATATTCGAACAAACGTTGAAATTCATAATGGAACATCTATCTTTAAAGCAAGTGGAAATGTTACAGTATTTAAAGGTTATACTTTAGCTTATGAACAAGCTTTGACAAGAAAAGATAAAGGCAGACCTGATAGCCTACCAGCTTTAGATAAACAATCCAAAATTCAAAGCATGGAAGTATTGCTCGAAGAAAAAACCACATCTCCTCCTAGAAGATTTTCAGAGGCTATGTTAGTTAAAGAAATGGAAACAAGAGGAATTGGAAGACCTTCTACCTACTCTGCAATTATAGAAAAATTGTCACAAAAAGAATATGTTGTGAAAAAAAATAAAACTCTAATACCAACTTTTGTTGGAATAGCTGTATCACAACTATTAGAAAACCATTATAATGCATTATTCAATGAAAGATTTACAGCTGATATGGAAAATCGTTTGGATGCTATATCCAGATCTGAAAATTCATACTTAGAAGTATTAAAAGAATTTTATTATGGTAATAATGACTACAAAGGAGTAGCAAAATTATTAGATGAAGAAGTTGATATTGCAAAGGCATGTACAGTAAATGTAGAAAAAGATTTAGATATTAGAATCGGCAAGTTTGGTCCATATGTTCAAAAAGATGGTAATAATACAACTATTCCTGAAGATTTATTTTTTGGAGAGCTAAACAAGAAAAAATTAGACGATCTTGATAGTATGCAAAAAGAGGACAATATTATTGGGGTTCATACTAATGGAGAAAATATTTTATTAAAAATTGGTAGATACGGACCATATGTAGAGCTTGAAGAAAGTAAAAAAAGAAAGTCTGTTTTAAAAAGTATTGGTGTAGAAAATGTCACACAAGACATAGCTATCGAATTATTAAGTCTTCCAAAAAAATTAGGTACTCATCCAGATACAAATGAAGATGTTTTAGCTGATTTTGGACCATATGGTCCGTACGTTAAGTGTGGTAAAATAAATGCATCAATGAAATCAGATGAGAGCCCATTAACAATAACATTAGAAAATGCTATAAATTTGATTAAAGATAGAAAGCTAAAATTTGAGCCAAAAGTACTTGGTGAACATCCCAAAACTAAAAATGAGATATCAATTAAAAGGGGTCGATTTGGACCATACGTTACCGATGGAAAGAAAAATGCGTCTTTAAAAGGATATGTAGTTGATGAAGTCACTTTGGATCAAGCAGTACAATTAATTGACGATAAATCATGACAAAAAATTTATATTTATTGTTTTTAAGTACAGTTTTATTGCTTGGATTTCAATCTTCTATTGAAGAACGCTTATATACACTTAATAGAGATCTCATGTGTCCAGTCTGTGATGGGCTGACCTTAGAACAGTCTCAAGCTGCACCTGCCCTTGAAATGAAAGACGAAATTAAAAAAATGGTGATTCAAGGAATGTCTGATGAAGAAATCAAAGAACATTTTGTTCAAAAATATGGTATTGAAATTCTTGCTGATCCTCCAAAAAAAGGCTTTGATACTCTAGTTTGGCTCGCACCTCTATTTTTTGGTTTTTTTGGAATAGTTTTTCTGTACAGATATATTTTTTCTTAAACTCTATACAAAATGAGTATAAAACATTTAGATAAAATTGTTTCTCTTTGTAAACGTAAAGGCTTTGTATTTCCAAACTCTGAGATTTATGGAGGATTAAAAGCGTCTTACGACTATGGGCCACTTGGTGTAGAATTAAAAAAAGCTATTTCTGAAAAATGGTGGAAAGCTATGACGAACAATTCAAACATTGTTGGGCTTGATAGTTCTATCATGGTTCACCCAGATGTATGGGAAGCAAGTGGACATATTGCCAACTTTAATGATCCTTTGACGGATAATAAGGACTCCAAAAAACGTTATAGAGTTGATGATTTGTTATCCCAGCAAAAAAGTAAAGTTATTGATGCCCTATGTGAAATATTGTCTATTGAAAATAAAAATGATAATAACACTCTTGATAAAATCAGTCATACTTTACTTCAAGAATCAGATAAATATAGTAATGCTTTAGAATCAGCAGGAGTTATTGATCCATTTTCAGGAAATATAGGAAAATGGACCCCAGCTACTCAGTTTAACCTGATGTTTCAGACAAATTCAGGTCCATCAGAAAAATCTGGTAAAAGTATTTATTTGCGTCCTGAAACAGCTCAAGGGATTTATATTAATTATTTATTAGTTCAAAATTCTATGAGATTAAAAGTTCCATTTGGTATCGCTCAAATTGGAAAAGCCTTTAGAAATGAAATTATTGCAAGAAATTTTATTTTTAGAACAAGAGAATTTGAACAAATGGAGATGCAATATTTTGTTCATCCATCTGAAGATGAATCATCAATGGAGCATTGGAAAGATAAAAGAATTAGCTTTTATTCTGAAGAACTAGGAGTCAGCAAAGATAATTTAAAATTTCATCAACATTCGGAAGATGCCCTTGCTCATTATGCAAAAGATGCTTTTGATATTGAATATAATTTCCCATTCGGTTGGGGTGAAGTTGAAGGTATTCATAATAGAACAGATTTTGATTTAAAAGAGCATGAAAAATTATCTGGAAAAAATATGATGTATTTTGATGCACTTAAAAATGAAAAATATCACCCTTTTATCATTGAAACATCTACTGGCTTAAATCGACTATTTTTAATGGTTCTTTGTGAATCTTATTATGAAGATAATGAAAATAATAGAACTGTATTAAAACTGCCTTTTGATTTGGCTCCAAATAAAATTGTAATTTGTCCTCTGCTTAAAAAAGATGGTCTTCCTGAAAAAGCCAAAGAAATATATGATTCAATAAACGCGACACATAAATGTGTGTACGATCAACAAGGTTCTATTGGAAAAAGATACTATAGACAAGATGAAGCAGGAACTCCTTTTGGCATTACCATTGATCACAAAACCTTAGAAGACAATTCTATTACAATTAGAGAAAGGGATTCTATGGAACAACATAGAATACCAGTTGATAACATTTTAAAATTCATTTTAGAAAATAAATAGTTCAGGAGAAAAGTATGCGCTCTGCTAATCCAGCATTAAATAATAACACTTTTAGAAACACAAGACGAGTTAGCGGCGAGCAAGCTATGTCTATTGACGGTACAGTAAATAAAACTGCTTTGAGTCTCCTTTTAGTCATGACATCTGCGATCTACACATGGAATAATCCTGAAGTCGGATTAGCTTTATTTTGGCCTGTTACAATATTTACTTTCGTTTTATTAATGATTACAATTTTTAATAAGAAATCTGCCCCAATTACAGTCCCATTATATTGTTTAGCTGAAGGATTGGTTCTGGGTGGAATCTCAGCCTATGCCAATGCATTGTATCCTGGGATTGCTAATCAAGCGATAGCGTTAACATTTGGAATTTTGGCAGCTCTATTATTTTTATATAAAAGTAGGTTAATTGCTGCTACAGAGAATTTTAAATTAGGAGTGTTTTCTGCTACTTTTGGCATTCTAATTATATATGTATTAAATCTAATCCTGTCTTTATTTGGTGTCTCCTTCATGGGGCCTTTATTTGGTAATGGATTAACAGGTATTTTATTTTCGCTCTTCGTCATAGGAATAGCATCTTTAAATCTTGTACTAGATTTTGATTTTATTGAGAATGGAGCGGAACAAGGTGCTCCTAAATATATGGAATGGTATGCTGCATTCGGATTGATGATTACTCTTATCTGGCTTTATATTGAAATACTTAATCTTCTAATGAAACTTAGAAGTAGAAGGTAATATATCCCTCCTCTTTAAATTATTGACATAAAGTACACTTTCTCCTAGATTATGCCAACTAAGGGTATATTTATACCTCTATGAGAGGTACATACCAAGGATTTATTAATATGTACATAAACAAAGGAAAAACAATGAGAAAGCTATATAACATGATAGCACTAGTTTTATTTTCTAGTTTAATGTTTGCTCAATCAGTTTCAGGTACAGTTACTGATGCAGATGGTAATGCACTATTTGGAGCAAATGTTACTGTAGAAGGTACTTCATCTGGTGCTGCAACAGGAGCTGATGGATCATATTCAGTCGACGGTGTTGCAAGCGGTACTTATACTGTTACTGCTTCATACATTGGATATGAATCTGCAAGTGTTTCTGTAAGTGTAGATGGTGCTGCTACTGCTAATTTTTCATTAGCATCGAGCGCAGTTGCTGGTAATGCAGTATCTGTTCTTGGTTCACGTTTTGCAAGAAACGTTGATGAACAAGCAGTTCCAGTAGAAGTAATTACTGAGCTTGAAATTCGTGCAGCTGGTTTCACTGAAACCAATGAATTGCTGCAATCTCTAGTTCCATCATATAATGCTCCACGCGGATACATTACTGATGGTTCCGATCACATGAGACCTGCAACTTTACGTGGTATGGCTCCTAATCAGACTCTTGTACTTGTAAATGGTAAAAGACGTCATCAAGGTGCTTTAGTTCACGTTAACGGTTCTGTTGGTCGTGGTTCAACTCAGGTTGACTTAAATGCAATCCCAGCTAGCGCTATTCAAAAAATTGAGGTGCTACGTGACGGTGCTGCTGCACAATACGGTTCAGACGCTGTTGCAGGGGTTATCAACATTATTTTAAAAGAATCTGGCGGTGCTGACTTAAGTGCAACTTACGGTCAAAACCTTTCTTTCTTTGAAAGAGGTTATGCTGCAGGAGAAGGTCTTATTGATGGTCAAGATGCTTCAACTTATGGTTGGGATCTTGATGAAGACGTAGAAGGTACTGGTTACCTTCCTTATTCTGCTGATAGAGGTTGGGCTCGTCCAGGTCTTGAAACAGTTCTAAAAGATGACGGTAGAAACCTAATTATTCATGCTGGTAACGGTTTGAATGTTTTTGGTGGAAGCGTATATATAAGTGGTCAAATTCGTGACGGTGGTCGTACTAACCGTGCTGGACTAGACCCAAGAAGACAGTACTTTGCGGGGATGGATGATAAAGAATATGCATTCGATAGAGAAAATCACCGTATTGGTGCTGGAGAATTCGAACAAGTAAGTCTTATGTTCAATGGTAGCTTCCCAATGGAACGTGGTGGTACATTCTACGCATTTGGTGGAATGAATACACGTGACGGAGAAAGTGGATGTTACTACAGAAGAGCACAGGATAATCGTACACTACGTGCATGGTATCCTGATGGATTCCTACCATTAATTAGCCCAACACTTACTGATACTTCATTAGCTGTAGGTATGAAAGGTATTATGGACGGAATGGTCTTTGATGGAATGGCTTACGACTTTAGTGTTACTACAGGAAGTAACGAATTTTCATGGGGAATGAAAAATTCTCATAATGCAACCGCAGGTACTGGTCCTAACCAGCAAGCTGAATTTGATCTTGGTACATTAGGATACAGCCAAACAACAGTAAACTTTGATCTATCTACTCAAATTGAGATGGATGGTTTTGAAGGTCCTGTTAACCTTGCTATGGGTGCTGAAATGCGTATGGAAAACTATGAAATTACAGCTGGTGAAGAAGCAGGTTATGCTGACTACGGCTATGATGTATTAGATGGTCCTAACGCTGGTGCTTCTGCAGCAGTTGGTTGTCAATGTTTACCTGGACTAGCTCCAGCTAACGAACAAGATCGTGATAGAGACGCTTTCAGTTTATATGCTGAAATGGGTGGTAATCTTACTGAAGACCTATCACTTGATGTTGCATTAAGAACAGAAAATTATAGCGACTTTGGTTCAACTACTAACGGTAAAGTTGCAATGAGATATGAAATTGAAGAAGGTGTTGCTGCAAGAGGTTCTTTCAGCACTGGCTTTAGAGCCCCTGCTCTTCAAGAAGCATACTTCTCATCAATTGCTACTAACTTTATCGATGGTGTGCCTCTTGAAGTAGGTACATTCCCAGTTGATACTGAAGCAGCTAGAGCTCTTGGAGCTAAAGATCTTGAACCAGAAACATCTGAAAATCTATCTTTAGGTATGACCTATAAAGATGATAAATTCTCATTATCTGTAGATGCTTATATGATCACAGTTGAAGATCGTATTAGTATGAGTGAGACATTTAGAGGTTCAGGTACAAGTTCTACTATGGTTGATTTCTTTGCTGAAAGAGGTGTACCAGCTGCGGCAGGTAGATACTTCTTTAACGGTATCGATACAGAAACCAATGGTTTAGACATCGTTGCAACAATGAGAGAAGATGTTGCCGGTGGTTCATTATTGCTTAAAGCAGCAATGAACTTTAATGATACTGAAGTTACCAATAAAGGTGAGCTTGAAACTCCTGCTGAGCTAGCAGCTTACACTTCAAGTGTATTACTTGGACGTGCTAACACAGTAAGATATGAAAGTTCTTCTCCTAGAGAAAACTTCCAGTTCTCAGCAACTTTACAAAAACCTACATCTACTTGGATGTGGAAATTAAATCGTTGGGGAGAAGTAACTATCCCAGCAAGTTCTGTTGAAAGAGAACAGGTATTAAGTTCTAAATGGACAGTTGATACGGAATATTCATTCCAGGTTAATAGTCAAGTAAGAATGGCATTTGGTGCTAATAACTTATTTGATGTATACCCTGACAAAACTATTAAAAGAAATAGCTTTAATGGAATTTTCCAACATTCAGGATATAGTCCATTCGGATTTAACGGACGTTACATTTACACGCGTCTAGATATGACTTTATAAGTTTTTTAAGTCATAAAATAAATAAAAAGCCTCTACTTTTTGTAGGGGCTTTTTATTAGTTTAAGTATAAATATAAAATGAAAAAAAATTTAAATTATCTATTTCTAATCTTAGCCACGTTTTCCTTAATAGCATGTGAATTAGGTTCAGACTATACAAAGACTAATCAAAATCTTAAAAATAAAAATGGTGCTGTTTCTTCTACCTCAAGCTTAGCATCTGCTGCAGGTATTGATATTATGAAAAAAGGTGGAAATGCTTTTGATGCAATTGTAGCTACTGGATTTACTTTAGCTGTTACCTCTCCATCAAATGGTAATATCGGTGGTGGTGGATTTATGGTTGCCAGAACTGCTGAAGGAGAAATTGTTACTCTTGATTTTCGTGAAAAAGCACCTACCCTTTCTTATGAAACAATGTTTCTTGACCAAGAAGGTAATTACAGTAGAAATCTAGCATTATTATCACACAAATCATCGGGTGTTCCTGGAACAGTAGATGGATTAATTAGAATATTTAATGATTATGGTTCAGGAAATTTTACTCTTGATGAAATCCTATCTTATGCAATTGATTATGCAGAAAATGGTCATGCAATTAATAAAAGCTCAGCTTGGGGATTTGATTTTTATAAACATCTTTTCTTGGAAGATAAAGGATCTACTGAAATTTTTATAAAAAACTACTCATTAGAAATGAGACAATTACAAGAAGATGTTCAGAATGAAACCATCCCAGAAGAAGAATACATTAAAAAAATGAGAGATATAAAAGAATGGAATGAAGGTGATATTATTGTTCAAAAAGACTTAGCTAAAACCTTAAAAAGAATTGCAAGAAATGGTAGAGATGGATTTTATGAAGGAAAAACAGCAGACTTTATTGTTAGTGAAATGAAAGCTAACAATGGTTTGATTACATATGAGGATTTGAAAGAATATAACTCAGTTTATAGGAAGCCTGTCATTGGAAGTTATAGAGGATATACTATAATATCAATGGGACCACCAAGCTCTGGCGGTCCATTAATTATTCAGATGTTGAATATGCTAGAAAATTTTGATGTGTCATCAATGACAAGAAATTCTACAGAGTTTGTTCATATGCTTACAGAAATTCAAAGACTAGCTTATGCAGATAGAGCAATTCATTTAGGCGATCCAGATTTTTATCCAAGTCCTGTACCAATGTTAATCTCAAAGGATTATGCAAAAAAGAGATTGGAATTAGTATCTATGGATAAAGCTACTCCAAGCACAGATATTGCAGCTGGAAGCACAATACCAGAATCTATGGAGACAACACACTATTCCGCGATGGATAAGCTTGGTAATACTGTTGGTATAACTACTACGATAAATCTATCCTATGGAAATAAAAAGATAGTTGATGGAGCGGGTTTTCTTTTAAATAATGAAATGGATGATTTTGCTTCTTCGCCTGGAAGTCAAAACGCCTTTGGTCTAATTGGGTATGAAGCCAATTCAATCAAACCAGCAAAAAGGCCTCTAAGCTCAATGTCTCCAACAATCGTTTTAACCCCAGAAGGGGAGCCATTAATGACAATAGGAGCAGCAGGAGGTTCAAGAATAATTACTACTGTTTTACAGGTTATAATTAGTGTAATCGATCATAATTTATCTGTTCAAGATGCAATAAACCTAGGTAGAACACATTCTCAGTGGATTCCTGATGTCATTAGATATGAAGGAAAAAATAAAATGAATACTGAATTCAATCAATTTTTACCATCATTAAGTGAAAAACAAATAAGTGAGCTTGAAGAGCTTGATCATAAATTTGAAGATGGAAATGTAGAAAGTGGAATGTATTATTTAGCAAGAGCACATGGAATAATGTTTAAAAAGGGACAATTCTTTACAGGAGTTGACTGGAGAGGAAATGGAGAAATTTCAGATGGAATTACGTATTAGAGTTATAATATTATTTTTGGTTTTATTTATTGGATGTGGAGAGTCTGGAAGGGCTACACAATCTGTTCTTCCAACACCTGTGGTGACATACACCCCTGGAGAAATAGTTTCAGATATTGATAATCATATTCAATATTATGTTGGAAATACTCCTATTATTGTAACTGTACCACACGATGGAGATATTATACCAACTACAATTCCTGAAAGAACTGGAGACACAACAAAAGCTGAAAACACGTTAGGTATTGCAGAGTATTTCTACAACACTTTTACAAGCAATGGTGCTAATGGACTATATCCTCATATAATTGTAAATAATATAAACAGGTCAAGATTAGATCCTGATGCTAGTATTGAAATTGGTGCTCAAAATAATTATGCTGCAGCATACTTCAATCGCTATCATAATTATATTCAAGTTGCCATTGATTCTACTGAAGCTAATTTTGGAATTGGTGTTTTAGTTAATCTATCAGCACACAAAGATGATGATAATGAGTTAGTTGAGCTCGGATATCTTTTGTCAAAAGATGATTTGAATAATTCGGATTCATATATTGAAAACTTTGCTTCACAATCCAGCTTAAGCGCTATTTCTAATGTTTCGGATGCACAATTTAGTGAATCAGTTCGAGGATTTGATAGCATAGGTAAAAAAATGATGGAATTAAATTGCTGTAAACCAATTTATTATACTTTTGATGTTACACCAAGTCCATCATTCCCTAGCCCTCAAAGTGATGATTATAATCCCGGTGGCTACACTGTAAATAAATATGCCAACACTGGAACTTCGAATATTAGCACTGTTGAATTTTCTACTCCATATAATGGACATAGAGACAGTCCATATGCATATATTGCATTAGGAACAATGTTAGTGGAATCAATCCAACACTTCTATGAATTAAGCACTGGAATGTCGTTAGGAATTAATTAATAATTTTAATTAGAATTTCTTAAAGCTGTGGCTTTATTTAAATATTCCTGAGCGTCTTCAAGACGACCTTCTCCAAAATAGGTTCTATAAACACCGTAGTAATATTGAGGGTCGTTTGGATTTTTATCAATTAATTCCATATAATAATTTCTTGATTTTCTCCATCTTTCTGCTTGCTCAAGAGCTTTAGCTAGTCCCAGTAATGCTTCAACATCATCTGGTGCTAGAAAATATGCTTCTTCAAAATTATATTCTGCTTCTTCGAAGTTATCCATTTTTAAATAGACCAGCCCTCTGTTAAAGAATAAGTCAACCAATTCTTTATCCTCATCTGTTTTTTCGATAGCCAAATCAAGATTTTTCAAAGCCGCATCAAAATTATCTTGAGCTAAGTACAAAGCACCTAAACTTTTTAATGCCGTAGGCTCGTTCGGGTTCATTGCAAGTGCTTGCTCATAATAATCTAAACCTTTGTCAAACTCTCCTAATCTAACAACACTCTGACCAGCACTAACTAGTAAAGCGATTTTAGTATCCTCTGGTATGTCTTCAAGGGACAACCCCATATCAAGATACTTGATAGTATTTTCTTTATCACCTTTTACAGAAGAATAAAGCGCTGCCAGCGCATATGATCCTGGTTGTGAAGGATCTAACTCTTTTGCATCTAATGAAGTTTGAATTGCTTGATCTACTAACGCATCTCTTTGTTCTGCGCTAGCCGCTCTATTTAGGAGTGCTAAAAACCCTGAAGCTTTATAATAAATTAGATTATAACTTTTCGTAATAGATGCAGTAACAGCTTGTTCCATAGAAATTCTTCTGTCATTTCTGGTTGGACGGATTTTGAGATTGCTTGGAGCGGTTCTCGCAATATCCATATATTTCTTAACGGAAGACCAATCTTGCTGTCTTGGATAAATTTTGTCTCCCAAATGAAATGCTGCCTCCCATTTATCTTTAGGATGATTTAATGCTTCTAATAAGAACTTTTCTGCTTCTCCCCATTCTTTATCTTTGATTCTAATTTTTGCGGATTCTAGTGCTTGCCCAGCAAATAAAGTTGTAACTAAAACTGCTGAAGCAATAAAATTTTTAAAATAATACATTCTAATAATTCTCCTTATGTTTGAGTAGCAAGTTAGGGTTAATATAATGAGTTTTCAAGAAGTATGGTTGATATTCATCCATTCTAGGCGCCTTGTAAATTCTTGATCATTTATTTTCAGCAGACCATCTATTCCTATACCTTCAATGCAAAAAGATGCTGTTACAGCACCCACTTTCATTGATTCAAATATATTTTTTCCGTTCATTTTCCCCATGAGTATTCCGCCAATGAAAGCATCTCCTGCACCAGTCGTATCAACAACTTTATCTACCGGGAACGCTGTAATTGAAAAATTATTTTGGGCATCAAAGAAGTGGGATCCGTTTTTTCCATCCTTTATGATTAAACTTTTGGGCCCGAGATCTAAAATTGATTTAGCCATATCTCTCAAATTTGACCCATCCATACCAGATATAGCACGCGCTTCGTTAAAATTGATACAAAATAAGTCAACTCGTTTTACTAGGGCCTTTAGTTCTTTGTTTGCGATGTCAATATAGAGCTTAAATGTATCTAATAATATGAATGGACTATTTTGCATTTGATTTAAAAGCTCAGTTTGTAAATGTGGTGCTGTATTACCTAATAACAGATAAGGACAATTTTTTGAATTTTCAGATAGATCAGGTAAATAAGATTCTGATACTCCAGGATCAACGTACAAAGTTTCTCTTGAGGAAAAATCATTTTTATACTCTCCTCCCCAACAAAAAGTATTGCCATCTAATTTAGTTAATGAATTTGTTGATATAGAATGTTCAGAAAGTAAATTAAAATGTTTTTGTTGAAAATCGTTTCCAACGACTCCAACTAACTCACAAGTGTTTTTTTTATTAGCTAGAAGAGCATACGCAGCTGATCCGCCTAAAACGTTTGAAAATACACCGTATTTATTGACAATTTTATCAATACTAATTGATCCAAATACAACTGCTTTATGTGATTGATTTGAAGTCATAATTTTTTTTATTAAGATAGTTATGTAATCAAAATGAAAAAAGAAAAAATAGTTTTAGGAATGAGCGGTGGAGTTGATAGTTCTGTAGCAGCGCTTTTACTTCAAAATAAAGGTTTTGAGGTATATGGTGTTTTTATGAAAAACTGGGACGACAAAAATGCTATTTGTAGCGCAGAGGACGACTATGCAGATGCTTTAAGTGTATGCAATCAACTAAATATTCCTTTAAAAAAAATAAATTATACAAAAGAATATAAAGAACGTGTTTTTTCTCAGTTTTTAGATGACCATAAAAAAGGGTTTACCCCTAATCCTGATGTTTTATGCAACAAAGAAATAAAATTTGATGTTTTTCAAAAACACGCACAAGAAATTGGTGCAATAAAGATTGCCTCGGGTCATTATGCAAAAGTAGTTAGCAAAGATGGTAAATTTTTTATAGGTAAAGCTAGTGATAGATCCAAAGATCAATCCTATTTTCTTTACCAATTAAAAAATTCATTATTAATGAATATTGAATTGCCACTTGGTGAGTTATTAAAAAAAGATATTAGAAAAATTGCTGAAGAAAATAACTTAGTTAATGCATCTAAAAAAGATAGTACAGGTATATGCTTTATTGGCGATAGAAAGTATAATGATTTTGTTGGACAATTTTTACAAGATAAAAAGGGTAAAATTATTACTGTAGATGGTGAAAATATTGGTGAACATAATGGGCATATGTATTTTACTGTTGGACAAAGAAAAGGTTTAGGTATTGGAGCCAGAAGTTCTGCTTATGATGAGCCTTGGTATGTGGTTAATAAAGATATTAACAAAAATATTGTATTTGTTGCTCAGGGAGCTGATCATCGTGCTTTATTCTCTAATAAATTATTAGCTGATAAAATGCATTGGAATCTAGATATTTCTAAGTTACTTCCATTAAAATGCAAAGCTAAAGTGAGGTATCGAGACGTTGATCATTCATGTCAAATATTATCATCAAATGAAGATGAATGTTATATTAAATTTGACCATGCAATTAAAGCAATAACTACTGGCCAATCAATTGTTTTATATAATGAAAATGATATTTGTATTGGCGGAGGTATAATAAGAAAAAGAAACATACCTTATTTAGGTGAGGAAATAAATGAGTAAAGAACTAAGAATTATTATTTTGGCCGCAGGAAAAGGAACTCGAATGAATTCCGAATTACCAAAAGTGTTACACAAATTAAATGGTAAGGTTCTTTTGGATTTTGTGCTTGATGAAAGTGAACTTTTGAATCCTAAAGAAACAATACTAGTAGTAGGATTTAAAAAAGAGCAAGTTATCTCACATACTCAACATAGGGCTAATCTTAAATATGCAACTCAAATGGAGCAATTAGGTACAGGGCATGCTGTTTTACAAACAGCTGATTTATTAAAAAATAAAAAGGGGCATATTTTAATTTTGTATGGAGATGTTCCAAACATCAAAGAATCAACGCTTAGACCTATAATTGATGACCATCTTATAAACAATCGCGACTTAACTTTAATTACTGCAGAAATTGATGATCCTACAGGTTATGGTCGAATCATAAGAGATAAAAATGATAACCTATTAAAAATAGTTGAAGAAAAAGATTGCACTGATGATGAGAGAAAAATTAAAGAATGGAATCCTGGCATATATATTTTCAAAATTCCAGAAGTGTTTGAAATTTTAAATAATATTAAGACAAATAATGCTTCCAAGGAATATTATCTAACGGACGCAATTGGATTAGCTCAACAATCCAAAATGGAAATAAAGGCTATTAAAATTGCAAATTCTAATGAAGTAGTAGGTGTCAATACAGCTGATCAACTGGAAGAGCTTGAATCTTGAAACACTTTTTAAATATAGTCATCAGTTCTTTAATCTTGATTATTTTAGCATTTATCTGGTCATTTAATACATATCTTAGACAAGAGACTCCAGCGACAGACTTCACTCGCATAAATACATCAGAATCAACAAATAAAATTAAATTATTTGAAAATTATTCATCACAAACTTTAAGGGTGGCCGTATTAAATGGTTGTGGCGTAAGTGGTGTTGGTAATTCATATGGAAATATTTTAACAAACAGATTTGGACTACAAGTGACTAGAATTGAAAATGCAGATAACTTTAATTATGAATTCACAACTATTGTTATTTTAAGCAAGGATAATCCAAACATTGAAAATTTGCTTACAATTTTAGGAACAAACATAAATGCAGGCAACGTTGAATTTGATGCAACAGTAAATCCTAATGAAGATATTCAAATAATTATTGGTAAAGACTATCAAGAGTTTCTAAACTTGAATCAATGAGCTCAAAACCACTACTAAAAAAAATTGTTTCATTAGCAGACGATAAAAAAGCTGAAAATATTGTGGCGCTAGATGTTTCTAACATTACTTCACTCTCAGAATATTTTGTTGTGTGCTCTGCCTCAAATCTTATTCAAGTCAAAGCAATTGCAGATAATATAAAAGAAAATATTTCTGAAAATCCTTGGAAAACAGAAGGCTATGAAAATGGTACATGGATTATATTAGATTATGTTGATATAGTGGTGCATATCTTTTTCGAAGAAATGAGATCATACTATGATTTGGAAAGAATTTGGTTTGATGCAAAGGTGGTTAAAGTATGAAGCTAAAAAAACTCATGCATGATTTTTTACAAGATTATTTAGATCAAAATAAAATTGAATTTTCGGAATGGGGTGTAAATGTTAATAATCAAGAAGGGTTTGGAGATTATTCTTCTAATATTGCACTTAAGCTAGCAAAAATATTAAAAAAAGCACCTATTGAAATCGCAGAAAATATTGCTATTCATACAAACGCATCAGAAAGTGTTTTTACTTTAAGCGCCTCTCAACCTGGCTTTGTGAACTTTCATATTTCCAATGATTATTATCTTAAAATTTTAAAGCAAATTATTAATGAATCAGAAAATTTTGGCAAAAAGAAAAAATTAAGTAAATCAGCCAATGTAGAATTTGTAAGCAGCAACCCTACAGGACCTCTTACAGTAGGTCACGGAAGACAAGCAATCCTTGGTGACATGGTTTCCAATATATTAACATGGAATGGATATAATGTTACAAGAGAATATTACTATAATGATGCTGGGAAACAAATGAGAGTGCTTGCAGAATCTTGCTATGCTAAATATGCCAAACAAGTTGGTAGAGATGTCGAAATGCCTGAGAATGGATATGTTGGAACATATTTAGATGAAATTGCTGAGAAAATTGTCAATGAACATGGAAAAGATTTAGAATCTGACAATCCAATTTTTAGAGACTTTACAGAAAAAGAAATTTTTGCCAATATTGAAAATACCCTAGAGAACCTTGGCATCAAATTTGATGTTTTTACCAAAGAAGGAACTTTTTATAAAAACGGTGCGATTGACAATGTTCTGAAAATCTTAAAAGAAAAAAATCTTTCTTATGAAAAAGATGGTGCAGTATGGTTTAAAACATCTAGCCTAAATAAAGAAGAAGATAAAGTATTGGTAAAGAGTTCAGGAGAACCAACATATAGATTGCCTGATATTGCATATCATGCAGATAAAGTTGATAGGGGTTTCGATTTAATTGTAGATATTTTTGGTGCTGATCATATTGATACATATCCAGATGTAATTTTAGGTCTTAAATGCATGGATAAAAAAACCGAACACATAAAAGTTGTTATTCACCAATTTGTAACAATTAAAAAAGGTGGAGAAATTGTAAAAATGTCCACTAGAAAAGCAAACTTTATAACTCTTGATGAACTGAAAGATGAGCTTAGCTCAGATATTATAAGATATTTCTTTATCATGAGAGGCGCAAACAGTCACCTTGATTTTGACTTAGATCTGGCAAAAGATGAATCTGAAAAAAATCCTGTCTATTATTTACAATATGCTAACGCAAGAATTTCAAATCTACTAAAAAGATATGATAAAGAAATTTCTACAGATAGTAAAATTGATTACTCGCTATTAAAAGAAAAGGATGAAATTGCCTTAGTAAAGTTATTATCAGAATTCCCTGTTAAAATGGAAGATGTTTCACATTCATTAGAGCCAAGAAAAATTGCAACATATTTAGAAGAAGTCGCTGCAGCATATCACAAATTTTATGGTAACCATAAAGTGATTAATCCACAAAACACTCATTTATCTTCAGCTAGAAAAAAATTATGTGAAGCAACAAAAATCATTTTAACAAATGGATTATCAATTCTTGGGATAAGTGCCCCTGAAAGAATGTAAAAATGTCTGATTTTTCAAGACGTGAATTTATCAAAAGAAGTATATTATTATCTTTGGGTGCATCTTATATCATTTCATGCGATGATAACGATATGATAGATAGTATCAATGAATCAGATGCTTCAGATGAATCAGATAGTAACAATAATAAGAAAGTAATCATCATTGGAGCAGGGATATCCGGACTAGTAGCAGGGTATGATTTGACAATTGCTGGCTATGATGTAACTATTCTTGAAGCTAGAGATAGAATTGGAGGTCGAGTTTTAACAATAAGATCTCCATTTTCAAATAATCATTATGTTGAAGGGGGTGCTGCTAGAATTAAACCTAGCCATGATCTAACTATAGCTTATGCAAACCACTTTAATCTTACGCTAGACCCTTTTTATGCCACAAGTGGTAACTACGTAGATTTTTCGAATGGGAATAGAACAATAATTGATAATACTACTTATCTAAATACATCTTACGGTTCTACTATGAGAAAAAATTATCTTAAAATTCGAGGTGGATCTGACCAGCTAACAAATGCATTTGCAAATTCTAGCGAACTTTCAAATAAAATATATTTAAATCATGCGGTTACATCTATCACTCAAAACAGTGAAAATGTAATCGTTGATACGAATGTGAATCAATTTCAAGCAGATAGAGTTTTATGTACAGTTCCATTAACAGTTTTAAATAAAATTAATTTTACTCCTGCGCTTTCATCAGAAAAACAATCCGCAATGAACGGTGGATTTAGATACGCGCCTGCAACTAGAATATATATTCAATTTAAAGATAGATTTTGGGAGAGCGAATCGTTAAATGGATGGGGCAATAGTGATCTTCCCGAAGAGATCTGGCAACCATCATGGGACATGTCAGGTAATACTGGTGTACTAATGTCTTATCTAAGATGGTCAGCTGCAGAAGACATGGACACACTAAATGATAATGAACGAAATAATGCTATTCTTAATAGATGGGAAAGTATTTTTGAAGGATCAATAAATAATTTTGATAGAGGGGTATCAAAATCTTGGGCACTCGATGAATGGTCCAAAGGTGCATGGGCATCTCCAACTACATCTCAAAATGAAACTTTAAATGAAAGCATATCAGAAATTGAAGGACGTCTTCATTTTGCTGGAGAGCATGCCTCAAATGATCGTGGATGGATGCAAGGCGCTTTATTTTCAGGATTACGAGCATCAACAGAAATAAAAAATGCTAATTAGGGTGAAAATATTATTACTAAAAAAATAATTTATTTTTATCTATTTGTTTTATCTTTTATAACAATGAATTCATGTTCAAATCATAATACATTAAGTATTGGTCATCGAGGAGCAAAAGGATATATTGCAGAAAACACCTACGAGTCTATAAGTAAAGCAATTGAGTTGGGTGTTGATGGCATTGAAATAGATGTTTTTAAATGCGCAAGCGGTGAACTGGTATTATTTCATGATAAAAATCTTAAAGAACTAACTGGTGAATCAGGTTTAATAGAAAATTTAAATATTAGGGAGCTCGAACAATTGTTAGTTCTAGGAAAATATAAAATTCCAACATTAACAGATGTTTTAACAAGAATTGAAACGCCACTTTTTGTAAACATAGAGTTAAAAGGACTAAATACAGCGCAATCCACATCTAAAATTATTAAAGATTTATCTAAAAACACTTCATGGAGCTTAGAACACTTTATTGTTTCAAGTTTTAATTGGAATGAGCTTGAACAATTTAGATCTATTGATAAAAATACTCCAGTGGGAGTACTAGTAAGTAAATCGATGAGTATAAATGAAGCTATTGAGTTTGGCAAAAAAATTAATGCACAGGCTATACATCCTAATTTTAAACTACTTAATGATAAAACTGTTAAAAAGATTAAAAATAATAGTTTTAAAATTTATACTTGGACCGTCAATGATAAAGATGATATTAATTTCATGAAAAAATTAAAAGTGGATGGAATTATATCAGATTATCCTGATAGAATTTAGTTTATTGTGGAGGCGGGGAGATTCGAACTCCCGTCCAAAGTAGAGAAAAAGTAGACATCTACATGTTTAGTTTCTTGATCATATTTCACTGTATAGCTGTACAAGAACAAACAGGTATATAGCAATCTTCTAAAGTTTCACTTATTTAACTGAAGCAGGAAAATAGGCTATCTCATTTTTATGACACCATTCAGCGAACGATGAGAAACGTCTACTGATGATGGGCTTTAGCAATTAAGCGAAAGCCATTTGGCCATTATCGGCACTTAATATAGGTTAGAAGTTTTAAGAGGTACTAAGCTCTACATGCAATCTAAGATTCCATTCTAAAATGTCGAAACCGGTCGCCCCCAATTGTCAAATAGTATCGAAGATACAATATATTTTTGAAACAAAAAAGGCTCTGCAGCGCCAACCCCAGAGCCTTTTCGATTGCTTGTATTTGCTTACAATAATCTAATTTTAGACTCCCTCAAACTAATATTAATTTTTATAATTGGTCAATATTTTTTATTTCAAATTTGAAAAAAATTTTAGAAAATGACTTTTTAAGAGTATTAATTTAAATTTTCATAGCTTATATTTTAGCCTAGTTTTGCCTCCGTAGCTCAATGGTAGAGCAGGGGCCTTTTAAGCCCTTGGTTGTAGGTTCGAGTCCTTCCGGGGGTACTATTTTTGGGAAATATCTCTTAATTATGTCTGAATTTCATAAAAAACATATCGGTCCCTCTCAGAAAGAAATCGACGAAATGTTGCAATATCTTAATTGCGATAACCTCAATGATCTTCTTGAGAAAATTGTGCCTAAAAATATACTAGATATAGATGATATGTCTATTGGGAATGAAGTTTTCTCAGAAAATGATATTTTAAATCATGTTAGAAACATTGGTACCAATAATAAAGTTCATAGATCTCTAATTGGCCAGGGGTATTATGATACCATTACTCCGAACGTTATTTTAAGAAATATACTTGAGAACCCGGGATGGTATACACAGTATACTCCATATCAACCTGAAATCTCACAAGGAAGATTGGAAGCTCTTTTGAACTATCAAACAATGATTACTCAAATTACCTCCTTACCGATTGCTAATGCATCCCTCTTAGATGAAGGAACTGCAGCTAGTGAAGCAATGTTAATGCTTTATCGCAAAAATAAATCTGAAAAAATGCAATTTTTAGTTGATAGAGAGTGTTTTCAACAAACTATTGACGTCATTATTTCAAGAGCTGAGCCATTAAATATTGAAATCATCGTAACAGACTTTAACAATTTTGATTTTACCAATGCTTTTGGTTGTATTGTCCAATACCCAAATAAATATGGACACATCTCATCAGATAATGATTACAAACGTGTTATATCTGATGCTCATAATGCAAATTGTAAGGTCATCTTTGCAAGCGATCTAATGTGTCTCCAGCTTTTTGAAGCTCCAGGTAGTTTAGGAGCTGATATCGCTGTTGGTAATAGTCAGCGTTTTGGAGTACCTCTTGGATACGGTGGACCTCATGCAGCATTCATGTCTACAAGTGAAGAATTTAAAAGAGATATTCCAGGAAGAATTGTAGGCGTTTCGCAAGACCGTAGGGGAAATCAAGCTTATAGACTTACACTTCAAACCAGGGAACAACATATTAGAAGAGAAAAAGCAACTTCAAATATTTGTACAGCTCAAGTATTGCTTGCTATCATCTCAGGAATGTATGCATTATTTCACGGTCCAGATGATTTAAAAAATATTGCAAGACGAATTCATAGTCATACAAAAGAACTTGCCAATAAAATTGCAAATCTAGGTCATGAGATTGTAACTAATGATAATTCATTTTTTGATACAATAGTAATCAAATTATCGAACATGAGTATCGATAGTTTAAAAGATAGGGCATTAAAGCATAATTTTAATTTGATGTATCACGATAATGGACTCATTGGTATCTCTTTGGATGAGAAAACAGATTTTGCTGAAGTTGAGATGCTTGCAAATCTATTTGATGCACATAATGATTCTAAAAATTCTTATAAAATTTTTAAACCTAATAGAGCAGGAGATATTTTAACTCATCCTATTTTTCATAGCATTAATTCTGAAACAGAAATGCTTAGATACATCAATAAGTTAGAAAAAAGGGATCTGTCCTTGAACTATAGTATGATACCATTAGGGTCTTGTACTATGAAGCTAAATGCGACTGTTGAAATGATTCCAATTAGTTGGCCAGAATTCAATTCTATCCACCCTTTTGCACCATTAAGTCAGGCTAATGGTTATAAAAAAATCATTAATGAGCTAGAGCAAATGCTATATAAAGTTACTGGATTTGATGCCGTATCATTTCAGCCAAATTCTGGTGCACAAGGAGAATATGCTGGATTATTAAGCATTAGAGAATATCATAAAGCGAATAATTCAAAAAGAGATATTTGTCTAATACCTGAATCTGCCCATGGAACAAATCCTGCAAGTGCAATAATGGCTGGACTTAAAGTTGTGATAGTAAAATGTGATGACCATGGAAATATAGATTTTAAAGATTTAAGCGCAAAAGTTGATGAGGCTGGTGACAGGTTGTCATCATTAATGGTTACTTACCCCTCAACCCATGGTGTATTTGAACATAACATTGATGAAATATGTAATTTAATTCACGAAAATGGTGGCTTAGTCTACATGGATGGAGCCAACTTGAACGCCATGGTTGGTGTATGTAAACCAGGTAAATTTGGAGCTGATGTTATGCACATTAATCTTCATAAAACTTTTTGTATACCGCATGGTGGAGGAGGTCCAGGTATGGGTCCAATTTGTGTGAATGAAAAATTAAAACCACATCTTCCAAAACATAGTTTCACTGATGAAGATTTTTCTTATTCTGTATCGTCATCACCATTTGGTAGTGCAAGTATTCTATTAATTTCTTATATCTATATGAAATTAATGGCAGCAAACGGTTTATTGAAAGCATCCCAAGTTGCAATTTTATCTGCCAACTATATGGCTAAGAGACTTGAAAATGATTATAGCATTCTATATCGCGGTAAGAGCGGATTAAATGCGCATGAGTTCATTGTTGATTGTAGATCATTTAAATCCACTGCGAATATTACTAATGAAGATATCGCTAAAAGATTAATTGATTATGGGTTTCATGCGCCTACTATGTCTTGGCCCATTCCAGGAACACTAATGATTGAACCAACCGAGAGCGAAACAAAATCTGAGCTTGATAAATTTTGTGATGCTATGATTGCAATTAAAAAAGAAATTATTGAAATAGAATCAGGTAAAATGCCTCAAGAAGACAATGTTTTAGTTAATGCTCCACATACTGTACACGATATTTGCGATGATTGGAATCACCCTTATTCAAAAGAAAGTGCAGTTTTCCCTACCAAATGGAATAAAGAAAATAAGTTTTGGCCATATGTTTCTAGAATAGATAATGCCTTTGGGGATAGAAATTTTTTCTGTGTATGTCCGGACATAGATTCTTACAAAGAATAAAAATTCTATTTAAAATATTCTTGCAGTGCTTTCACGCTAATTTTGTTTAAATGTTTCATAGAATCAATAGCGGCTCTTGCCCCTGGGAGCGTAGTAATAGTTAAAATATTTTTCATGACTGATGTTTTACCAATCGCTTCTTCATCAAATCTTGATTGTGGCCCTTCCGGTGTATTGATTACTAATTGAATATTATCATTTAAAATTTCATCAACAACATTCGGTCTTCCTTCACCAACTTTAAACATATCATCGCACAAAATACCTTGTTCATTAAGAAACCTGGATGTACCCTTTGTAGCAACAAGGTTAAAACCTAAACCCATTAAATTTTTTGCTATTGGAACAAGGCCTGCCCTATCTGTTTTATTAACTGATAAAAAAGCTGTGCCTTGTTTTGGAACATTATACCCATCTGACTTCATCGCTTTTAAGAAAGCACTACCTGTGCTCATATCAATACCCATTACCTCACCAGTAGATTTCATTTCAGGGCCTAAAAAGACTTTTTCATCTTTAAACTTTTTAAATGGTAAGACTGCTTTCTTTACAGCATAATGTTCAAAATTACTTTCTTTCAATTTGAAATCATTTAATGATTTTCCAACTGAAATTTGTGCAGCTATATTTGCCAATGGAACGTTGCTATATTTACTGACAAAAGGCACTGTACGGCTTGATCTTGGGTTTACCTCTAGAACATATACTTTATCATCTTTTACAGCAAATTGAAGGTTAATTAAACCTACAACTTTAAGCTCAAGTGCTAATTTAGCTGTAATAGTTTCAATCTCTTTTTTAACAGCATCACTTACTTCATATGGGGGAATAACACATGAAGAATCTCCAGAATGAACTCCAGCTTCTTCAATATGTTGCATAATTCCTCCAATGAAAACGTTTTCTCCATCGCAAAGTGCATCTACATCAAACTCAAATGCATTTTCAATAAATTGATCAATTAAAATTGGGTGATCATTTGTAGCTTCAGCCGATCTAAATACATAATCCACCAATTGTTCTTTTGAATAGACAATTTGCATTGCTCTTCCACCTAATACAAAACTTGGTCTTACTAATACAGGAAAGTTAGCAGTTTCAGCATAACTATAAATATCATCATAATTTTTGGCTATACAATACTCAGGAGTTAATACTTTTAGTTTATCAATTACCTTAGCAAACTCTTCTCTGTTTTCAGCAAGATTAATACTGTCTGATGATGTACCATATATTTTGACTCCAGCTGAGGCAAGTTGGTTAGCAATTTTTAATGGTGTTTGTCCTCCAAATTGAACTAATACACCATCTGGCTTTTCAAAATTGATAATATTCATAATATCTTCGAATGTTATTGGTTCAAAATAAAGTCTATCAGCTAAATCAAAATCAGTTGAGACAGTTTCTGGATTACAATTAACCATTATTGATTTATAGCCAGCTTCTCTCAAACCAAACACCGCTTGTACACAACAATAATCAAATTCAATACCTTGACCAATCCTATTTGGTCCACCTCCTAAAATCATAATTTTTTTACCTTCAAGAGGTTGTAAATCATTTTCTGATTCATATGTGGAATATGAATAAGGGGTTTCAGCTTCAAATTCCCCAGCACAAGTATCTACTAATTTGTAGACTGGTTTAATTCCTTGATCTATTCTCATTTGCTGAACTTCATTTTCGGATAAATTGTTTAAGCGAGCTATTTGTAAATCTGAAAATCCATTCTTTTTTAAAAATTCTAAATTCTCTATTGAAGAATACTCTTTTTCAATATTAACTATTTCTTGAATTTCTGTTAAGAACCATGGATCTATGCCAGTATTTTTATGAATTTCTTCAATTGAAAATTCCTGCTTAATAGCTTCTTTGACTTTTAACATCCTAAATGCGCTACCATCATTTAAAGATTTAATATCTAGCTCTCTAAATCTTTTAATATCTAAATCTTCATCTCGAGGATCTTTTGTTTCAAATCCTGGTAAATTAAGCTCTAGTGAGCGAAAAGCTTTTTGAAATGATTCCCTAAATGTCCTTCCAATAGCCATCGCTTCCCCAACAGACTGCATTTGTACACCTAGTTTTCCCGAAGCTGATGAAAATTTTTCAAAATCAAATCTTGGCAATTTTGTCACTATATAATCAATTGTAGGTTCAAAAGCCGCTAATGTCCTGTTGGTTATATCATTTTTTAATTCATCTAAAGAATATCCAACCGCGAGTTTAGCCGCAATTTTTGCTATAGGAAATCCTGTTGCTTTGGATGCTAGCGCAGAAGACCTACTCACTCTCGGATTCATTTCAATGATTACCATTCTTCCATCAACTGGGTTAACAGCGAATTGAACATTTGAACCTCCAGTATCCACACCTATTTTTCTAATACATTTTATAGCTGCATTTCGCATTAATTGAAACTCTTTATCACTTAATGTCATTGCAGGTGCTATTGTAATAGAATCACCAGTATGTATACCCATTGGATCAATATTTTCAATTGAGCAAATGATAATAACATTATCGTTTAAATCTCGTATGAGTTCTAATTCATATTCTTTCCAACCATTTAAGTATTCCTCAACAAGAACTTGACCGGTAGGGCTTTCTTTCAAACCTTTATTTACTGATGCTTCAAATTCTTCTTCATTGTATGCAACAGAACCACCTGAACCGCCTAAAGTAAATGAAGGTCTGATAATAGCAGGTAAGGAGATTTTATTTAATAACTTTTTTGCCTCATCTAACGATTTAACAGTATATCCGTATGGTAAATCAAGACCAATTTCTAACATTGCCTGCTTAAACATTTCTCTGCTTTCAGCAGTTTCAATAGCTTTTCTGTTAGCTCCAATGAGTTCTACATTATACTTTTTAAGAATTCCTTCTTCATCTAGCTTCATGGCAACATTTAAAGCTGTTTGTCCGCCAACTGTAGGCAAGATAGCATCAGGTTTTTCTTTTTTTATTATTGCTTCAACGTATTCTGCAGAAATAGGCTCAATATAGGTTTTATCAGAAAATTGAGGATCAGTCATGATTGTAGCTGGGTTAGAATTAATTAATACAACTCGATAGCCTTCTTCTTTTAAAGCCTTAATAGCTTGTGTCCCTGAATAATCAAATTCACACCCCTGGCCAATAACAATGGGTCCAGCACCTATTACTAAAATAGTGTTTATATCATTACGTTTTGGCATCGTTTTTCATCATATTAAAAAATTCTTTGAAAACATATCTTGAGTCATGTGGCCCTGGACTGGCTTCAGGATGATATTGAACTGAATATGCTGAAATATCATTGCAGCTTATCCCTGCAACGGTATCATCATTTAAATGTTTATGCGTAACAGTCACATTTAATGGAAGCGAATCTTCGTCAACAGCAAATCCATGATTTTGGGATGTAATTTCAACTTTGTTTGTAATTAAGTTTTTAACTGGCTGATTAATACCTCTATGACCAAACTTCATTTTGAACGTATTAGCACCTAATGCTAAAGCTAGAATTTGATGCCCAAGACATATTCCAAATATAGGTTTTTTACCCAACAAATTTTTTACCGTTTCTATTCCATACGTTACAGCAGCAGGGTCTCCAGGTCCATTCGATAAAAACACACCATCTGGATTAGAAGCAAGTATTTCATCGTGCGATACATTTGCTGGAAAGATTTCAACTTCTGCATCGTGTTCAAGCATAATGTCATATATATTGCTTTTCATGCCAAAATCAATTGCTGCGATTTTATAAATAGGATTATCAGTATTTGATAAAACCACTTTTTTCTTTCTGGCAACTTTAATTGCTAAGTCTTGACCTTCCATTTTAGGAATATTTTTAATTTTGCTGGCCAAATTATGAGTGTCAAAATCTTCCGTTGAAATAATTCCTCTCATTGCACCTTTTTTTCTTATGTGTATAGTTAATGCTCTTGTATCAATATCTTGAATGCCAACTATATTATGTTTTATTAAAAAAGATGATAGAGATTCTTCAGACCTCCAATTTGAAGGTTGTATTGATTCGCTCTTAATTATAAATCCTGTAGCATAAACTCTTTCTGATTCGGTATCGCTATTATTGGTCCCATAATTTCCTATATGTGGACTGCTCATTGCAATCATCTGATTAGAATATGAAGGATCGGTTAATATTTCCTGATATCCAGTCATTCCAGTATTGAAGCAAACTTCACCGAAAGTTTCTCCACTTTCACCAAGACTTTTTCCGATAAAAAAAAGGCCATCCTCTAGAAACAGGATAGCCTTTTTTAATTTTTGCATGGCCTATTTTAAATCAATTAAACAAAAATTAAAACCTAATTTTTTTTCCTGTTGACATAAGTACAACTGCCATCAGTGTTGTTACAAAAGTAAATAGGACTAAAAAGACAGATGCTGCCAGAAATGAAGCATCTGAAACACCAAGCGTTGCTTCTCTTAATGCGCTAATTGCATAATAGATTGGATTTACTTGACTTAAAGTCATAGCCCAACCAGGGAGCATTTTAATGGAATAAAATATTCCTCCAAGGAAACTAAACGGTGTAATAACAAAATTTTGTATGAGTGCAAGCTGATCCCAGGAATCGGATAGCTGTCCAACAAAAAGACCCAGACTTGAAAATGACCATGATACTAAAAGAATAAAAAATAATGTAAGGGGTAGGTTTAAAATAGGCATTCCTGCTAGCCAACAAATCAAAAGAATTAAAATTCCATTAACAAATCCTCTTATAGCGCCTCCAATTATAAATGATAATGATAATTCAAGGCTGGAAAGTGGAGTAATCAAAAGCTCAGGAAGAGTTTGAAGTAATTTCATTTGCAACATTGACGAGGCAGAATTTGCAACTGCATTAGTAATAACGTTCATCATTAATAAACCTGGTAAGATATATATTTTGTATGAAACACCACCTATCTCACTAATTCTATTTTCTAGAGCTACTCCAAAAACAAAGATATATAATAAAGTAGTAACTATTCCTGGAATTATAGTTTGTCTCCAAACGGAGAAAAAACGCATAATTTCTCTAGAGGAGAGAGTATAAAAACCAACCCAATTTTTAATCATTAATTTTCCTCCCCGTTAAATCTAAAAAAACATCCTCTAAAGATGTTTGAGGAATATGGATATCTTCAATTTTAATGTCTTTTTCAGAAAATTTTAAAATTATTGAAGGTAATTCAAGATTGGGTGTATCTGTAAAAATTTTCAAAGAGTTATTATCAATTTTATAATCATATTCACTTAAAAAACTTAAATCATTATTATCATTATCTTTTAATTGTATTTCAATGGAAGAGTTTTTGACCATTTTTTTTAAATTAGAAACTGTGTCTTCGACAATTAACTTTCCTTTATCTATAATCCCGACTCTCTCACATAAAAGCTCTGCTTCATCTATATAGTGAGTTGTTAACAGTATTGTTTTCCCATCTTTATGTAGTTCTTGTAAATACAGCCATAGATCATGCCTTAATTCAACATCAACGCCAGCAGTAGGTTCATCAAGAATGATGATTTCAGGGTCATGTACCAAAGCTTTTGCTATTTGTAACCTTCGCTTCATTCCCCCTGAAAGCTCTCGCATTTTTTTTGTTCGATGTTTGGATAAACCTAATTTTTCTAGCAAATATTCAATTCTTTCTTTTGCATGAGATCTTGATACTCCATAAAAACCAGCCTGAAAATACAATAATTGTTCTAGAGGGAAAAACCAGTCCGTGCTAACTTCCTGTTGCGCAATTCCAACTTGTGATCTAGCAAATCTAAAGTCATTTTCTATGTTTTTTCCAAAAATTTCAATATCTCCATCTGATGGCTTAACTAGGCTTGTAATTGAATTAATAGTAGTTGATTTTCCAGCGCCATTAGGACCTAGCAAGCCATAAAACTCGCCTTTATTGATTTCCAAATCAATACCTTGTACTGCTTTTACATCATCGTATGACTTAAAAAGCTTATTGATTTTTATTGCTAGATTTTTACTCATTTGAAGATACTATTTTATAAATACTTCCTGAGAATTCCACTATATATAATTCACCATAATTAATCTTCATTTAAAAACTCGAATAAATCTTTCTCTTTAACAATCTTAATACTTAAATCTTGTGCTTTTGATAATTTTGATCCTGGATTTTTTCCTACAATAACAACACTAGTTTTTGAAGAAACAGAAGAGCTAACTGTAGCTCCTAACTTTTCTAATCGAAGCTTTAGATCGCTACGTGACAAACTTTCAAAAGATCCAGTTATAACGACTTTATGATTCAACATCGTCATTTTTGAGGTATCATAAGTAGTAGGTATTATCTCAATACCTAATTGCAGACAACTTTCAACAATATTTTTATTGTTATTGTCGTTAAAATAATCTTGTATAGCTATAGCAACTGTTTCACCAATTCCATCTATCTCTACCATTTCTTCAACTGTTAATTCAGTTAATTTTTCTAAAGATGAATTACAGTATTTATCCATTATCTTGGATATATGTTGACCTACATTTGGGATACCAAGTCCAAATAAAAATCGTGGAAAAGTTGTTTTTTTAGATTGATTTATTGAATCAATTAAATTCATTGCAGATTTGTTCTTAAAACGATCTAAGTTAATTAAATCTTCATATTTTATTTTGTAAATATCATCAAAACTATTTAATAAATCTGCTTCAAATAATTGTTTAACAATTTGGGGACCCATACCTTCAATGTTCATTGCATTCTTTGAACAAAAATGTTCAAGTATACCCATAACTCTTGATTTACAATTTGGATTTATACATCTATATGCTGCTTCACCTTCAATGCGTTCGATTTTACAGTCAGGATCAGGCCATTTATAATCACTAATTGAGAATTTTTGTGTATTTTGAGGTCTTTTATTTTTTAGAACCTGCGTAATCTTAGGAATTACATCGCCAGACCTTTCGATTAATACAAAATCATTAATTCTAATATCTTTTCTATCAATTTCATCTTGATTATGAAGAGTAGCACTGGATATCATAACACCTGACAATTCGACTTCTTTAATTTTTGCTACTGGAGTAACAACTCCTGTTCTACCGACTTGCAAATCAATTCCTATGATCTGGGATTCTGCTTCCTTTGCTTTAAATTTTGCTGCGATAGCCCATCTTGGAGAACGTGATCTTAACCCCAATCGCTGTCTTTTTTTGTAATTATTTACTTTTATGACAGAGCCATCAATTTCATAATCTATATGGTTACGATTTGATTCAAGGGTGTGATGATATGCTATCATTTCACTAGCTGACGTAATTTTTTTGGATAACGGATTTACAGGAAGTCCAATTGACTTTAAATAGTCAAGCATTTCAATTTGATTATTAAACTCAATATCTTCACTACCTCCAATTTCGTAACAAAAAATTGAGAGATTTCTTGAGGCAGTAATTTTAGGATCGAGTTGTCTTACGCTTCCAGCTGCTGCATTCCTAGCATTTGCAAAGAGTTTCTCTTCTAATAATTCTCGAGATTTATTTAATTTGTTGAAATCTGAGATGTTCATAAAAATTTCACCTCTAACTTCCATAAAAGTAGGGGTTTTTACAGATTTTCTTAGCTGCAATGGAATAGCATTGATAGTTTTGACATTATGAGTGATATCTTCTCCTTTAAATCCATCACCCCTTGTTAAAGCTCTTTCTAGTATTCCATTTTTATATATTAGCGAAACGCCTAAGCCATCAATTTTCGGTTCTGCTACGAAATCAACTTCAGAGTTGTTTAACCATTTTTTTATGCGTTTATAAAAATCGGTAATTTCTTCATCATTTATGGCATTGGATAAAGAAAGCATGGGGACAGCATGATCATAACTTTGTAATCCACTACTTACAGGATGACCAACTCTTTGGGTTGGTGATAAATCAGTAACTAAAGAAGGATATTCTTTTTCAAGCTCCTCAAGTTCTCTAAAAAGACTATCATATTCCTTATCAGATAACTTAGGGTCATCTAAAACATAATAAGCATGGTTATGATTATTAATTTCTGATATTAAGCTATCTATTCTTTTTTTGATCTTTTCTTCCATAAAAATCCTATAAAAACTAGTAAAATTATTAGTAGAAATAATTGTATTGATAAGTTATTAATAACAATTGAATGTGCATACATATTGAAGTGGCTAGTTGCTATATCATTAAAATCAAACTCCCAATAAATAGTGTTATCGTTTTCACTTATAAATGTAGCATTGGTGTTTCTCAAATGTCCTGGAATAGCAACACTGAAAGTGAAACCATCTAACATTAAATTGGTATTTTTTTCAAATTCTTTTTCTAAATCGTCAATAATTATTGTCATATCTAAAAAAAAGTTCTTTGGCAATCGACGTTTCATTGGTGACAAGGCATCAATAAATATTTCAGAAGATTTTCTGCTAAATTCTTTTTCATGATCTTTTTGTTCTATATATGAGATATATGTGTCAATTTGATTATCTATTCTATCAAAAATAATTTTATCAATCGTATTTTTTTCTTGGAATACTTTTATGCTTTCAGAAAAAATATATCTCTTTGCAGGCACTAACCACGATAAATCATCTTCATCTATATCTAAATAGTTTACTATTTCTGGATATTTTAAATCAATTTCTAGATCTTTGATATTTGATTGAAATGTATATAAATCCCAAAAAAAATATGAATTTTTGGATACATCTATATCATATTGTAGGTTAGAAGAATTATTAAAAGTTAATTTTGTTTTAGTTGGTGAAGATAAAATGGTTTCTTTTTCCCATATATTCTCTGTACCACTTTCATTTGTTTGACGTAATGAAGTTATCCAGCTATGTTTATCATTAGTTGTAGGGTGTATGAAGTCACTATCAAGCAAATCATTCTTATGGCCTATTGAGTTATATTTTACTGAAAAGCTTCCATTATCAAAAATTTGTATATGGACTAAGTTTTCCACACAAGAGACCAAGAAAAAACCGAGAAAAAATAAAATTTTTCTAGGCATTATGAAATTACTTGAAATTCTTTAGAAGTTTTATTGAGGATTTCAGCTCCATTTTTTGTAACGATGATGTCATCTTCAATTCTTACACCACCAATATCTGGTACATAAATTCCCGGTTCAACAGTCATGACGTAGTTTTCTTCAAGAAAATCTTCACTTACTTTGCTAAACCTTGGGTCTTCATGAATTTCCAACCCTAAGGAATGTCCTAGGCCATGATCAAAAAATTTACTATAACCTGCATTTGCTATATGATCTCTTGCAATCGAATCAATAGACTTACAAGACATTCCAGATTTTATTCCTTCAATACTTTTAACTTGAGCATTTAAAACAATATCATAAATTGATTTTTGCTCATCTGAATATCCTTTTGTTGCGAATGATCTAGTCATATCAGCGTGATATCCTGCAAATTTTGCACCTGAATCAATAACTAGCAATTCACCTGGTCCAATTTTTCTGTCTGTCGGCTTATGGTGAGGTTTAGCTGAATTTGGACCTGTACCAACTATAGCAGCAAATGCATCGGAATCGGAGTCTCCATACTTTCTATATAAAAATGATAATTGATTTGCTATGACCTTTTCTTCAACTCCAATTTTTACCATTGGTAATACTTCGGCAAACGCCTTATCTGTAATCTCAACAGCTGTTCTAATTGCTTCTAACTCTTTTTCATCCTTTAACATGGCCATTTTTTCTATAATTCCTGTAATATTTTTCAGGTCTATATCAGACAAAACTTTTGATAATTGCTGATAACCTTGGTGACTTACATTATTTCCATCAAATCCTATGCTTTGACTGCTAGTTAATAGATTTTGTTTTTTAATAACCTCATAGTGGGAGATACTATCAATGATAACTTTTGCTCCCTTTACTTCTTTTTCTGATTGTACGACGTATCTTCCATCAGTAATAAAATGTACTTGATCTGCTGTAATTAATAATGTTGCACTTGATCCAGTAAAACCACATAAATACCTAATGTGTGTTAAATTAGTTACAATCATTCCATCAAGATTTTCTTTTGCAAGCTTATCAATTAATATATGTTGTCTTCTTTGAAAATATTCAATGCTCATTTTAACCCCTACAAATTATCTAGTATGTTTTGTGCTTTATTTTGCTCACTCTTATTTTTTGAATAACTAATTATCAAACGAAGGTTTTTCTTTGCCTGCGTTTTTTTCCCTTGAGAAATCATAAGCTTGATTAGAGAAAGTGTAACTAATTCAGGTTTTTTAGAAACTCTTTTTTTAACACTTACTACAGGCTTATGCTTTATTGATAAATCTGGATCAAGCCTTTTTAATTCTTTATAAATGATATTCTTCTTTTTTGAATTCGTTTTATCATAGATTTCATAAAGCATCAAGTACGCAGATAAAAAATCTTTATCATGTTTTATAACTTCGTTTAGTAGATTTTTAGATTCTGTGAATTGTGAAATATCAAAAGCTTTTTTTGCTTTAATAAATGTATTGGTTATGTTTGATATCATCTTCTATGCTCTTTGACCCAACTTTCAATATAGTCGAGCGACTCTTTTACAGGAGTACCTGGACCAAAAAGCTTCCCAACTCCTAAACTAGATAATTCATCAGCATCTTCATCTGGTATAATTCCACCACCTGTTACTAATACGTTATTCAAATTATTTTCTTTTATAAGCTCCATCACTTTTGAAAAAATTGTCATATGTGCACCTGAAAGTATTGAAAGAGCAATTACATCAACACCTTCTTGAATTGCAACTTTGACAATGCTTTCTGGTGTTTGTCTAAGTCCAAGATAGATGACATCCATACCTGCATCTCTGTAAGCAGCCGCAAGGACTTTAATTCCGCGGTCATGACCATCTAGTCCTGGTTTTGCCATTAATATTCTAATTGGTGGATTTATTTTCATACCTTATAATTTAATCAATCCAAACGTTTGATTCCCCTAATAAATCTCTTAATAAAATTAAAAATTGACTGTTATTTGATACCTTAATCTTCTTTGAAATAATTTTTCTTTCTTGGCCGTTTTCTCCTGGAATATGCACTACAAAAGAATGATCTCCCTTGTTTTGATCCGCCAACTCAACAATATCGTTCATTAAATCTTTTGATGAATTTTTTGGCAATCTGATATTTACCTCATTTAATTTTAAAACCTTCTTGGCATGATTGATGGGAATGACTTCATCAACAATTAATTTTAGATCAGCAAAGTCGTTTTGTGTAGAAGTGTGGCCTACTAAAAATACTATATTATTATCCTTGATAATTTCTTTATACTTATCAAAAGCATCATGAAATATAATTGCCTCAGCTTGTCCTCCTAGGCAATCTAAATTAAAAAAGGCCATCTGCTGATTCTTTTTATCAAAGTGTAGTTTAAAGTTTGTTATAGCACCACCAATTTTTACAACAGAATTCTCTTTTAATATTCTTTCTTCAGAAAAATCGTAATTGCTTAATTCTTCAATGGTATCTGCGTATTTAATTAATGGGTTTCCTGAAACATAAATTCCAAGCACTTCTTTTTCTTTTGATAGCTTCTCCTGATTCTCCCAATCTTCAATGATTGGCAAATCAGGTACTTTAATTAATTCTTCTTGATCGCCAAATAAATTAATTTGATTTTTATTAGATTGTTTATCTGCTTGGTTCCCATAGTTTATTGCTAAATCCACTGCTTCAAATAATTGTGCACGATTTTTGTTCAACGAATCAAATGCCCCAGCAAGAATTAAACTTTCCAATACTTTTTTATTTACAAGCCTTTGGTCTACCTTAGAAATAAAATCAAAAATAGATTTAAACTCCCCATGCTTACTTCTAACCTCGATACATTGCTCAAGAGCTTTTACTCCAACATTTTTTACTGCATTTAATCCGAATGAGATTTCTTTATCATTTATTGGTTCAAAATTAATTCCAGATTTGTTGATATCAGGCGCATGAACCTTAATATTTAATTTTCTGCACTCATTGATTAAGACAACGACTTTATTTGTATTATTCATCTCGCTTGTTAAGTTTGCTGACATAAATTCTGCAGTATAGTGTGTTTTCAGCCATCCTGTTTGATAGGCTATATATGAATATGCCACAGAATGGCTTTTGTTAAAACCGTATTGAGCAAATTTATCTATTAATTCAAAAATCTGTTTTGCTTTTGCTTTTGATAAACCATTTTTTACAGCACCTTTTACAAACTTATCAGCCATTTTATCCATTAATGAGCTAATCTTTTTACCAATTGCACGCCTCATTTCATCCGCTTCAGATAACGTAAATCCTGCGATAACATTCGCAATCTGCATTACCTGCTCTTGATAAACTATAATTCCATATGTTTCTTTTAATGCTTCCTCTAATAATGGATGAACATATTCAACTTTTTCTTTTCCATGTGCGCGTTTAATATATCGATCAATATTTTGCATTGGACCAGGTCTATACAATGCATTCATTGCAATTAAACCATCTATACTTTTTGGTTGTAGTTTCTTAAGAAATTCTCTCATACCTGCTGATTCAAATTGAAAAATTCCTACTGTAAGACCTTTTGCGAATAGCTTATAGACTTTCGGGTCTTCCATATCAATTTTGTCTATATCTATATCTTCGTTAAATCTTTTTTTAATTAAATCTATTGTTTTATCAATGACTGTTAAATTTCTTAAACCAAGAAAGTCCATCTTTAGCAATCCAATAGATTCAAGCTCTTTCATATCATACTGTGTAGTCACGTCGCCTTGAGAAGATCTATAAAGAGGTACAAAATCTGTTAAATCTCCAGGTGCAACTACAACTCCAGCAGCGTGAATAGAGGCATGTCGTGTCATACCTTCTAAAACTTTAGCATTATCAATAAGATCTTTATAGTTGGTTTGTGACACAGTTCTTAAATCAGAATTTTGTTTTAGTGCTTGGTCTAGGGTTACTTTTGGCCCTTCAGGTATCATCTTAGCTATCTTATCAACTTCTGAATATGAATAACTCATTACTCTTCCAACATCTCTTATTACCGCTCGGGCGTTCATTTTCCCAAAAGTAATAATTTGAGTTACTGAATCTTCACCATAGATACTTTTTAAATAATCTATAACTTGCCCTCTTCTTTCAACGCAAAAATCTATATCAATATCTGGCATACTAATTCTGTCTGGGTTTAAAAATCTTTCAAAAATCAAGTTATGTTTTAAAGGATCAATATTGGTGATGCCAAGAGCATAAGATACTATACTTCCTGGAGCAGACCCTCTACCAGGGCCAACAGGTATTTTGTTCTTTTTTGCATACTCCACAAAATCAGCAGTAATTAAGAAGTAACTTGCAAATCCCATTTTTTTAATGACTGACAACTCATAATCAAGCCTCTTATTTATCTCGCTATTAATATTTTCATATTTATCTTTCAAACCGGAAGAACAAAGTGTCTTTAAATATTCATCAATGTCTTTTGATTTTTTATCACCCGGAATAGAATACCATGGTAGGTGATAGTCTTCCATAGGAATTTGGAGATCTACTGAATCAGCTAAAGCTCTTGTATTCTCTAAGGCTTCAGGGAATTGTTTAAACAATGAAAACATTTCATCTTGAGATTTGAAATAAAATTCATGTCCAGGATACTTTAATCTATTTTTATCAGATAAGTGCTTACCTGTACCAATACATATATGCACATCATGTGCTTTATAATGTTCTTTCTTTGCATAGTGTGCATCGTTTGTAGCAATAATTGGCAAATTCATTTCTTTTGCAAGCTTTGTGGCCAGTTGAATATTTTGCAGCTCTTCTGGAATGCCGTGATTTTGAAGTTCTATGTAATATCTACCAGGGAAAATACTGGAATACTCTTCGGCCACCTGCTTACCTGCCTCTAGACCATTATATATCAATGTTTCTGGTAAAATTCCTTTTAAGCATGCCGAAAGACATATAATGCCTTCGTTATATTTTTTTAAAATCTCTGTATCTACTCTTGGCTTATAATAAAAGCCTTCTAAATAACCGTGTGTTACAATCTTCATTAGATTTTTATAGCCTTGATAGTTTTGTGCAATTAGAACTAAGTGGTTATATTGTCCCATACCGCTAGATCTATCTTTTTGAAAGCGACTTCCTTTGGCTACATATACTTCACACCCAATAATTGGCTTAATATTTTTATCTTTCGCTTTTTTATAAAATGAAACGGCGCCAAATAAATTTCCATGCTCAGTTAAAGCAACAGAGTCCATTCCAAGATCTGTAATGGTTTCAAGAACAGAAGGAATGTTTTGAGCGCCATCAAGCAAGCTGTTGTCAGAGTGATTATGTAAATGGATAAATTCGCTTTTCATACACCCTTAATATATCTTAATTACTCTATTTTTTCCTTCTAAATCTTTGTAAAAAAGGGATTTATTAGCATTGAAATTTTTATTAATTAAAATAATATCATCGGTAACAGCTGAAAAGGGAATTTCTAATAACATGATACCATTTTTTTTAACAAGCTTATTAAAATTTGATATTAAGTACTTATAAAATGATGTACCGTTCTTGAAATCCGTAAGCGCATTTAATGGGTCATAGTCTCGTACTGATTGCTCTAGACTCTCTATCTCGTGTTTTGCTAAATAGGGGGGATTACACAATAATAAATCAGCTTTTGATTGATTATACTTAAAAATATCTTGATTGAAAAATTGTATATTTTTTAAACCTAGTAATTTCCTATTTTTTTCGGCTGTATTGATAGCAAGTTCGGACTTATCTAAACCTATGTATTCATGTTTTGGAAATTTCTTTGCAATACTCAATAAAATACATCCACTGCCTGTACAAAAATCAATAATTTTCAAATTATCTTTACTTTTCGACAAAAATTCAACTGCACAATCTACAAGTAGTTCGGATTCAGGTCGGGGTATGAAAACTCCAGGTGGAGTTAAAAACTGATCATTATAAAAATAAGTTTCACCGATAATATATTGAACCGGTTTATTTTGGAAAAGCTGTGCAAACATACTATCTAGATTTATAATATCTTTTGCAGATAATGGTATATCCTTAATATGTAAATCAACTTTTGATATTTTGAAATAATGCTGAACAAGAATGTTACTCTTTGCTTGAATCTCTTGAACCTGTGTGCCCTCTAATTTTAAAATCTGCGATTTTAAGTATTCTTTTAAAAGGGTCATATTATCGTTTTATTCTATTTTAGCGCTATCTTCAGCAAGTTTTAACTGCTCAATTAAATGATCTAACTCACCTTCCAGTGTAACTTGCAGCTTGTGTGTAGTATAGTTGATTCGATGATCTGTAATTCTTCCCTGTGGGAAATTATAGGTTCTAATTTTAGCAGAACGATCTCCAGTAGAAACAAGGCTTTTTCTCATTTCATCTCTATCTTTATTTAATTTTTCTTGTTCTAATGCAAAGAGTCTAGATCTCAAAACTTTCATAGCTGAAGCTTTATTTTTATGTTGAGAACTTTCGTCCTGACAAGTGACAACTAGCCCTGTGGGTATATGAGTTAATCTAATTGCAGATTCTGTCTTATTAACATGCTGTCCACCAGCTCCGCTAGCTCTATATGTGTCAATTTTTATTTCAGAATCATTTATCTCAACTTCGGCGGTTTCAGCTTCTGGCAAAACAGCTACAGTTGCAGCTGAGGTATGAACTCTTCCCCCTGATTCAGTTTTGGGAATTCGTTGAACCCTGTGTACACCGCCTTCATATTTGTATACACCGTATGCTTTTGGACCTTCGATACTAAAAGTTGCCGATTTTAATCCACCAACTCCAGTTTCATGTATATCTATGATTTTTACTTTCAAATTATTGTTTTCTGCATACCTAGAGTACATTCTCATTAAATCTGAAGCGAACAATCCAGCTTCATCACCTCCAGTACCTGCCCTAATTTCAATAATTGCATTTTTATTGTCATTAGGATCATCTGAAATTAAAATTTTCTTTAATTGTTTTTCTAAAGATTCAAGATGACTATTTAATTCAATAGATTCTTCTTTTGCTAATTCTTCATATTCTTTATCATTCCTCATTTCATCTAATTCAGCTAGCTGATTTTTTAAATCTATATATTGTTTACAGAGTTGATATGATTCATCAAGCGCACTTTTTTGTCTTGATAGTGAAGTCATTTTATCTTGATTGAGCATGATATCGTTATCCATCATTTGCTGCATGATTTGATCATATTCAGAAACTATGCTATTAGCCTTTGATAAAATATCCATTAGTTAAATAAATTATTAAAAAAAGAGTCTTTAAGAATCTTTTTTATTGTATTTGCGGTTGAATTTTTCAATTCTTCCAGCCGTATCCACAAGGGTTCTTTGACCGGTATAGTATGGATGTGATTTGTCTGAAATATCCAATTTGAACAAGGGATATTCATTACCATCTTCCCATTTGACAGTTTTATCAGTTTTGACAGTAGATCGAGTAAGAAAGGAATAATTACAAGAACTATCCTCAAAAACTACCAATCTATAATCTTTTGAATGTGTATCTTTTTTCATTTAAGCTTTTTTAAACTATTTTTTATTCTTTGTATGCCATTTATTATTGTTTCTGTGTTCGTAGCAAATGAAAACCTTAAGTATCCGCTTGCTCCAAAACCATCACCAGCTACAGTAACAACTTTAGCATCGGCGAGAATATAATCAGAAAGGTCGAAAGTGTCTTGTAAAATTTTTCCATCCTCATTTTTTTTATTTAAGTAATATGAGAAGTCAGGAAACATATAAAAAGCTCCTCCAGGCATATTGCAATGTACATTATCAATTCCGTTCAGCTCGTTATACATAACTGTTCTACGATGTCTAAATTTTTCTTTCATTTGTTTTACAGGTTCTTGATCACCCAACAAAGCAGCTACTGATGCTTTTTGACCAATTGCATTTGGACATGAAGTGGTTTGCCCTTGAATTTTTGACATTGCTTTGACAATTTCATCGTTTGCTGTTGTATATCCAATTCGCCATCCTGTCATAGCATATGTTTTTGACATACTTCTAATTGTTACAATTTCACAACCAAAACTATCTAAAGTTTCGATAGCTTTAAATTCATTGTCATAAACCAACTCTTCATATGTTTCATCTGATATAACAATCCAATCTTTTTCTTTGCTTAATTTTAGCAGTTTAGATATTGCATCATCAGACCAAACGCCACCAGTGGGATTGCTTGGTGAATTAATTATAACTCCTTTAACTGAATCATCAATTTTGGAAATTAAATCATCAAAATCTGGTTCAAATTGCTTATCTGAGATTGTATTTACAAGTAAAGGTTCTGCGCCAGCTATTCGTATAAACTCAGGAAATGAAACCCAATAAGGTGAAAAAACTACAACTTTATCGCCTTTATCAAACAGAGCTTGGCAAACAACTGATAATGATTGTTTTCCGCCATTTGAAACAATAATATTTTCAGGATCGTAGTTTATACCTGTTAAGTTTTTAAGCTTTGTTTGAATTGCTTCTTTTAACTCTAACATTCCTGATCCAGGCGTATATTTTGTGTACCCATCCACCATAGCTTGTTTTCCAGCCTCTATGATGTGATGAGGTGTATTAAAATCAGGCTCTCCAACGCCAAAATTAATTACATCTTCTCCTTGAGATCTGAGCTCTGCAGCTCTGGCAGTCATTTGGAGAGTAAAAGAAGGTTTGATTTTTTTTACTAAACTAGAAAATTCTTTTGACATTTTACTGGCTCATTAAATCTAAGAATTCTTGATTTGTTTTGGTCCTGCGCATTCTATCCGTCATAAACTGCATAGCCTGCTCTGTGGACATTTCTCCTAACATTTTTCTCAATATCCACATCCTTGATAAATGTTGATCTGATAATAAAAGCTCCTCTTTTCGCGTACCTGATTTCACGATATTGAATGCAGGATAAATACGTCTATCACTCAATTCTCGATCTAGAACCAATTCCATATTACCTGTTCCTTTAAATTCTTCGAAAATCACTCCATCCATTTTACTTCCGGTATCAATTAAAGCAGTAGCAATAATAGATAAACTTCCGCCTTCTTCCGTATTTCTAGCTGCTCCAGAGAATTTTTTTGGTTTTCTTAGCGCATTTGAATCAACACCTCCAGATAATATTTTACCACTATGTGGAATTACGGCATTGTGTGCACGTCCTAACCTGGTAATACTATCTAACAGAATAACAACATCCTTACCACATTCAACTAGTCTTTGTGCTTTAGCAAGAGCCATATCAGATACTTGCACATGTCTTTCTGGTCCTTCATCAAATGTGGATGCAATAACCTCTGCATCAACACTTCTTTTCATATCTGTAACTTCCTCAGGCCTTTCATCAATCAGAAGAATAATAAGGACAGTATTAGGGTGATTTCTTCTAATTGCGTTTGCAATCTTTGAAATTAAAATAGTTTTACCGGTTTTAGGCTGAGCTACAATTAAGCCACGTTGACCCTTGCCGATTGGAGCTACCATATCCATTATTCTCATTGACATATCGCTTGTATTGGAAAGATTAAATTTTTCATTGGGATGGAGTGGAGTAAACTTATCAAACTTTCTTTGATCTTTAATTTTCTCCGGATCCATACCGTTAACTTTAGTTAATTGTAAAAGTGCGTGAAATCTTTCTTTAGATTTAGGAGCTCTAGTAGTTCCTTCAACAAAATGACCTGTTTTTAGCTTAAATCTCTTAATTTGTGATGGGCTAACATAAATATCTTCAGGCCCAGGTAAATAATTATCATTTACACTTCTTAAAAATCCGTATCCATCAGGTAAAATTTCTAAAACTCCGGCTGCCATTTTATCGCTTTTGTTGTTATCGTTATTTGTAGAAGGTTTATTGGTCTCTTGTTTCTCAGAAGTGTCTGTAGCAGAAATGGCTTTAATAAGATCATCTTTTGACATAGATGATGATTTTTCAATTTCCATTTGCTTTGCTATTTCTTTTAATTCAGTTAGTTTTTTGTCTTTTAAATCAGTTAGTTTCATAATTCCTCGATTGTTGTGAAAATTCTTAGGGGAGAGTCACCTTGAAGTACAAATTACGCTATATATTGCCTTTGTCAAAGGAAAAATCAAAAAATTTATAGACGTATTTTGCAATATAATGGCTTCCAAATATAACTTTTGGTCCATCAAATTGTTTATTTTTTAATAATCTTAAAGCATCATTTAAGTTTTCTATAAATTGGTAATTATTTAAACTTTTTGTCGATTTAATATCATTTTTTGACAGAATGTCTTTAGAAGGAATCGTTGATATGATCAATTCTTTGAAAGCATTTTCAAACAAGCTAATGATTTCAGGTCTTATCTTGTCATTTTTCATTACAACCAGCCCAATTGGTTTTTGATTGTATATATTAAATAAATCTGAAGTCAGGATATTTACTCCTGAACTATTGTGAGCTACATCATAAAATATATTTTCTCCCATTTGTTGCATTCTGCCTGGCCAAAACCATTGATCCAACCCATCTTGAATTTGATTATTGGTAATATTTTTAAATTCATTTTTTATTGTTTCAATAGCTAGTACTGCATTTTCTGCCTGAAATGAACCAGCTTGAGGTAGGGTGTAACTTGAATCATGATAATTTAGATGAAGTTTGTTTGTTTTATGTTCAACTATATTGATGAGATCTTTATTAATATAATTTGTGTTAGTGTTCTGTTCAGTTGAAAATTTATCTATGACTTCAGCTATATTACTTTTGGTGTTAATTGTTGTATTAGGAACAGAATTTTTTATGATACCACATTTCTCTGCAGTTATTTCTTCAACCGTCTCACCCAAAAGGTGGGTATGATCAAAATCAATTTCAGTAATGATAGTATGAATAGGTGATAAAACATTTGTGGAATCTAATCTTCCTCCAAGCCCAGTTTCTACTATTGCAATATCAATTTTGTTTTTTCTAAAATAGTCAAAGGCCATTGCAGTAGTGGCTTCAAAAAATGTAATTGAGTGTTTTTCAAAAAAATCTCTGAACGTTTTCGTAAAACTTATTATATCGCTATCGTTAATTGGTACTCCATTAATTCTGATTCTTTCATTAAAATTAATCAGATGAGGAGATGTATAAAGCCCAACCTTTTGTCCTGCATTTTGTAAAATTTTTGCAATTATAGATGCTGTGGAGCCCTTACCGTTAGTTCCAGCTAAATGAATCGATTTAAATTTATCATGAGGGTTGTTGCATTCATGAAGAATTTTATTAATATTTTCTAAACCTAACTTTATTCCTCTATTATGCAATTGGTATAAATATTCTAATGTAGAATCAATCATCATTTATAGAGTTTTTTGGTACTGTTCAACAGCTCGATAAATTGCTGTCGCCAACTGATCTCGATATTGAGGACTTCGTAATTTTTTTTCTTCCGATGGGTTAGAAATAAATCCTAGCTCTACTAAAACATTTGGCATTGATGCCCCCATAAGTACATAAAACCCAGCCTGTTTAACACCTCTATCCCGACTTTGCACTCTTTTTTTAATTTCTTTCTGCACCATGGATGCAAACTGTTCGCTTTTAGATGCAAAGGCACTTTGCGCGATTGTTGCTTGAATCAAATCTTCATTTGTTAATTTTTTACCAGTTGTTCCCTCAAGTTCTAGCACTGCGTTTTCCCTAGCAGCAACTCTTACTGCTGCTTCGTTTTTATTTGGACCAATTAAAAAGGTTTCAAATCCACTTGCTCTTCTGTCTTCTGCAGCGTTTGTATGAATACTTATAAATAAATTGCCGTTACTTTCGTTTGCAATTTTAGTTCTCTCGCTTAATCTCAAAAACACATCTTCATCTCTCGTCATGATTATTTTAACGTTCATATTTTTAGATAATTTTTTTTCCAACCTCTTAGCAACATCCAATGCGATATCTTTTTCTTTGGTACCTCTATATCCTACCGCACCAGGATCTTTACCTCCATGACCAGCATCAATAACAATGGTTTTAAATTCCCATTTTTCCTTTTCGCTGCGAAGATCTACATTTTTTGTAATTATTTTTTTATCTGGAGAAATAGATGTAAATCTAATTTCATTGTTTGTGTATTTTATTGATGAAGAATTAGACAAATTTTGAATGATTCTAAAGAATGATTCAGTCGGCAGATAATAAATACCGTTTTCATTTATCACTTCTGAAGAAAGCTGAAAAAGGGTGTCTTCAATTTCAATAAATGTAATTTGGTTGCTAATTTTTATTTTTTTGTCACCTACATAAAAAACAGCTTTTTGTGTTTTATTGTTTATAAACTTTTTTGAATTAGTTATTTGAATGAAGTCGTTTACAGAAAAAAGCTTTTTGTTTTGAATGGTATTTATCTCGCCAATAAGTAAATCATTATCAAAAACCTTTATCTTGGATTCGTTTTTTGCACATAAATGTGAGAATAAAAAAATAGTCAAAAAAAGTTGGAAGCATGTTCTCAATAGTTTCACTATTTAAATTATTATAAAAATAATACAAAAGGGCTCAAAATTTGAGCCCTTTTTATATCAATCAATATGGTAGAAAATAAAATTATTTTTTCATCCACATTGCAACAATCATAACTGCTACTAAACCGGCAACTCCACCATCTCCAATTGCGCTTACTGCATTACCAATGCCCGCAATAACACCAAAGACGTCATCATAAAGTATACCAATAATAGTACCAGCAACAATCAAGTTCATTAATAGGCCTGTTGTCATACCTAAAAAATCATTGATTTGTTTAATCACATTTTTCATTGTGTTTTCTCCTTCGAGCTTTTAGAGCTCCTCATATTGAGGAGCTCTATTTATTAGTAAATACTGATCTTTATAATAGTGATAAAAATACTACCAGAACTAGAAGTCCTGTTAGTCCACCATTAAGAAAAGTATCTACAAAACCCATTATACCACCTAGTGCATCAACTGGTGTATCGAAAAGTATGCCTGCAAAAACAAAAAAGATAATTGCAGCCTTTACTACACCTGTTAGTCCATTTAAAGCACCATTTAACATTGAATCCCATGAAGCCATGTTATTCCTCCTTGATTAGTTAATAACTAGTTAAAAAAAAGGCAAAAACCCTATAAACTTATAGTTTTTTTGCCCCCATCATTAATCATGTCAATATGATTAAATTCTTTAAAAAGTTGCCAAAAATTCATCTTATTTATAATTATAGTCTCTTTTTTTGGGGTAATCAACCTTTTTTGAGCATTATCTATTAAATAAATAATATGCAATTTCTGTTCATTTTGTTGATTTATGCATTAATAATGCTGAATTCTGTTATTTCATATGAAATTTATAGACATTAACTTTTTTCATGGATAAAACACTTAAACCAATAATCGAGAAGGTTCATGCTAGAGAGATTTTAGACTCGAGGGGATTTCCAACAGTTGAAGTGGAAATTACAGCATCGGGTCATAAAAGTATATCTGCTGTTCCTTCAGGAGCATCTACAGGAGAATTTGAAGCTCTAGAACTAAGAGATGGAGATACCAAAAGATTTCACGGTAAAGGTGTTTTAAAAGCTGTGGATCACGTTTTAAACAATTTTGGACCAGCATTGATTGGTAAAGATGCAAGCAACCAAAAAGAAATTGACGATTTACTTATTAATATTGACGGTTCTTCAAATAAAAGTACGTTTGGTGCAAACGCCAGCTTAGGAATATCAATGGCTTGTTCAGTCGTTAGTGCTACTTTTTATAATAAGTCATTATATCACTACTTAAACCCTAATAGTAATGTAATGCCTGTACCAATGATCAACGTCCTCAACGGCGGAATGCATGCAGACCAAGGTTCTGACCTTCAAGAAATTATGTTATTCCCACATGGTGCAAAAAACTTTAAGCATTCTCTTCAAATGGGCTCTGAGGTATTTCATTGTTTAAAAAAAGAGTTAAAAAAGCAAGGACTAGGAACAACGGTGGGTGATGAAGGCGGATTTGCTCCGGCACTAAAATCAAACGACCACGCAATTGAGCTCCTTCTTAATTCTATCGAAAAAGCTGGGTTTAATATTGGGAATGATATTTCTTTAGCTTTAGACGTGGCAGCATCAAGTTTTTATAAAAATCATAAATACCATTTAAAGGTTGATGGAAGCGTTTTAGATACTGATGGAATGATTGGTTTTTATGAAGATTTAATTAAAAAATACCCAATTGTTTCGATTGAAGATGGTTTAGATGAAAACGATTGGGAGGGTTGGGCTAACATGAACAAAGTACTTGGTTCAAAGATTCAAATTGTAGGTGATGATTTAACTGTAACTAACCCAAAAAAGCTAGAAAAAGCAATTGAGCAAAACTCAATGAATTCTATATTAATCAAGTTGAATCAAATTGGGACTGTTTCAGAGACAATCAAGGCCATAGAGATGGCTAAGAAAAATAATATGAATTATATCATTTCACACAGATCAGGTGAAACGGAAGATACTTTTATCTCTGATCTATCAGTTGCAATGGATGGCGGACAAATTAAAACAGGTTCAGTGTGTCGATCTGATAGAACTGCAAAATATAATCGACTTCTAAGAATTGAAGAAGAGCTCCAAAACTCAAAATTGTGTAATTCTTTAAACTTTATTAAATGAAGTCATTTTTCTCACTAACAAACCTCTTAATGGTCACAATTGTTGTTGGCTGCATATCTCTGCTTCTGTTTAGCGACAGGGGATTAATTAATTTATGGTCACTTAAAAAAGAAAAATTAGAAATTCAAAATGAAATCAATGATTTAAGAAATCAAATTGCTATGCTTGAAAAAGAAGAAGAGAAGTTAAAATTTGATGAAAAATACATTGAAAAAATTGCTCGAGAAAAATTTAAAATGGTTAAACCTGGAGAAAGAGTTTTTAAAGTAACGGACGGGGAATCTAACTAAATAAATCTTTTGCAACCTTAAATGACTTTACATCTGGAAAGTGATATCTTACCAGCTCTGACATAAATCTAGTCATTATTTTTCTTTCATAATTAGGTATATTTTTTGATTTATGCATTCCACTAAGATCTAAATCAAATATTAGATTCAAATCGTCTAATAAATTTGGATTTTTTTGCTGAAAACGTAAGATTATCGGATGTTTTTTTGCGCTTAAAATGTCATACCCGCTGTTTTTAAGAAAATGCAATATAAAGTAATAAAAAGCGTTATTAAGATTTTTGTTATTATGGTCAAAATAAAGCATTACAGATTGTAATGTATCATATGTCTTTGTGTCAGGAATTTCTTCATCATAGCTTTTATCAATTATTTCTAGCATAGATGTACAAAGTACTGTTTTTTTTAAGTCTGCACATATATTCTCCCAGTCGTTTATAAGTTTTACGCTATAAACTGGATGTATTTGTTTTTTAGGGTGATGCGTATAATTAATCTCGACCTCATTTAATTGCTGATATATCGCTTTGTTAGGTGACTTTTGCCTCATTGCTGCTTTTACAATGTATGTAGACTTGCCCTTTTCTCTCGTAAATAGCCTAATTATTAGACTTGATTCCTTAAAGATTGTTGTTTTTAGTACAAGTGCGTGAGATTTGATTTTCATTTTGGAATTTCTATTTTCCCCCAACCTGCGTGAGTCAAGCTTCCAAAGTATAAATTATTTTCATATTGCTTAACGCTCGTAATAGGAGAGTAAGCTTCATCTGCTTTGTATTGTAAGTTATAGACTACTTTGCCTCCTTCATCTAATCCGAGAACATAAGAATGACTAATTGGTTGAGGCTGCAATGATTCAGGAAGTCTTAAAACTATTTTTCTCAAAAATGGTTTATTGGACGACATTTCAATAAAGTCGTTCCTTGGATTAAATAACGCGACCCAAAAAATACCTTCCTCGCTTGATGATACGTTGTCTGGGAAACCAGGTAAGTTTTCTATAAAAATTTCTGAGGTTCCGGCTTTATCTCCTTTTAGCCAATATTTTTGTATTCTGTACATAAATGTTTCGTTAACCAAAACAAATGATTCGTCGCTACTAAGCGCTACTCCATTTGCAAAGTATAAGTCTTTTAACAAGGTTGTTGTTTTTTGGGTAGCTGGATCATAAACCAATAATCTGCCGTTAGCAGAATGTTCTAAAAGCTCTAACCTGTCATTGCCATATCCATATTTGCTCGACGCATCTGAAAAGTAAATTTTACCATCACTTGCAATATCCAGGTCGTCAACAAATTTAAACGGTATATTATCTGAATCTGATTTAATCGACAGGGAGGTAACCTCACCGCTACCATCAATTGAAATAAGTCCTTGAATAGCATCTGCAACAATTAAGTTGTCGTTAGAATCAAATGCCATACCAAGCGGTCTGCCTTTAGTATCTGAAAAAATACCATCAACATTCATTATTACACCATCATCATAACCTACATAAATTTCATCATTTTTAAGTACAATGTCCTCGGGTCCAACATGTCCATCATTAATCCAAAATATCTTGATGTCTTTAAGTTTTTCATTCAAAGAAAATATAGGATCTATTCTACTGTCTTTTGGGCTTTCCCATGCGGTTGGTTCTATGGGAACTGGCCAAAACAAAAGGTAGATTATGGCTGTAGTTGATAGAAATGAAATTATATTTGAAATATTATTAATTTTTTTCACTTCACTAGTAAGCCTTAGCAAAAACTACCAAATGTTTAGCGGTTTCTCCTGAAAAAATACACTTATTGGAAGAGTCTTCGTTATCTTCAACTATACAGCGGATTGTTGCTTTAGTTTTTTCCTTTATTTTAAGTTCAGTTTCATCTGTTCCATCCCAATATGCTTTGATGAATTGGTTGTTTTTAGATAAAGTATCTGTAAAATCAGCAAAAGAGCTTACCGTGCATGTATTGTTATCCATAAAGGTTTTTGCATCATTAAAAAGATTATCTTGAATACTTTGTAAAATTGTTGGTATTTCGTCAATTTTATCGATTTGGATTTGGTATTTTTCTGAATTATCTCTTCGACAAACAGTCACCTCCATATTCTCAAACTCTTTTAAGCCGATTTCAATTCTTATTGGCACGCCTTTAAGCTCCCATTTATTAAATTTAAATCCTGGGCTTTCATCGAGATCATCAATGTGTGTTCTTATGTCTAGATGAGTTATTTTTTTTTCCACTTTCATTACAAAACTAGAAAATTCTTCAGACTTTTCTTTTTTTGGATTAATTGGGATAATAACAACTTGTGTAGGTGCAATTTTAGGTGGAATTTTTAATCCTTTATCATCTCCATGAACCATTATCAGCGCTCCAACCATCCTTGTGCTAACACCCCAACTTGTTGCATAAACCGGGTGCTCTTTGTTGTCTTTGCTTTGAAATTTTACATCAAATGCTGATCCAAAATTAGTCCCAAGATAATGTGAGGTACCTGCTTGCAAAGCTTTCTTATCTCTCATCATTGTTTCAATTGAGAATGTTTCATCTGCTCCTGCAAATCTTTCAAGATTTGATTTCCTACCTATAATTGTTGGAATTGCTAGATAGTCCTCAAACAATGTTCGATAAATTTCAACAATTTCTAGCGTCTCTTTCATTGCTTCTTCCTTTGTAGCATGTGCAGTATGGCCTTCCTGCCATAAAAACTCAGAAGTTCGTAAAAATAATCTTGTGCGCATTTCCCAACGTACAACATTTGCCCACTGGTTTACTTTTAACGGTAGATCTCTGTATGATGTAATCCATTTTTTAAACATGTGCCAAATGATTGTTTCTGATGTTGGTCTAACAATGATTTCTTCTTCAAGTTTCGATTCAGGATCTACTGTTAAAGACCCTTCTTCAGAGATAAGTTTTGAGTGAGTTACAACAGCACACTCTTTGGCAAAACCTTCAACGTGCTTAGCTTCTTTTTCTAAAAAACTTTTAGGTATGAATAATGGAAAATATGCATTGTCATGACCGCTGTCTTCAATCATTTTATTTAAGGAGTCTCTGATGTTTGTCCAAAGCGAAAAGCCATAAGGCTTTACTACCATTGTACCTTTAACAGGACCATAATCAGCTAAATCAGCGTCAAGTATAACGTCTGTATACCATTTGGAAAAATTATCGCTCTGTTTTGTAATTTTGGCCATTTACTATCGCTTTAATATATTATAAAGTAGAGTTAATTTATAGAAAATCCAATACAATGAAAAAAGCTATCTTTTCAACTGAAATCAACCTGCTAAGAAGCACTATGCAACGCCTTTTAAGGAGAAGTGCTCACACTAACATTACTAAAATATTAAGAAAAACGCACCAAGCAGATGTTGCGCAAATCATGAGGAACTTAAATCAATATGATCAGAACACAATTTTTAGTCTATGTCCTACTGCACTTCACAAAGCAAGACTATTAGAAGAGCTCGATGAAGCACTGATTGAAAAAGTGCTAGAAAATGAAAGCTCAAAGACAATTTCAAAGATTTTTAGATATCTTGATACAAATGACCAGGCAACAATTATTAGTATGTTTTCAGAGGATAAGCAAAACGAAATATTAAAAATCATTGAAGTCGATGATAAAGAGGAAGTTGAAGAGATAATGTCTTATCCAGATGATAGTGCTGGAAGTATAATGACAAAAGAAACTTTTACACTTGATCAAAATACCTCTGTTAAAGATAGTATTAAAAAACTTCAGTCATTCCCCGAAAACGATAAAATATTTTATTTATACGTGTTAGACAAAAAAGAAAAGCTTGTTGGAGTTGTATCTTTAAGAACCCTAGTAACTTCAAAAAACTCTAAAAAACTAAAAGATATTATGATTAAGGATATTCAAGCAGCAACGACAGACACTGATCAAGAAGAAGTAGCAAAAAAGGTGGCCCAATATAATTATCTTGCATTACCTGTGGTAAACAGACAAAACAGATTTCTTGGCATTGTTACTATAGACGATGTTGTTGATATTATAAGGGAAGAGGCGTCTGAAGATTTTTTGCAAATGGCGGGTGTGGGAAAAGACAGAGAAATTCTCTTAAAATCCCCTTTTGAGAATGCACAGTCTCGAGCACCCTGGATCCTTGCGAGCCTCATAGGAGGTATTTGTGCTGCTGCTATTATTAGTTACTTCAATAACCTATTAGAACAAATAATTGTTTTGGCTGCATTTATACCAGTTATAATTGGAATTGGTGGTAATGTAGGTACACAATCTTCAACCATTGTAGTTAGAGGGCTGGCCACCGGAAGAGTAGATGTTACAAACACCTTTCCATTAATTTTTAAAGAAGTGATTGTAGGAAGCTTGTTGGGCGCATCATATGGCTTGTTGGTGGGCCTGGCCTCAGAATATATAACGGGAACCTCAATGAACAACCTAGGTCTTGTAATAGGATTAAGCATATTTTGCTCCATGACTATTGCAACCGCAGTAGGGGCTAGCGTACCTATAATTCTGAAAAAACTTAATTTTGATCCAGCAATATCCACCGGCCCCTTTGTTACCACAGCAATAGATATTATAGGGGTTGCTTTATATTTTTTAATTGCTTCAACCATTTTAATAAATTGATAAGAATTGTTTACATCACAACCTTACTTTTTTCTCAACTTTTTGCTAACAATGAGATAGAATACAAGATTTCATTTGAATATTGGCTTAATGAGGACCTAAGAATTTTTGCAGTTGATAATGTGATTACATTAGAAGTGGAGGATGATGCAATTTATTTATCATCCAATAACTGGTTTGGTGAAACAATCTTAGATGAAGATATTGAATATGATGATCAGCCTTTACTACAAAATAGTATATTTAATAAAATTTTATTTGATAAGACTATTTCAGAAGAAGATTCATGGATTGAGGGGTATAGCTTGCTTGATGATAAAAAAATCAAGGTAAGGTATCTATTTAGTGCTATTGAAGATGATTTAAGGTTGTATCGCATGGATGTTAAAGCGTTAGATAAAGATAATGATGATAATAAAGTAAATAATGTAATTTTAGATAATGATATCATTATGATATGGACAAATTTGAAGAAAGAAATTAAAAAAATTAGTTTGAGATATAATGGTGCTACTTACGTGTTAAAATTGAATGAAGAATAAATATTTATATATATTAAGCGCTTTATTTTTAGGCGCATGTGCAGCTCCAACTTCTAGCCTTGATTTGTCAGGCAACCAAATTGATAAAACAGGGTATTTATTCTATCAAAATAGCGATATAAATCTTCACATATCTGAGCTCAAAAATAAGTTAGTACTTCCTGCAGAAGAATATGGTGTGCCTGACTATATTAACTTGCTACCCAATGCTAAAAGAGATTATAGATCTGGTTATCATATGGGAGTAGATTTTTCCTCTCCCATGAATTATCCTATTAGAGCAGCATTTGATGGAGTAGTTGTCAGAAGTAATGCTTATCAGCAAGATGTTGACATTGATACATATAATTACTTTTTAAATCTGTCGTCACGAGTAGGTAAAACACCAGATGATATTTACAACTTTATTCTTCTTGGTAAATCAGTTGTTATTGATCACGGATATAACATCACAGATAAATACAGAGCCATCACTGTCTATTCACACCTTTCTTCTATTACAGAAGGAATGATGGCAGGAGATATAGTCAAAGCCGGAGATATCATTGGGTTCCTCTGGAGCGCTACAAAATGATAAGGGTGCACATTTACACTGGGAATTGTTTTTTGATGATAAATCTGGGAGATATTTTTTAGGACAAAATATTCCTTCTGATTTATTAAAAATTAATATCGAACAACTATTTCAATAGGATAAAGAAAAAGGGCTCATTTCTGAGCCCTTTAACTATTTTACTTCCTAAACTATTAGAACAGTTTTAGAAATCAAACGTAACCTGCATAGTACTGTGATCATCAAAGTACTCATTAGCAGTTCTCATAGCATATGAAACATGCATCATGTAATCACCAACAGGAACTGTAACTCCAGCACCTAATGAAAGGCCCCAGAATGTACCGCTCCACTCTTCCCAATCTGCGTCTGAAACATCAGTTGGTTGTTCATCATCTCCAATAGTCATTGTTGTTGCCGCGCCGAACCATGATGATCCAAGCATATATTTAGCACCAAGCGCTAACGTATTAGTTTGATATGAGTGATTAGTAAATGTTGCACTCATGTTTAGATTATCTAGCAACTCATATGATGCTGAAAGATCTAAACTTGTAGGTAATGCAAAATTATCAGCTACGATTCTAAAGGTTTCTGCGCTTGAACCTGATTCTGATTCCTCAGGAACCATGTTTTGGTCAAGATTGATACCATCGTAGTGCATTCTGTTACCAACATTTTTCATAGCTACACCAAATGTAAGTGGTGCGTTTGGAAAACGATATTGTACACCAACATCGAGTGCCATACCTGTAGCAGATGTTTCTTCAATAGTCTCTGAAATTAATTTTCCAGCGATACCTACATTAACTCGGTCTGAAAATGCTCTAGCAAATCCAGCTGTTGCAGTAAAGAAACTTGGAGAGAATGTTTGGCCATCTCCCTCTGGTGCGAAAGAGGTTGTTTTTGGAATATCACCAAAGTCTAATGACTTGATTGTCATACCAAAGGTTCCTGTTTCTCCCATTGCTACAACCATACCTGCATGCATTACATCAATATCAGCAATGTATGAGGTAGTTGAAACTGATCCTTGTAACCCAGAGTTGTGTCTAGCTAATCCAGCTACATTAGTAAATAATGCATCAATACCGGATACTGTACCAACGTTCGTTCCGCTAAGAGCTACTGTTTCAGTACCAACGGGTATGAGAAGCTGTGCAGCCCCTGCAGTACCTTGCGATCTTACTGTACCAGCAGTAAGAGCTGAAGCTAAAACTGCGCATCCAAGGAAGATTTTAAATGTATTTTTCATTTCTTATTCTCCTTTTCCTTAGTAAACGTCAAGACGTTGTTCTGGTTGAATTACAGCTAACTTAAGGATTTTATCTCCTCTGTTAGTCTCTACATGCGCAATGTACATTCCACTAGCAACTGGAAGTTCGAAGTTATTCTTCATGTCCCAGTATGTATGCTGTGAACCTGCGTCATTGTGCTTAATTGTTCTTACTAAAGTACCATCTAAAGCAAATATTCTAATTGTTGATGGTCCCTCTGTTGGAAGATGACTGAACATAACCCTTCTATCAAGAGCATCTCTTTCTTCTGGGTTATAACCATAGTATGGATTTGGCCATACTGAGATTTTATCTGGATCGTAATCCATCGCCATCATCGTCATACCGTCAGTTGTAAAGCTGAATGTGTCTCTACTTGATAGAGGTTTAGCCATTCTAAATACAACAGAACTTGCGCTATCATATCCACTACCATAAGAAGCGTGTCCAGCAGCTGTTGGAAGCTGTGACCCTGCTAAATATGCTGTGAACAATGTAGCTGTTTGATATGGATATCCAATTCCTCGGCCACTAGTTGTAACTGCGGTACAAGTACTACCTGAAGCCCAACCACAACCACCTGAAGCACCTAAGCTATTTTCAGCAATGTATTGTGCTTCTTTTGCTGGATCGTATTCAAAACCAATATTTCCAACAAAGTTGTAAATAGGCTCCCACGCTGGTGCACCATAAACTGGTCCAGACCATCTAACACCATCTAGTGGGTTTGAAAGTCCTGCAACACCATCGGATTCCCAATAACCTGCAAACATTTGTTCTTTTTGTCCGGTTGCAAAATTATGCCTAAATGCCGCAAATGGCACATAAGCATTAAGTGTTTCTGAAAGATAATCGTAACCTAAAGAAACTTGTCCAAAGTCAAGCTCAACATCATCAGATTCCCAATAGTTAAATCTGTCGAAGTCTCTATTGTATGGCTGCATGTATGCTTCACCAGCTCTGTTTTCAATAATGTATCCTGTACGTCCTAAACTAGGAGGTAGGTAAGATACAGATGTGTCTCTTAAGTCACTATTTTCAAGCCATCCAGAAGCATATTCTTCTACAGCAACTAAGTCTTCTTGCGGACCAAATACTTGTACTTGGAACCCGTCGTATAAGTTAGCTGCACCAACACCGACATTAACACCTGTCATTTGGTTTAATCCACCCATTGTTGGATTATTAGCTTCGTATACTTCTCCGGTTGTAGTATTGGTTAGTGTCCAGTTTACTACAGCTTCTCCGGTTGGCATATTATCATCAAATGTTACAGTATATGAATCACCTGTTAGTTTTGAAGGATCTGCGACCCATACTTCAACATAACCTTGAGCAGGACCATCATGGTCTGCTAACATCATATCTCCAACACCTGCTGTTGATTCACCAAACATTAGAGTATTAGGCACTTCTGGTCTAACACTAAAGTATTTAGGTGAACTTTCAAATGTTTTAGGTACACCAAATTCGTTGTACCCATATGCAGTAACAGCAAAGTAATAATTTCTATTTGTAATTAGTTTACTATTACCGTTTAAAGCGTCTCCATCTACAACGTGATAACGAGCAAGACCTGAGTCAGATCCAAACTGTGTTGTTACAGCTATATACTCATTATAGTTTGTATCAAAGACGGTGTCTACAATTTCTTCAACACCATTAACAACATCATATGTTGCTATTCGTTTGCTTTGTCCAGAACCATCAGCGGTTTCAACTTGGTATACATTGTATCCTTCAAAAAGGTAATTAGTTGTGTTACCGTCTAGGTCTGTAAAGAAACTTTCCTCATTGTAGTCTTCTGCGTTTCCTTGCCATGAAATAACAATCTCATCTGTGAAAGCTGAATGAGCTACGACAGGAGGTACTGGTGCATCTGGAAGGTCAAAATCGTTGTCATATGCTGACTGAGCAAGTTGGTCAACCTGTGTCAAATATGCAACAGATGAAAGTGCGTCACCACCAGCAGCGTGGAATATACCAAACACTACCTCTTGTGAGTCGCCTGCAGCCATTGTAAATGGACCTACACTCATTAGGAATCTTCTATCCGCAGAAGCAGCATAATTACCATCAACTGGATTAGCTGAACTGTGAGCTACTTCAGGGTCTCCGTAGAAACAGAATTTCTGATCATATAAATCACCAGCAATTTCTGTTGGGTATGCACTACCATCTTTTCTTAGACCTTGCAAATAATAATAACCCTCAGTTTCATCTGAAGGGTCAGTATATGTTGCATCACCATTAATATAAAATGCGAACGATGACATCTTTAGGTTTTTCTCACCAGGAAAGTATGTACCAAACATCTTTGCACCTTGAGCTGGACATTCAACTGGATCAGTTGGATCATCACAAGGAACCTTAGGTCCTTGGAAGAAGTCATATCCTGCTGCCGGTGTACCAATGTCTAGGTTGTCATACTGTGAGTCTGCTCCATCATTCCAAACATAACCCATACCTAGATCAACATTACAACCTACAAAGTCGTCACCTGCATATCCTAAGTCTGGATCAGACCATAGACCCATATAAGTGTCTACAAGGTCATCTCCACCTTTATTAATAACTAATTGTTTAACAAATAGCATGTCTCCAATAGCGTCGATTCTGTCATAACCAAACATAGTGGTTTGAATTTCAACACCCATTGGATCTGTACCAAAGTTAAGTTTATAAGCGATGTCACCATCATTACTTACAAACCAAATTACTTGGTCACCAATAAACTCAGGGTGGTCAGGTCCTGCTGGAAGTGGAGTGTAAACTCCGTCTCCGTCAGCATCTACCCATGGTGCACCCCAATCAGTTGGCCAGTTCTGAAAATCATCGTGGCTCGCTGGATCGTCAAGCATGCTTTTGTTAACTTTATATATTCTATGAACCGCTGCTAATGGATCACCACCATATGGACCTGGGCCCATATCTTGTGTATAATCTCCAACAATCGTTCTAATTTGACCATTCACTGTCGCTCCCATCCAAAGTGCTGATTGGAAGATTGAGTGAACACCAGTTCCTTTAGGCCATTCTAATGCAGAATCACCAGAAATGTGGTAGTCTAAAAATAGACCGTTATTGGTAACATCAGCGTAAATACGGTTTCCGTCAAATGTCCCACTAGACTCAACGAAGTTAGACCCGCTAAAGTTTGAAACCTTTTTGGTTTCTCTTGCTTCTAATGAAGAAACAAGTAGCAAGGCCATCACCATCGTAGTAGTGGTAATATTCTTTAAGATTTTCATATATACCTCTTTACCTTCTTATTATTAAAAACTAATGTTTAAACCAACCCTTACTGTACGAGGTCTGTTCCATCTACCAGGAAACGCTAGGTTGTCTTGATACATAGCTGCCGCGTCAACGTCAGGGTTTTGTGATAATCTATTGGCAAGCCATTGCTGCCCACTTTCAGTAGCAACCCAGCCATCTTCGGCTACGTTACCTGTACCATGGTAAACATCATTTACTTGCTCAGAATCAAGCGCATTGAATACAGATATATATGCATTAGCAGTTAAACCGCCTAGGCTAATAGCTCTATCAACACGTAGATCTAAGTTTGAATATGCAGGCATTGTACCTGAGTTTACTGGTCCTTCTGGGAACTCCCAGCGATTCTCAAAAACTGTACTATAGATTTGAGATGGTGTGTAACGAGTACCACTACCAAAGCTCATAACTGCATTAAATCCTGTGTTAGCTAGAGCGCCTGTAGCATCAGGTGATCTCCAGTCAAGGATTATGTTTGCAGTATGTGTTTGGTCATAGTCTAATAGGTTCATCGCTTTAGGATAACCATCGTCTGTACCAATCCAAGTAATGTAGAAGTTTTGTGATCCATAAGATCCTGTACCTCTAGCTTCTGAGTATGTATAATTTGCTTGTGCATACAAACCTCTTGTTCTGCGCATTTCAAAGTTTGTAGTCAAACCTTGAGATACCATAACGTCACCGTTTTGGTATTGTGCCCAGTTTTGCTGAGTGTCAGCACCACCAGTGTTAGTGAATGCTTCTGTACGATTTGCAAGCGTTAAATAGTCTTTACTTTCTTTATAGAATCCTTCAACCTTTAATGAAGCAAATGCTCCAATACGCTGCTCAATACCAATTTCGTACTGAGTAGATCTTTCAGGTTTTAATGCAGGATTCTCAGATGCTGTAGCATTACCAGCTAAAATGTCAGCTGATAGCTGTGAATCTGAAAGATATAAATAAGACATAGGTACTGATTGCCAGTGTGTACCGTAGTTCGCACGGAATACTGTACGATCGGATACTGGGAATGAAACACCTATTCTTGGGTGAGTAGCGGTCTCTTTTTTAACTTTTTTCCATACATAGTTACCGTTACCATCACCGTTTCTGTTTACACGTTGTCTATTAAAGTAAAGGTTGTTGAATCCGTCAGAGTCACCATATCCGTCATTATCTGAGTCAGGAGCCATAGCGCCTGTGTCGATAGTTTCATAAGATACCCCTAATTGAACAACAACATCTTTAAATTCAAGCTTGTCTTGAATGTAGAAACGTGATTGTGTTGGTTCTGCTGGTGCTAACATATGATCGTCTTGATTATATTGTCCGCTCCACTCATCACCATAAATATTGTAACCAAGATTTGTTACGTACAATGATCTATAGTTAATGAATCTCCAGTCTTTAGCTCCATCAACACCTGCATAGTCAATAATTTCTTGTTCTGATGCAAGTCCGTCAAGATCTGTGTCTACCTGAGCAATTGCTCTTGCAACTCCAGATGCACTTAAACCGTATCTTGAGATTTCATGGTTATCTATAGAAGCACCAAGTTTTAACTCGTTATAACCGATTTGGTTTGTGTAGTCAAAACTAATAGTGTTTGTAGTGGTTTTTCTTGTATCAAAAGAAGTATACTGAGAACCATAACCAGCTACACCAAAGAATTCATCTGGTGCCACAGGGTTAAATCCTGTTCTATCTCTTTTGTAATAATTTGCAGATCCCCAAGTTTTGGTTCTTCTACCATATGCTTCAATATCGTTTAAATAGTTTTCATTACCACTTGTTGTTTCATATGTCTGTTGAGACAATGAAGCTTTAACATATGATAATGGACTAATAGTATATCTAGCATTTAAATAACCCATGGTAAAGTCTGCTTCATTAACAAATGAACCATCTGTTCCACCGTAAACTCTGCTCCAGCTGTAGCTATTTCCTTCATAGTCATAAGCTTGAGTACCAAGTTTCAAACGTAATGGACCAAAGTCCATGGTCATATTACCGTTTATAGTAATTCTTTCGTTTGCATCTTGTGGCTGTTGCCCATACATACGTCTATAATTACTGTAAACAACATAAGTTGTGTCATTAGCAACAAATAACGGATCAGCTAAAAGTTGTTCTCTAGTTGCGTTATTTCTAATAACTGTTTCAATATGATGAATTTTATTACCGTTTTCATCAGTTCCGTATACTAAACCATCTGAACCATCACTGTAATAGTCAGCTGGTGGAGCATCTTGCATAGGCGTTGCATCCATCACTGGGAAATAGCTGTAAGAAACATCCCCGCCTTTTTCTTTGCTCTCAACGGATAAATATACTTTAATGTTTTCGCTTATTGGACCACCAAAGTCAAAGTTGACATTTTGATATCCATCTGTGTATAGCTTGTCAGGGTCTGTGCCTGCATCTGCACCTAGAGAAGCTTCAACACCTACTCTAGAAGACCAGTCAGATCCACCTGTTTTTGTAGTAATATTTACAATACCACCATTAGCACCACCATACTCAGCTGAGAAACCACCAGTTTGTACTGAGATTTCTTGTAAAGCTGCTTGTGAGTTACCGTTTAAAAGGTTTCCACCGCCATAAACATCTTTGACTGGAACACCGTCTACATAGTAACGACTGTCTCCGCTTCTACTTCCGCGGAAATATCCATTAACAACACCTGTCTGAAGGTTTACAATATTGCTTACCCCTCTAACAGCAAAAGCGTCGATTAACTCTTTGTCAACGACACGAGTTGTGTTTGTTGCGTTTGGATTAATTAATGGTCTTTCTCTAGTTACTGTAACTGCCTGACCTGCTACAGCTGCAACATCAAGATTAAAATCAACAGTTGTTGTAAAACCAACTGATGTTCTAACACCTGATTCGATTACAGTGGTATAACCAATGTATTCAGCTCTAAGGTCATAAGAACCTACAGGAACGTCAAGAATATAATATCTACCTAGTTCATCGGTAGCTGCACCAAGGTTTGATCCTTCAACTACAACATTCGCACCAACCAATGGATTTCCATCAGCATCAGCTACAACCCCTGCTAGCTTAGCAGTTGTTGATTGTGCAAACATCATTGTTGGTAGGAGAACTAGTGCAATTAACATACGTAGTTTTCTCATTATTCTACCTCCAAATGAGTATTTATATACAAATTTTTGTTTATTATTTTTTGTCATTTTTTTTCTTACCCTATTATATATATGTGTAAAAGCTCACAATATATACACAGCTTCCAAAGGGTTCTTGCCCTTTCAGAAGCTAATTTCACCTAAATTGATGATTGTTTCCGTAGATGTCAATACATTTTTTGTACTTTTTTTTTGGCTCTCCTCGAGAAAAAATAGTTTTATCGACGGAGAGTGGTGTTAGGGGTGTGTATTATAAATTACTTGATTGTTGTAGGTGTTGTTGTTCTTGATATCGAACGGTTGGCCTTTTAAAGAATAATTAAAAAAATCCAATACAGTTTTATCCATAACTTGATCCACTATTTGTTTGTCAACCTCACCAAGACTGTCTAGTGGTAAAGCAAACGGCGCTTTTTGATTATATATTAATTTCATATCTGTATATGAGTAGTGTAAACTGTTTTTAATATACACTCCGTAGCTTTCTTTATTGGTCGCTAAAATTGTATTATAAATATCAAAATTTCTTTTTCCATCTTTTGAAAAGTTGATGTCTCCTTCAATGTCTTTATCAAGAAACTGTTCTTGTCCTATATGCAAAAATGGTTTTTTTGTATTGGTTTGTGCGTCTTCATTTAGCAGTCCAAAAAACCAACCATCAAGAGCTACCCCTGCTTTGATTTCGTTATTTTTAAGCATTGCAATATAGGTTGTTCCGCCCCCCATAGAATGTCCCATTGCTCCAACGTTTTCAAAATCGATATTGTTTTTAAATGGATTTGCAGAGCCGTCATTTAGGTTGTTTTGTTTTAACGTTTGTAATAAAAAAGCTAAATCTTGATACCTATAATTAATAAGAAGGTTGGTATAATATTTTTTATGGTATTGCGCTTGTTCGTTCCAACTTACATTTTGTTTATATGGAATGGGGTTTCCATCTTTATCAAATGTTATACTTGCATTGTAAGTATGATTGCAGGCAATTACTATATATCCGTTACTTACTAGTTCTTCAACCTGAGAGGTGTTTTGGGTTAAAAGCCCCCCGTCTCCATGTGAAAAAAGGATTAATGGGAATTTTTCATTTTGAATTGGAGAAAGCCCAAAAACGCTGTTTGAAACTAGTTGGGTTCCATGGTTTCCAAAGCTTGTGGGCAACCCGGCAGTTTTTGCAATACTAGAAATTGATTTTTTTGGAAAAGTGACGTGTGGTGCCTTTTGATAATTTTCTCCCCCTTCTGCAGGATACCATATTTGAACCATCAGCTCTCTGTAATCTGTCGGGTCAGTGGTATACACTTCACCTCTAGAGCTGTCTGTCCAAAAGTATACCTGTGTTCCAATATTATATTTTCCTTTTGGTGGATCAATAGACTCAAGAGGGACTAGCACAGATCCGACTACAGCACACCCTTGTAGCGCCGCACAAACAAAAAATATGAATATTTTTAAAGTATTCTTTTGGTATAAAAAACTCACACCATAAATTACACTTTATCATTTATATCAAAAAGTGCAAAAAAATAAGAGCAATATTGTTGTAGTAATTGGTGCTCAATGGGGCGACGAAGGTAAAGGCAAGGTTACCGATTATTTTGCTGAACGCGCTAATTACATTGTTCGTTTTCAGGGCGGAAACAATGCTGGTCATACAATTATTCTTGATGACAAAACCATTAAACTACATCTAATTCCCTCCGGCGTTCTCCACAAAGAATGCAAACTTATTATTGGAAACGGTGTGGTAATTGACCTTCGCGTTTTAATCAAAGAATTAAACATGTTAAAAAAAGAAGGTCTTTCAACAAACCTACTTATAAGCGACAGAGCGCATCTTATTATGCCATACCATGTAGATATTGATTATTACCTCACCAACTATCAAAATGAACTTGCAGCAGGAAGCACTCGTTCTGGTATTGCTCCTGTTTATGCAGATAAACTTTATAGACACGGGCTAAGGGTGGCTGATTTATTAAATAAAGATTTATTTGAAACTCGCCTTAAAAAATCATTTGACTTTAATAAGGCTCTTGTTGAAAAAGTGTTTAATGAAAAGTTTAACCACAACTATGAAGAAATATTAAAAGAGTTTCTTGGATATGCTTCTGTGATTAAGCAATATATTGCTAATATTACAGAGGTCCTATCTAGCGCTGTGGAAAAAAACGAACAAATTATGTTTGAGGGCGCACAGGGCGCCTGTCTTGATGTTGACCACGGGCTATACCCTTATACTACGAGCAGTAACACCATAGCTGGTCAAATAGAAGCTGGTGGTGGAGTAGGGCTAAATTCATCAAAAAAAATCGTGGGAATTGCTAAGGCATATTTAACATATGTAGGTCGCGGTCCATTTCCGACAGAAATCAAGGGAGAATTAGAAGAGAAAATTCGTGATGTTGGCCAAGAATATGGAACTACAACTGGTCGCGCCAGAAGAGTTGGTTGGATTGATCTAGTGCAGCTTAAGTTTGCTAATCAACTAAATGACTTTTCTGAAATCATATTAACCAAAGTTGATGTTTTATCTGGTCTAAAAAATATAAAGCTTTGTGTTGGTTATAAGGTAGGTGGTAAAGATTTTGCGGGCATTCCTTCTGATATTCATAATTTCAAAAACATCGAGCCTGTTTATGAAACGCTTCCTGGTTGGGGTTCTTTGCCTAACCACATTAAAAGCCTAAATCAATGTCCCGCTGAGCTAAAGAACTTTGTTGCAAGAGTTGAAGAGGTTGCTGGAGTTAAGGTGTCTTTAATTTCATATGGCCCTGATCGAAACCAAACTTTTAAAATATAATGCTAGATAAACTTGCTAGTTGGGACACAATAGATTTTTCTTCTAGCTCAGATGCAGAAATCACAAAAATTCTCAAAAAGTTAAATATCCCACTTAGCATTGACGAAGTAAAAAAAATTCAATTTTCGTTTCTTAATAGGCCAGCCACTTTAACAGAGCTTGTTCTATTTTCTATACAAGGATCAGAGCACAGTTCATATAAAAGCAGCAAAAATCACATAAAACACTTTTTAACAGATGGGGATCATGTAATCTTGGGTGCTAAAGATGATGCAGGTATCGTTTCATTATCTGTAGATGATAATGGAAACAGGTACGGTCTCGTTGTAAGTCATGAATCACACAATCACCCCAGCCAAATTGTGCCTTATGAGGGTGCTGCTACTGGAGTAGGAGGAAACGTAAGAGATGTTTGCTGTATGGGAGCAGAGGTGATGTCTTTGGGTGATAGTTTAAGGTTTGGAGATATCGACAGAAATAAAACAAAATGGATTACCGATGGCGTTGTATCTGGTATCGCGGGTTATGGTAATCCGCTTGGTATACCAAATATTTGTGGTGACCTATATTTTGACAAAGAATACAATGAAAACTGTTTGGTTACTGTATTAACAGCCGGTGTAGTGAAAGAAAAAAATGTAATCAGGTCAAAGGCGCCCAAGAATTCTGTTAACTATGATTTAATATTGGTTGGAAAACCAACAGATAATAGTGGATTTGGGGGAGCAAGTTTTGCCTCGCTAGAGCTTGAAGAAGAAAAAGAGCAGCAAAATAAGGGGGCTGTCCAAGAGCCCAACGCATTTCTTGAAAGGCATATTCTAAAATCTACTTATTCCCTTTTTGACTTTTTAGAAAAAAACAATCTAATAAATAGGGTTGGTTTTAAGGATTTGGGCGCTGGAGGTGTTGCTTGTGCAAGCATTGAGCTTGCGGACGCTGCTGGGCTTGGCGCTGAAGTTTGGGTGGATAAAATTCATACCAGTATGCCGGAGCTCGACGGTCATGTTATTCTTTGTTCAGAAACACAGGAACGCTTTATGTGGGCCTGTCCAAAAGATTTGACACAAACCATTTTAGACCACTACAACAAGGTGTTTGATTTTCCAAATGTTTCAGTTGGTGCAATGGCAAGCGTTGTAGGAAAAATTATAAATGAAAAGCATTATACTGTTTTTTATAAAGATAAAAAACTTGTCGATGGGCCAATAGAAAAAATAAACGAGGGCTTTGTTTATAATCGCCCAATGTCTGAAAAGAAAACCCGAATAGAAAATGATCCTCTACCAGAAAAAATTGACTATAACGATTTAATGTTAAAAATTTTATCTCACGAAAATGTGGCTTCGCGCGCTCCTGTTTATGAGTCTTATGATAAAAATGTTCAAGGAAGAGTTATTAATGAAAGAGGAAAAACAAACGCTGGTGTAATTGCTCCTTTTGACTCAAAAAAATTTCCAAAAGAAATTAAGGGTGATTGTTTTTCTGCTGCTCTTGCTCACAACCCTTCAATTGGTAAAATTGACCCTTACATTGTTGCGCAACACGCTGTTATAGAAGCTTGTGCAAAAACTGTTTCTGTGGGGGCTTCCCCGCTTGCACTTACTGACTGTTTATGTTTTGGAAATCCTGAAAAACCTGAACAAATGTGGCAATTTTCACAAAGCTGTGTTGCCATTAGGGAGGCTTGTAGCCTTTTACATTTTAATGGAACAGACAATCTGCCGATAGTAGCAGGAAACGTAAGCTTTTATAATCAGAGTGGGGATCAATCTATTCCAGCAAGCCCAATGATCGGTTGTTTCGGGAAGGTTTCCAAAGAACAGGTTTTAATGAACGGATTTAGATCTAGCGATGCTAATATATATTTGGTAGGCGAAACTCCTGCATTTATTGGTGGAAGCATTGTTGTTGATGTTTTAAACACAAAGAACACAAAGGTTAAAAAAATTGACGTACAAAAATATAGCAATATGTTAAGCTGTGTTTTAAAAGCTAATTCAGAAGGTCTTGTAAGCTCTGGTAGTTATGTTGGCCTTGGTGGTCTGGCAACATGCCTTTTTAAAATGAGCTTTGTAAACAATATGGGTTGTTCTATTGATAAAGATATAGACAAAAACTTATTATTTAGTGAGAACTTTGCATTTGTTGTTGAGGTTTCGGAAGAAAGCTCTGCTGCCTTTGAAGAGATATTAAATAAGAACAAGTGTACCTATAAACAAATTGGTAAAACTAATAAATCCAGTAAGATTGTTGTAAAAAATTTCATAGACTTGGATGTGGCTCAAACAAAAAAAACTTGGGAAAATGCTCTTAGAGAAAAACTTCAATAATGAATAAAAAAATTACCTATAAAGATGCCGGTGTTGATATAAAAAAAGCTGATGAAGCGATTGAAATGTCAAAGAAGGAGATTAGCAACACTTTTAGTAAACATGTTTTGTCTTCGATTGGAGGCTTTGGTTCCATGTATTCACTGAAAGATATATTTAATAATTATCATGATCCAGTTCTGGTTCAAAGCATTGATGGTGTTGGAACCAAAATGTCTGTTGCTATGGCAGCGAACAACTTTCAGTTTATTGGTCATGACCTAGTAAATGCGTGTTGTAACGATGTTGCTGCTACTGGAGCTGTGCCTTTGACTTTTTTAGACTATGTGGCAGGTAGCGATCTTGATAAAAGTATTATTTCAGACATAATAAAAAGCGTTGCACAAGAGTGCAAAGAACATGGTGTTTCTTTGGTTGGTGGCGAAACTGCTGAAATGCCTGGGACCTATCACAAAAATGAGTATGATTTAGTTGGGGTGGCTACTGGCATTATTGAAAAAAACAACATTATTGATGGGACAAGCGTACAGGCAGGAGATGTTGCAGTTGGAGTTTTTTCAAACGGCCTTCATACCAACGGCTATTCTTTGGCTAGAAAGCTTATTTTTGATACGTTAGGACTTTCAACGTCTGACACCCTGCCAGGGCATAACGTATCAGTAGGAGAATGCTTGTTGGCTCCACACACAAACTATAGCTCTTTAATCGGGCAAGTTCTTAATAAGGGAATTAATATTAAAAGTATTTCTCATATTACAGGCGGTGGGTTGGTTGATAATGTTCCTCGCGTTATTCCTGAAGATGTCTCTTTGGAGGTCGATATTAACTCTTGGAATAAAATACCAATATTTGATTTCTTAAAAAATAACCTAGATATTGAAACAAAAGACCTATATCAAACTTTTAATATGGGTGTTGGCCTTGTGTTCATTGTAGAACAATCGGAAAAAGATAGGCTGATTTCATTAATAGGTAAAGATAGTTGTAGTGAAATTGGTGTTGTAGTTAAAGACAGCGTTAATGCGGTGCATCTTTATGGCTAAAAAGAAAATAGCCTATATTCAGTTTCCTGGTTCTAACACAGAAAATGAAACAAAAAATATTTTACAAAAACATGGCATGTTACCATTTGGACACTTTTGGAATGACCCCTCTGATGTGTTAAATGATTTTGATGGTTTTATAATTTTAGGTGGATTTTCCTTTGAAGATAGGTCTAGATCGGGAATTATTGCATCTCTTGAGCCGGTTATTAATGAACTAAAAAAACAAGCTTTGCTTGGTAAGCCTGTTTTAGGAGTTTGTAATGGTGCTCAAATTTTAGTGGAATCTGGTCTAGTTCCGGGGAACAAAGAGTTTGACACTCTTGTTTCTTTAACTGACAATAAAAGAATGGTAGGCAGTCGCATTGTTGGAACAGGATATTTTAATAAGTGGTGCTATATAAAGCCTTGCGAGAACGCAAAATCGGCTTTTATTAAAAAAGACGGAAAACCAATGAGAGTCCCTATTGCACATGCCGAAGGTCGTTTTTTATTTAACGATGACCTTGAGGCTGAAATATTAAAAAACAATCTAATTACCTATAAATATTGTGACTCAAAGGGAAACCTTTCCGATGACTTTCCAACCAACCCTAACGGCTCACTTCATAGCGCCGCCGCCTTAAGCAACCCAACAGGAAACGTAATGGCGATAATGCCTCACCCTGAACGAACACTAAAAAATGAGGCTGATGATCTTTTTGATAGCATGAAAAACTATGTTGAGTCTGATTCTCCCTTTAGCTATAAAGCCTTAAATTTTAAATCAAAAAAAATAGATATTCAGCAATTTAAAAAGCCATCAAAAGGCAGCGAACTTCTTATTTCTACAATTATCGCTGACAACGAAGCTGCATCGGTCGAAAAATGTATTCACAACCTAGGTGTAGACGCTAAGGTAAAAAAGTATGTTCATTTTGAAATTGATACAACCGATGGTTTTGATGTTAATAAAATTATCTCAACCGACGTATTGTTTAACCCTAGCAAAGAATATATAGCTGAAACAAAAGAAGAATCAGGGGCGTACAGGTTTTTGGTTCGTAACAAGGACGACATTGTTGGACAAAGCCTTGCTCAAACTCTACGAGACCGCTTTGAATTGTCAGATTTGAAATCTATAAAAAGAGGTATTGTTTGGGAGGTTAAAATTAATTCACGTTCAACAAAAAAAGACGTGGATTTAATATTAAATAGTCATATTTTTTCTAATCCTATTTCACAGGAATGTCATGAATATTGACAAAAAATATTATCAGGAAATTAACGACAACCTGACTAATACAATTCAGGATACCAATATTGACGCCCCTAATAAAAAAGTTGGAAAAGTTAGGGATGCTTATTTTTTAGACGAAAAAGTGGTAATGATTTCTACTGATAGGCAAAGTGCTTTTGACCGCGTTTTAGCTGCTATTCCATACAAGGGCGCTGTTTTAAACTCTGTCAGTGCGTGGTGGTTTAAAAAAACTGAACACCTATTCCCCAACCACCTTATTTCTACCCCAGATCCAAATGTTTCTATAGTAGAAAAATGTACTGTCTTTCCGGTCGAGTTTGTTGTGAGGGGCTATATCACAGGAACAACGGACACCTCCCTATGGACCGTATATAATAATGGAGATCGAGAGTATTGTGGAAACACTCTTCCTGAGGGGCTAAAGAAAAACGACAAACTTGACGCTCCCATGCTAACACCGACAACTAAAGACAAGGTTCATGATAGGCCTGTTTCTAGAGAAGAAATAATTGATCTTGGGTTAATGTCTGCAGAAGATTACGACATAGCTGCCAAAATGAGCTTGGATCTTTTTGCTTTTGGACAAGAAACAGCAAAGAAAAATGGCCTAATTCTGGTAGACACAAAATACGAAATTGGTACTGACTCTTCAGGAAAAATTAAGTTTGTCGATGAAATACACACTCCTGATAGTAGTAGATTTTGGATAAGTGATTCATATAAAGAAAGAATTGATGCAGGTCAGGAGCCTGAAAATATCGATAAAGAGTTTTTAAGGCTGTGGTTTGCAAAAAACTGTGATCCTTATAATGATGAGGTTTTACCAGACGCTCCAAACGATCTCGTTGCAGAGCTCTCTGCTAGATACATTTTATTATATGAACTAATTACTGGAGAAAAATTTGTTTTTCCAAACCTTAATAATATAAACAAACGAATTACTGAAAACATAAAGGAACTATTATGAAAGCTGTATTAATTATGGGTTCAACCTCAGATCAGCCACATGCAGACAAAATTACTAGCACTCTTGATACGCTTGGAATTGAACACGAGGTTCATGCTGCTTCAGCCCACAAAAACCCTGAAAGGGTATTAGAAATTATAAGGTCTTTTGGAGAAAAAGATGCTGTTGTTTTTGTTACAATAGCTGGAAGGTCAAACGCTCTTTCTGGTTTTGTAGGTGCAAATTGCAATAAACCAACCATAGCTTGTCCTCCTTTCAAAGATAAAGTAGATATGAGCATTAATATTCACTCAACACTTCAGATGCCAAGCAAAACTCCTGTGCTTACAGTGCTAGATCCTGGAAACTGTGCTATTGCTGTACACAGAATATTAAACATCGGTTCAATGTGAGCAACATTTCTCCAATTGACGGGAGATATAAAAAAAGCGTCTCTGAACTAGAAACATTTTTTTCAGAGCAGGCACTAATGCGCCATCGAGTAATGGTTGAGGTCGAGTATCTGCTGGCCCTAATTGAACACAAGTCTTTTCAAAAAACCCGCTCCTTAAGCAAAAAAGCTTTAAACTCGTTGAAAGGTTTGTACGTTGAATTTTCAGCAACTCATTTTAAGCAAATAAAGAAAATTGAGAAAAAAACAAATCATGATGTAAACGCAGTTGTTGTATTTGTGTCTGAAAAGTTAAAAAAAATCGGTCGAGACGATTTGGTACCTTTCGTTCACTTTGGGCTCACATCCGAGGACATTAACAACATTTCGTACTCTTTAATGACACAGGGTGCTGTTAAAGATTTAATGATCCCCTCCGTAAAGGGTGTTCTAAAAGAGCTAAAGGCTCTTTCAAAAAAAACAAAATCTTTATCTTTGTTGTCTTTAACCCATGGACAGCCTGCCACCACAACAACCCTTGGAAAAGAGCTTGCTGTTTTTGTTTCTAGGGTAGAAAGAGAAATTGCTTTGGTTAAAAAAATCAAGTTGTTAGCAAAGCTTTCGGGGGCAACAGGATCTTATGCAGCTCACAAGGTTGCCTTCCCAGATTTTAACTGGCCTTTGTTCTCAAAGAGGTTTATTAAAAAGCTAGGCCTTGAACAATCCCCAATTTCTACACAAATTGAACCGGGGGATTCTCTTGCGGAACTACTACACTCTTTTGTTAGAATTAATAATATATTTTCTGATTTTTCTTTAGATATGTGGCTATATATAAGTAGAAATATTTTTGTTCAAAAAAATATAGTTGGCGAGGTTGGCTCAAGCACTATGCCCCATAAAATTAATCCAATCTTTTTCGAAAACGCCGAAGGAAACCTAGACATCGCAAACAACAACTTCTCTTTCTTGGCATCCAGAATTACGAGGTCTAGACTTCAAAGAGATCTAAGCGGTAGCACTGTTTTTAGAAATATAGGTGTTGGGTTTGCTCACTCGCTCATTTCATATAAAAACCTAATTAAAGGTGTTTTGAGGGTGTCTCCAAACAAAGCACAAATGAAAAAAGAGTTGGATGAAAATTGGAGTATTCTTGCAGAAGCTATACAAACGATTTTACGTAAATCTGGAGACGCTTCCGCTTATGATAAAATTAAAAAGCTAACGAGAGGAAAGCCGCTAACAAAAGAATCTTATTTACAACTGGTTAACAGCCTTAATGTTACTGAAAAAGATAGGCTTACCCTTCTTGAATTAACCCCACATACATATCTAGGTGAAATAAATAAAGTTTTGGAGGACCTATAAGGTGTGCGGAATAATTGGTTTATACCACCCAACAGAAAATGTTTCTGGTGAAATTTATGATGCTCTGATTCAAGTTCAGCACAGAGGTCAAGATGCCGCTGGAATCGCAACCTGGGACAGCAAAAAACTTTCTATTCATAAAGAGCTTGGCGTTGTTACCGAGGTTTTTAAAACAAACGAGTCTCTAGGTTTGGAGGGTAATGTAGGAATAGGTCATGTACGATATCCCACCGCTGGCTGTTCTGACGTTTCAGAGGCACAACCATTTCACTCTTCTAATCCTGTAAATATTTGCCTTGCACACAACGGAACGCTGACTAACAGCGATGAAATGAAAAAATTTCTTCTAGAAAGTCGCTTCTGTCAACTTAACACTCAGTCTGATTCTGAGGTGTTATTAAATCTTTTTGCATATGAATTGTCTAAATCGGACTTTGATGTTTTACAAAACTCTCATGTTTTTGAGGCTCTAAAAAGAGTATATGAAAGGTGTGAGGGCGGCTTTGCTGTGACAATGATTGTTGGGGGAGTTGGTTTGGTTGCCTTTAGAGATGCAAACGGAATTCGACCGCTTGTTGTGGGCAAAAAAGATGGTGAATTTATGGTTGCTTCAGAAAGCTCTGCGCTTAGCGCTCTGGGGTATGAGTTTGAATACGACATTGATCCCGGGTCAGCCGTTATTATATCTGAAAGCGGTGTTGTAGAAAAAAGCGTTTGTGCTGAATCTATATCACACTCTCCTTGTCTTTTTGAGTTTGTATACTTTTCGCGCCCCGACTCTGTTATTGATTCTATATCAGTTCATAAATCTCGACTTAGAATGGGAGATTTTTTGGGAGATAAAATTCTTAGAGATTATTCTCATCTAGAAATAGACGCGGTAATACCCGTTCCAGACACAAGCAGAACATCTGCGATGCAGGTTGCCCACAAACTTGGTGTTAAATACAGAGAAGGGTTTATTAAAAACAGATATATAGGTAGAACGTTTATTATGCCGGGGCAAAGTATAAGAAAAAGGTCTGTTGCTCACAAATTAAGTCCAATAGAAATTGAGTTTAAAAATAAAAACGTTTTGTTGGTTGACGACTCAATTGTGCGAGGAAATACATCAAAAAAAATTGTTGAAATGGTTAGAAAACAGGGAGCAAAAAATGTATACTTTGCTTCTGCAGCTCCTCCAGTGCGCTATCAAAACGTTTATGGTATTGATATGCCCGCAACCAAGGAGCTGGTTGCCCACGGAAAAACAGTTGAAGAAATAAGACGCTTCATCGGAGCAGACGAACTTATTTATCAAGACATTGAAGATTTAAGAATGGCCGCGCACATTGGGAATACAAACATTACAAGCTTTGAAGACTCGGTTTTTACGGGCAAGTATCGTGCCGGAAAAATTTCTGAAGAATATTTATCACGACTTGAAAACAACCGATCCTCCAAAGAATGAAAAAAGTGTTGGTTGTGGGGTCTGGGGCAAGAGAGGTTGCAATTGCTAGGTGTATTTCACAAAGCTCAATAAAAAATTCTCTTTTTTGCGTATCAAAAGATATAAACCCACAGATTTTCGATCTTTGCAAGGGCTACCTTGTTACTGATCTTTCGAACATATTTGATATTGTGTCATATAGCAAAAAAAATGAGGTTGATTTTGCAATAATTGGGCCAGAAAACCCGCTTGCTAACGGTATTGTCAATGAGCTTGAAAATGTTGGGGTTGGGTGCGTTGGGCCCAAAAAAGAAGTTGCACTAATTGAAACCAGTAAGACTTTTGCAAGAAAAATAATTGATCTTTGCTGTCCAGAAAAAAATCCACAAAGAAAAGAGTTTAGCTCAACAGAGGGTGTTGAAAGCTTTATCAAACAGTTGGGTGGAGAGTACGTAATAAAGTTTGATGGTCTTATGGGGGGAAAGGGGGTTCGTGTTTCTGGTGAACACCTAAAAAACATCGATGAGGGCGTTGCATACGCTAATGAAATTATTAACATTGGCGGATCGTTTTTAATCGAAGAAAAGTTGGTTGGAGAAGAGTTTTCTTTAATGAGTTTTGTAGATGGTAAGGTTTGCAAACATATGCCCATTGTTCAAGATCACAAAAGAGCATACGAAGGCGATACCGGTCCTAACACCGGGGGGATGGGCACCTACTCTTTTGGAAATCACTCCCTTCCCTTTTTAAGCGAAAAAGACATTAACGAGGCTCAAAAAACCAATGAACTTGTAGCCAAACAACTTTTTGAAGAAACAGGCACTCCCTATGTTGGCATATTATATGGCGGCTTTATGTTAACAAGGGATGGCGTTAAGGTCATTGAATATAACGCACGTTTCGGTGACCCTGAAGCAATGAATGTCTTGTCTATATTAGAGTCAGACCTCTTGTCAGTTTGTATTTCTATGATTGAAGGAAACCTAAAAAGCCAAGATGTCTCTTTTGAAAGGCTTGCTACTGTTTGTAAATATGTTGTTCCGGTGGGCTACCCAGACAAACCAGAAAAAAACTTTGAAGTGTTTTGTGATCAAAATGACCGCTCTCTTTTTCTCGCATCTGTTATGTTAAAAGATCAAAAGCTAATAGCCTGTGGTTCAAGAACCGCTGCGGTGGTTGGTAAAAATAAAGATGTTTTTCAAGCTGAGTTGTTTGCTGAAGCCGGTATAGCAAATATATCCGGAAACCTCTTTCACAGAAAAGATATTGGCACAAAGAAGTTGATTGACTCTAGAATTAAAAGAATGAAAGAGTTGTTGCAATGAGGTTGGCTGTTATTGGATCAACCAATGGCACAGACCTTGTTCCTATTGTTGACGCTATTAACTCTGGGGAGCTTTTGGCCAGCGTGGAGGTCGTAATTTCAAACAACGAGCTTTCTGGGATTCTAAAAAAAGCTGGCTCTTATGGTATAGAAGGTCACTTTATTTGTCATAAAAATAAAAAACGTGATGTTTTTGATTTAGAAATGTCACAAATTTTAGAAAGCAAAAAAATTGATTTGATTTTGCTTATTGGGTTTATGAGAATTCTTTCATCAGGGTTTGTAGAAAGGTGGCGTGGAAAAATAATTAACGTCCACCCTTCTCTGCTGCCAAAATATGCTGGTGGGATGAACAACAGTGTTCATGAAAGCGTCTTGGCTGCGGGCGATAAAGAAAGCGGGTGCACAATTCATCTTGTAACCAAAGATGTTGATTGTGGTCCTATTTTATTACAAAAATCGTGCCCTGTTTATGAAAATGACTCTGTTGAATCTCTTCGAGAAAGAGTTCAAAAGCTCGAGGGGGAGTCTTTTATAGAGGTAATTAATAACTGGAGGAGTTATGAATAACAAACTGTTTTTTGACTTTATTTCTGTTGTTGAAAAAGTTCTGCACTTAATCATACTGGGTATGGTGATGTTCCTTTGTTTTGAAGAGGTTATGTCTGCTGTAAACGGTGGAGGAGTTAGGGTAGAGAGCGTTTTAATGCTGTTTATTTATCTAGAAATCATGCAAATGGTAAACATATTTTTTTCCACTGGAAAAATTCCAATAAGGTATCCTTTATATATTGGTATGTTTGCTTTGGCAAGACATATATCTTTTGAAGATATAAAAGGTATTGAATCTTTGTATCTTTCTGCCTCTGTGGCGCTATTGTCTTTAGCTCTTGTTGGTTTGGCGTATAGAAACAAAATAATGAATAAAAGCGTTCCAGAACTTCCAGAGAACGAATGACAAACAAGGTCTTACCTAAAACTGCACTAATATCGGTTTCAAACAAGTCCGGCGTTGTAACGTTTGCTAAATTGCTTCAAAAAAGTGGTGTAAAAATATTTGCAACCGGAGGTACAGCCTCGACTTTAAAGGATGCTGGAATAAAAGTATCAAAAGTGTCTTCAATTTCTCGCTTCCCTGAAATCTTTGGAGGAAGGGTTAAAACCCTTAGTCCGTATATTTCTGGTGGGATTCTAGGGCAAAGAGATAAAGATAAAGCTGAAGCAAAAAAAAACAACATTACTTGGATTGATCTCGTTGTTTGCAACCTATATCCTTTTTCCGATGTTGCTAAAAACACCAACTCCACAATGGATGAAAAAATAGAAAATATTGACATTGGTGGACCAACCATGATTAGGGCGGCAGCAAAAAATTTTAAGTGGGTTAGTGTTGTTGTAAGCCCAAAAGACTACCGCTCTATAGGTGAGGCTATTTCTAATGGGGGTCTTACAGAAAAAAGGCGTTTTAGCCTTGCTAAAAAAGCCTTTGGTCATTGTGCAGAATATGATCAAAACATCTTTGAAACACTATCAGAAAATACACCCGAACATAATTCTTTACGTTATGGTGAAAATCCTCACCAACAAGCTTTTGTTGTCAAAGGAGACGCGCCCTCCTCTCTTGGCATTCCACAGGCCAAACAACACCAAGGTAAGGCTCTTTCATATAATAATTTTTTAGATGGGGACGCTGCTTTACAGTGTCTATCGGAGTTTAAAAAGTCTCCTGCTTGTGTTATAGTAAAACACAACTCTCCTTGCGGTGTCGGAGTAGGAAAGAGCGTGAGCGAGGCATTTTCTGGGGCGCTCAATGTCGACAGCTTGTCTGCTTTTGGCGGGGTGGTTGCAATGAACAGGAAATGCACCGTTGATCTGGCAAAAAAAATAGATAAAATATTCTTTGAAATCATAATTGCTCCTTCTTTTGACGCTGGTTCATTAAAAATATTTTCAAAGAAAAAAAATCTGCGCGTTTTAAGCCTTAAAAAATATTTGTCTCCAAATTTTTCGATCAAAACAATTGGTGGTGGAAGCTTGGGTCAAGAGCGAGATGATTCAAACCTGCTCAAAAAACACCTTGTTACTCCAACTAAGAAGAAGCTGACTCCAAACCAACTTTCTACCGGCTTGTTTGCTTGGAAGGTGGTCAAACACACAAAGTCAAATGCAATCGTTGTAGCCAAAAACAATAAAATTATAAGCATATCTGGCGGCCAGACAAGCAGGGTCGATGCCACGAAAATAGCTTTTGAAAAAACAAAAATACCTAAAGGGTGTGTCGTTGCTTCTGACGCTTTTTTCCCTTTTAAAGACTCAATAGAAAAAATGGCACAATACAAAATTGCTGCCATAATTCAGCCCGGTGGGTCTATAAGAGACCGCGAGGTTGTTGAGTCGTGTAATAAAAATAAAATTGCTATGGCCTTTACTGGCTTTAGGGTGTTTAAACACTAGGAGGGTTTATGAAAGCTGTTATTTGTAAAAAATTTGCTCCGGTTTCAGAGCTGGTTTGGGAAGAGGTTGCTGATCCTGTTGCGGGACCAGGAGAAATTGTCGTTGATGTAAAAGCAGCTGGGCTAAACTATCCAGACAATCTTATTGTTCAGGGTTTATATCAATTTCAACCAGAAAGACCCTTTTCTCCCGGACATGAGGGTTCTGGTGTTGTTTCTTCAGTTGGGCCTGATGTTAAAATGCACAGCGTTGGAGACAGCGTTGCGTTCTTTAAAGGCTTCGGTGCTTTTGCAGAAAAAATTGTAGTGTCTGAAAGAATGGCTTTTCCTATCCCTAAAAGTTTTCCTCACAAGATAGCAGCTGGCGTTTTTATGGTTTATGGCACAAGCTATCATGGCCTTGTTCAAAGAGCAAAAATTAACAAGGAAGACGAAGTGTTGGTTTTGGGTGCCGCTGGCGGTGTTGGTTTAGCTGCCGTAGACATTGCAAAGTCTTTTGGTGCAAGGGTTGTGGCCGCAGTCTCTACCAAAGAAAAAGCTGAGGTGTGTAAGGGTTACGGAGTGGATGATGTTGTTATATATGGCGAAGAAAAACTTGACAAGGAAGGGCAGAAAGCGCTTACAAAAGAATTAAAGTCTAAAAGTGTGCGTGGTGGGTTTTCTATTATTTATGATCCAATAGGTGACTGTTTTGCTGAGCCGGCGTTAAGGTCTATTAGCTGGGGAGGAACCTATCTTGTGGTTGGCTTTGCTGCGGGAAAAATTCCGCTCTTTCCGACAAACCTAATGCTTTTAAAGGGTTGTGCTGTTTCTGGTGTTTTTATTGGAAGGTTTCAACAAGAAGAGCCTCAACAAAATGCTCAAAACTTGAAAGTGACGCAATTGAGCGAATTGCTAGGCGCGGTGTTGTCGGTAAAATTGTTTTTATTAACGACTAACTATAATAAAGCAGTGCTAGGCAAAGCGACATTAGTGTCACGGACGGTATAGCTTTTCTAAAACTGCTCTTTACTCTGACATGTGTAAGTATTGCAAGCGCCATTAATACTATAATACCCTTTAATCCTAAGTTGTTCAGTTCTGGGTTTGTGCTTAACAACATTACAGCACAAGAAAGCTTGGTGATGCCAGTAAGATCTCTTAGCCAGTCTGGGTAGTTGTAGTCTTTTCTGAACTCTGTAATAATGTTGTCATATCTTACAACCCACACAAAAAAAAGGGTTGTTGAAATAACAACTTTAAGCACTGTTGTCAATAGTTCTATGTTCATTATATCTCTCTTTTTTTAATAGTCTTCAGGTAATAATTTTTTTATCTCTTTCATTGTTAGTGCGGTTATGTCGTCAATATTGTCTCCGCTCTTTGTAAATATAGGGCTTCCAAAAACAACCTTCACGCTTTCTCTTTTCAAGGATGCTATTTTTTCTAAAATTCCTTTAGTTCCTATTACGGCAGTTGGGATGATTGGTATCTCATTTTTAATTGCAAAATAGGCTACACCTCTTTTTCCCTCTTTAAGACCCTCCCCCTTCACGGTTCCTTCTGGAAAAATGCAGATTCTCTCGTTTTTTTGTATCTGCTTTTGGATATTTTTAATTGTAGAAATTTGAAGGTTTGATCTATTTACTAGCGTAACACCATATGACCACGGCCCCCATGCTTTATACCAAGGAAGCTCTATTTGGTCTTCAGCCATCAGATATGTAATAGGCTTAACAACTGCTGCTGTTATTGGTGCGGGGTCAACGTCGTCAATGTGATTTGGTGCAAGTATATATGGCCCTGAAGGTGGTAAATTTTTTTTACCCTCAACGGAAAATTTTGTGAGAACGCTGCACAGCAAAAGCGAAAACACCCCAATAACATACCTTATCAGCCAGCTTCTTGGGTGCGGTTCTTTCATTTTTTAAAAAGGCAGGTCGTCGTCTTCTACTGTTTGATCTAGGTTCTCTTTTTTTACGGGCTCCTGGTTCATTCCGGACGAGGAATCAAGACTGTTTTCTCCTCCGCCCAAAATTTGAACACCGCCGTAATTATTAGCAACAACTCCAGTTGAATATCTTTCATTTCCTTCTTTGTCTTGCCACTTATCTGTCTTCAAAGACCCCTCTATATAAACCAGGGTTCCTTTTTTTACATATGGTTGAACATATTTTTCTGCGGTTGAGCCAAACACGGTTACCTTTGTCCACTCTGTTCTTTCTTGCGTTTCGCCGTCTTTGCTTTTCCACGACTCGTTTGTGGCAACGCTAAAACTGGCTACAGCCGCACCGTCTCCGGTAAACCTTATTTCAGGATCTTGTCCAAGCCTGCCTATTAGTGTTACTTTGTTTACTGTTCCCTTTGCCATTTTTTTTCCTTTAACTAAGATTTAGTTCGTTATAAATAATATCTACTCTTCTTTTAAATTTATCGTCATTTTTTAATAGTTCTGAGACCTTTTTGTGTGCATGCATAATTGTTGTATGGTCTCTTCCTCCTAGATGTACCCCTATTTCGCTCAAGGGCATGTCTAAAACCTCTCTCGCCAAATACGCCGCAACCTGTCTTGCCTCTGCAATGTTTTTTCTTCTAGATTGGCCCACCATTTCTTCTTGGGAAACAGAAAAAATGCTACAAACTCCGCTGACAACATCTTGCATATTAACCTGTCCGTACCCCTGGTCTCCGAGCCTTTCCCTTATTATAGACTCTACAAGCGCTTCATTAATTTTGTCTCCAGAAAGAGTGGCGTGTGCAAATATTTTTGTTACACAGCTTTCTAGGTCTCTTATATTTGTCCTAACGTGTGATGCTATCTTTTCAAGGTGGCTTCCTTCAATTTTCATATTATTTTGTTTGGCTTTTGTTGAGAGTATGGCAACCCTTGTTTCAAAATCTGGCGGCTGAATATCTGCATGAAGTCCAGACTCAAACCTAGACAGCAACCTGTCTTGAAGCCCCACCATTTCTCCCGGATATCTGTCAGCTGTCATCACAATCTGTTTTCCGTTTGTGTAGAGCTCGTTAAATGTGTGAAAAAATTGTTCTTGGGTCTGCTCTTTTCCTTGAAAAAACTGTATGTCGTCAATTAATAAAACATCGGCGTTTCTATAAACCTTAGAAAAGTCCAACGTTTTGTTTTCTTGGATGCTTGCAATAAAGTCGTTTGTAAATTTTTCTGATGAGGCGAGCACCACGTTTATTTCTTTTTTTGATCCTATTAATTCGTTTGCAATTGAATGTAAAAGGTGTGTCTTTCCAAGCCCTACTCCGCCATAAATTATAAGCGGGTTAAAGTCTGCTGTTCCCGGAGCGCTTGCAACCTTGTGTGCTGCGTTCTTTGCAAAAATGTTGTTTGGTCCCTCGATAAATGAAGAAAAAATATTTGAGGGGTTTATGTTATTTCTTTTGCCCGCATTGCTCTGTTTGGTTGTTTCTTCTTTATCAAGCTCAACAGAAGAGATGTTTTGTTCTGATTGGGGGGCTATAGAAACCTTTAGCTGTAATGCGCCATCAACCTCTTTTAAAGAAGATAATATGATGTCCTGATAGTTGTTAATAATCCAGTCATATGCAAACTGGTTTGGTGCTTCAACAATAAAAATGTCGTTTGTTATTCCAACAGGAGACAGTGTTTCAATCCACGCTTCGTAGGCATGTGCAGGCAGGCTGCTTTTAAGATCCTCGTCTGTTTTTTTCCAAATTTTTTTGTAATCCATTAGTTATCCACAGGTTATTAACATATTTTTATTTGTGTATTAATTACTTTACGTTCTTTTTGTTTTGATGCATAGAACTTTTTGGTTTTTTTGAAATCTTTTATTTGTTTTACAAATAGTTTTATTAAACTATATTTCGGCAATATACTATTATGAAAAGAACTTATCAGCCTAGTAACAGAAAAAGGAAAAATAAGCACGGTTTTATGAAAAGAAAATCGACCGTTGGCGGCAAGAAGGTTTTGTCTTCTCGTATGAAAAAAGGTCGTAAACGTCTTACCGTTTCTTCATAAAATGGATCGTAAAACTCTCACTGGTTTCATTCTAATCGGTGCAATTTTATTATTGTGGCCAAGCTATCTTGAATTAATTTCTCCGTCAGAAAAGAGCGATAAAGATGTTGTTTCGCCTGACACTTCTTTAGTAGAAAAATATTCAGAGCCCACTCTCAAAAAACCCGTTGAAGCGGTTTTAGAAAGCTCTGCTGTTGAAGAACAAACATTTTCTGTTAAAGGTAAAAACTATCTTGCTGAGATAAGCAATATCGGTGGGGGTTCAATTGTTTCTTATAGTCTTACAAAACACCTTAAAAAATCAGAAGATGCCCTAAACATGATTGATGCCTACAACTCTAACAATTTGGTTGTAAGCTTTGTAAATCAGTCCGGCGAAATCGTTTCCTTAAACAAAAACTGGAGGTTGGTTTCTGGGGGCTCGGTTGATCTTTCTGAAGCAAACCCAGAAGCATCTTTTTTGTTTACCACTGAACACCTTGGTAGATCGGTTACAAAAGAGCTGGTTTTTAGCTTTGACTCTTATGAAATAGATATTTCAACCTCTTTAAGAAACCTTAAGGATATTTCTTTAGACGAAAAATATACCCTATCCTGGGTTGGCGGCCTACCAGAACACGAAGGGACTCAAGATGCAATGTTTATGGAGGGTCTAATAAGTCAGGCTGGTAGTATCGAGTCTTTTAGGGTTGGAGCTGCAGGCTTTTTTGGGTCATCAAACACCAACAATATTGATGCCGAAGAAAAAAGGTATGTTGGACAAGCAGACTTTGCTGGATATAGAACAAAATATTTTGGTCTCTTTTTTGTTCCTCAAAAATCAGATTTAATTGAAATAACAAAATATCCAACCCCCCTAAGGGCTGGGGTTAATGTTAACATTACTCAAGATATAAACCTTGAAAAAAACAAGTTTTATCTCGGGCCCCTTGACTATTCTAGCGTTGAAAATCTCGGCGTTGGTCTCGAAGAAAAAATTTTAGGTTGGCAATGGCTTTCTTCTGTCTCTTGGCTTGTTTACAGCATTATGATAATTCTGTATGGGTTTATACCTAATTATGGTGTTGTGGTTGTACTTTTTGCGGTTTTAATCAAGCTTATTACATACCCTTTAATGGCAAAACAACTTAGGTCCTCGAAGAAAATGCAAGAAATATCTCCTTTGATGAATCAAATTAAAATAAAATACAAAAACAACCCAACACTACAACAACAAAAAATAGCGGCGCTTTTTCAGGAAAACAAAATAAATCCCTTTGCTGGCTGTTTACCCCTTTTAATTCAAATGCCAGTTTTAATGTCGGTTTTTATGGTTTTTAGAAACACTATTGAGTTTAGGGGCGAATCTTTCTTTTTGTGGATTAACGATCTTTCTGCTGCCGACACACTTTTTAGTTTTGGAGGAATACCAATTAATATATTGCCCTTTTTAATGGCTGGCTCTATGTATTATACAATGAAGCTAAGTTCAGCTTCTCAGCCTGCTGGAGGAGACCCCGCACAAGAAGCAACTCAACAAATGATGAAATATATGTTTCCTGGCATGATGTTCTTTTTGTTTTATTCCTTCCCATCAGGACTAAATCTATACTATTTGTGTTTTAATGTGATGCAAATAGCACAGCAAAAAATAATAAATAACGAAAAAACAGAAACCGTAAGGAAATAATCTTGGCTATTGTTGCCTGTTCAACACCTCCCGGCGTTAGTGGTATTGCCGTTGTTAGAATTTCGGGAGAAGATGCAATAAAGAATGTTTCTACCTTTGTTAAAGACAGCCCCCTTAATAAAACGCACCCTGTTTCGAAAGTTTGTTTTCTCGTCGACAAAGACGGTGAAGTCTTTGATGAGGCTATAGTTACAAGCTATATTAGCCCAAACTCATATACCGGAGAAAATATGGTGGAGATATCGTGCCACGGAAACCCTAAAATCATTTCAAAAATAATTGATCTTTCTGTTGATGCTGGTTCGAGATTAGCAGAAGCCGGTGAGTTTACAAAAAATGCTTTTTTAAATGGAAAGCTTGACCTTTCTGAGGCTGAGGCTGTTGCGTCAGTAATTCACTCTTTGTCTTTAGCGGGAGTTAAGGCTGGAATTAAAAACCTTAGGGGCGGATTATCAAAAGAAATATACTCTATTAAGTCTTCTCTAATATCTGTTGTTGCAAACCTTGAATTTAATCTCGACATATCAGAGGAAGACCTACAGCCAAACCTTTTAAAAAACTCAGAAAAAACAATTTTAGATACAATCAAAAAGCTAGATGCCTGTATAACCTCTTTTAAAGAAACAAAAATGTTTCAATCTGGTGCCTCCGTTGTTATTTTGGGGCCCCCAAACGCAGGAAAGTCAACTTTTCTAAATCATGTATCATCAGCAAAACCAAAGATTGGAAATTATCCATTCACAACACTTAGGCCTCACCTTGGAACGATTAAGGGGAATGAATCAAGTTACGTTATTGCAGATATACCAGGATTGATTGAAGGTGCATCTGATGGAGCTGGTTTAGGTATAAAATTTTTGAAGCATATCTCAAGAACTGGTTTGTTATTAATATTCGTAGATTTATTTTCTTCAGAAAATCTTAGTCCACTTGATCAAATAAATTCTCTTCAAAAAGAACTTGAAGCTTATAAAGACGATTTGACTCAAAAGATATCATGGAT